>ERZ1292623.4875-Hain-H51-01um-R1-4875-length-10870-cov-4_pt1 | contig 10870 bp, 14 predicted proteins | sample MGYA00564398_ERZ1292623 | MGnify/ENA primary metagenome ERZ1292623 (study PRJEB36523, sample SAMEA6512633) | groundwater metagenome | collected 2019-01-07 | study: AquaDiva: Metagenomics assemblies of 32 groundwater samples
GGTCGATGAGCGTGGTCGCGACCCCGCCCATGGGCTCGATACCGAGCGAAAGCGGAATCACATCGAGCAGAAGCACATCTTTCACATCACCCTGCATAATGCCACCCTGCAGTGCCGCGCCGAGCGCCACCACTTCATCGGGATTGACGCTCAAATTGGGTTTCTTTCCGAAGAATTCCTCCACCGCACGTTGTATCGCCGGCATGCGGGTCTGTCCGCCCACCAAAATGACTTCATGTATCTGGTCTTTTTTGAAGGGTGACGCTTCCATCGCGCGCTTGGTGATAGCCATCGCGCGCTCCACGAATTCTGCGGTAAGTTGCTCGAGTGTGGCACGGCTCAATTTCACCAGCAGGTGCTGTGGGCCCGCGTCGGTCGAAGTGATGAACGGAATATTGATTTCCGATTCGGTGGCGGTAGAAAGCTCGATTTTCGCCTTCTCGGCCGCTTCATCCAAACGCTGTCTTGCAAGCGGGTCCTTGAGGACATCCACACCGCTCTCCTTCTTGAATTCAGCCGCAATCCAATTCATTATTTTCTGGTCCAAGTCCTTGCCGCCGAGGTGCGAGTCACCGTCGGTGGAGCGCACTTCTATCACATCGTCGCCGACTTCAAGCACCGAGATGTCGAAAGTGCCGCCGCCGAAATCGAATACGACGATTTTCTCGTTGTTTTTTTTGTTGAAACCGTAGGCGAGTGCCGCCGCCGTCGGCTCGTTGATGATACGCTTCACGTCGAGTCCGGCGATTTTGCCCGCATCGCGCGTGGCCGCGCGCTGTGCATCGTTGAAATATGCCGGCACGGTAATGACAGCCTCGGTAATCTTCTCACCGAGACGCGCCTCCGCATCTGCTTTCAGCTTCTGCAAAATCATCGCGGAAATTTCTTCCGGACGGTACCACTGCTCCCCCATCTTCACCTCAATACCGCCATTCGATGCTTTGCGCATTTCGAACGGCACGGCCTCGCGGTCCTTTGCGACGTTCGCCTCGTCAAAGGTGTGTCCGATGAAGCGCTTTATCTGAAATATCGTATTTTTCGGATTTGTGACACCCTGCCGCTTGGCTATCTGGCCGACAAGCCGTTCACTCGTCTTCGAGAGCGCGACGATAGACGGCGTTGTGCGCGCACCCTCCGAGTTTTCGAGTATCATCGGTTCACCGCCGGAAACCACCGCCATCGCCGAGTTCGTTGTTCCCAAATCTATGCCGAGTATTTTTGCCATAATTTTCTGTAAAGTTTGATTATACGGATAATATAAAGTAACACCAGAAGCACCTCCCGTAACTCCTGTAATGTACCCAATTGGTGAGATTACTGGAGTTCATAGAGACATTGTATTCAGGGTCTAGAGCAAGTCAAATTCCCGAACGAAATGTCTCATGTCGTGGATTTCCGTCGCCACAACGTACCGAATATGCTGATCGACTCCATACCAGCGTGCGACGGTATGCACTTCCTCATGACATTCGTATGGGTAGATAAAGACCGATCGCTGATACAGCTTGAAGCCAAAGTCCTCGATTTTTTTCCGGAACGCTTGTCGAACTCCGTCGTGCCGTGCAGGAAGGTCGAACATCACAAATCGCCACTTATGATCCCAGCGGCGGGGTGTATCGACCGCGAGATCTGCAATGGAATCTTCAGTCAGTTTTAGATTCCCCCTCTCGGTAAGCGTTACGTACGTATTATTGTCCTTGTTCTCAATGGACACTCGGTTTTTTGCTTCCAGATATTTAATCGCTTTCCATATGCGATTGCGCTCTGCTTGACCTTTCGGATTGAAGTAGTCTATGAGTTGAATCGTATTCGGCGCCATAACGGCAGCACCTGCAATAACAACCCCGGCTCCAACGAGGCGCAGTATGTCCCGAGTGAGTTCGCCGCGCCTGTACTCAGCGGCTGTTTTTATACCCTTGAATTTCGTTGCCACATAAGAACATATAACACCACAAGCAACTCCTGTAAATACACCAATTGGTGAGTTTACAGGAGTGGTTTCGACGACGAAAAAGTGCAGTAAGGCTCAGGGGTCACTTCTTTATGATGACCTGCGCCGGGCGGAGTATGCGCTCACTTGTTTTGTAGCCGTACCGGAGAATGGTCACAATTTCGTGAGGCTTTCCCGGCTTGTCATCAACTTCTTGAACGACCTCATGCAGATGCGGGTCGAATATATCGCCGACTTTACCGTAACGCTCGATACCGTTGCGCTTCAGCGCGTCGATGAGCTGGTCTCGCACGCGCTCCATACCGCTTTTCCAGCCGTCGCTCACCTCGGCCCACGCTTCGCTTCCCGCCGCCATGTCGAAGCTATCGAGCGCAGGAATGATGTCGTGCACCAATTCCTCGCGTAGCATTTCGCCACTGCGAGCGGCGCGGGCTTCTGTTTCGCGCTTACTGTTCACCGCATCGGCTTTGGCTCTCTGCCAGCCGTCCAGATATTCCTGCCGCTCCTTCTTTACTCTTTCCAGTTCGTCTTTAAGCTTCTTGATTTTTGCCAGTGCCGCGCCGATATCTCCGAGCTCTTCTTCAGGTTCAAATTTAACTTCTTCGTCGTCAGAATGTTTCTTCATGACGTAAGCAATATACCTCTAACTACATGAATATACAAAAAGAAACTGTGCGACCGAGATTTTTGTCTTCGATTCGCACAGCCTAAGAACGTCCAAGCGACATCGCGTCTGGATTAAATTGTTCGCCAAGGTGGGTAAACGAACCCTACCACTTTATAGATGCCGAGAATGGTATACCCCGCCGGGATCATGAGTGTACCCAAAAGCGCAATTTTGCAGTAACTGATTATACTGCGGGGTTTTCCATCCACTTGGCGTCGGATGGAAGCAGACTCCATCGGTTTTTGCAGGGGCAGTTCCACGCGCGCGCCTACAACAAGGACCCAATTGAGGAGTTTTTTAAGATGTCTTTTCATCGGACTTCCTCCGAACTATTCTCCACTGATCACAGTAGTACGAGGCACTCCTAGAGTCAACTTCCGATATCTGTCAGCTTTGCGACACGCCTATCCCTTGCTCCACTGCGGCGCACGGGCGATATCACAAAAAAGTAAGGGCGCCTAGTGCGGCGCCCTATATTGTTACAACGGATAGACTCTGTCCCGCTCGCGCGGTCGGATGCGTTGCTTGCGCGGAGGCGCAAACCGCAACATGGGAGTGGCATTCGGTATCACGCTACCGGGCTGATATGAAATGCATGCGAATTCGTCGGTTGCGCGCAATTGTGTCTTGATATCGAGCGCGGAGTATCTCCATAGGTCGTCGTACCACGCGTACGGCACTATTTCCCGGACCACACTGTTTTCGTAGTACAGACAGAATATGCGCCCGGCAAAAAGTACACGACCGCTTCCGGCATTATCTTGCCAATGCGCGGGAAAGCCATACACGGTGTCTTGGGCAAGTTGAACCATCTCACCAAAGTTAACCGGACGCACCAGCTTTCGGCGATATTGCTCCACCAACCAGTCAAATGCATCTAAGACTGTCGACATGCCGCACGGCCGGATTAGGCGGACGTTGGTGCCGTCCCATTGCCAGTCTTTACCCTCCAGATCCAAAACACCAACATCTCGCGGCTGAGTCAGGTAATCCGGTATCGGCGGCAACAGGTCTCCTGCGTCAGCTCGAATACGTATCGTCATGTACTGCACCCCTTCTTCCACGGGGAGTCTGTCAGGCATCGGGGCAAATGTCAAAAGACTCCCTCTCGGGAGTCTTTTCTACTATCGCTTCGGTCACAACTCTCGGCTTTTCCGTCGAGAAGCCTCGGTCGCGACCCCGCCTCGCGGCCTCGCCTGTTGGCTCGGCATCACTCCGGCCGAGCAAGCGTAAAGAAAAAGGAGGCGCAGGCCTCCTTGTTTCTATCGCTTGCTCCACTCGCGGTACTGGGAAACCCACGGTTTTCCCAATCCTTCCTCCATGGGGAACCGGCAGGTTCCCCGACCCCCTCCTTCCTCAACTAAACAAAAGACCCCTTGCGGGATCTTTTGTTTTCGAAACTAGCGTTTCGACCATTGAGGGGCACGGCGGGCGCCCTTGAGGCCGAACTTTTTGCGTTCACGGGCACGCGGGTCGCGCTTGAGGAAACCTTTGACCTTGAGGTCTTTGCGCTGTTCGGGATTGATTTCAATCATTGCGCGTGAAATACCTAGCCGGATTGATTCGGCCTGCGCCTTTTTGCCGCCGCCGGAGACACGTGCGGTCACCAAATACGTCGCACCGAGGAGTGTGAGCGGCTCGTAGGCGGTCTTCATCATGATATTGAGCGGAAAATAGTCCTTGGCATCCATGCCGTTGACCTCCATCGTCGTATTCTTGGCGGGAGTGATGCGCACGCGTGCCGTCGCTGTCTTTCTGCGTCCCACTGCCTCTGTGTATCGTGCGGTTGCCATATATTATTCGGTGACGATAAGATTTTTAAGACGCGCAGTGAGCATGGTGTTGCGCGGGAGCATTTTGCGGACTGCACGGCGGATGGATTCTCCGTGACCCTTGCGCTCGTTCAAGTGTGCGAGCGATTCTTTCTTGAGACCGCCCGGATAACCGGAATACGTCGTGTAGATTTTTCCCGTGCGCTTTTTCTCGGGAGTAAACATCTTTGAGGCATTTTTTATCGTCACTTTGACGTCCGAGCGGATATTCGGCGTGTAGCTCGCGTGCATTTTGCCCATAAGCGCTTTTGCGGCCTGAGAGGCCACGCGGCCAATAGGCAAGCCGGCGGCATCGATGGTGTGAGTCTGTGAGATTGTAGTTGTCATATTATTGTACGAATTCGATGCGTGCCGCATCCCCTACGCGCTTGCCAACGCGACCAAGCAGTGTGATGCGGGTATATCCGCCGGCGCGCTTTGCATAGCGGGGCGCGAGCGTGTCGTGCAGTTTCTTCACGGTCTCCGGTGCTCCGCCGAGACGCTCGGCGACCTTGCGGCGGGAGAGAAGCGAGTTCTTTTTGCTGACCGAGATGAGTTTCTCCATGAACGGGCGGAGCTCTTTGGCCTTGGCGACTGTGGTCGTAATCCCTTCGTGAAGGACAAGTGAGCGCGCCAAAGAACGCAGGAGCGCGGTGCGCTGGCGCTTCGGGCGGTTCAAGGTGCGATTCTTCACGTGGTGACGCATAAGCAGTAGATAGTAAGTAGAACGTAGATCGTAGTAAATGCCGGTGTTATTGGGAGCGGAGTGTCAGGCCGAGGTTCGAAAGCGAGCGCTTGATGTCCTGCAAACCCTTTTGGCCGAGACCTTCGATGGCAAGCAGGTCGTCTTCGCGCTTGCGCACGAGACCACCGACGGTACGGATAGACGCATTATCCAGCGCCATCTCCACACGTTGCGGAAGCTTGAGCTCGGTGATGCGGGTCTTGAGCATTTCGGAATCCACCGGCATGCCTTTGTCCTCGCGGGTCGAGCGGGCCTCCGAAGCAACCGGCATTTCCTGCGCCTCTTCCTCCTTGAAGCCGACGACTGCCTTGAGCTGATGAATCATTGTCTCGATGGAACTCTCGAGCGCCTCGCGCGGAGCGATGGTGCCGTCGGTCTCGATGAGTATGCGGAGACGGTTGAAATCCGTGCGGTCTCCGACGCGCATGTTTTCCACTTCGTAGTTGGCGCGGCGAATCGGGCTGAAAATCGCGTCGAGTGCGATAGTACCGATGTCCACACGCTCTTTCTGGTGCTCTTCTTTCGGGATGTAGCCGAGCCCGCGCTCTGCGCGGATTTCGAGTTCGAAATTCACCTTGCCGGTGACGTCTGCGATGTGCTGTTCCGGATTGAGTATCTCAACTTGACCGGGCAACTTGAGGTCGGCGGCGGTAACATTTTGGGGACCTTTCACCGAGAGTGTGATGGTCTGCGGTTCATCCGAGAGCAACTTGAAGCGGATTTTGCGGAGATTGAGCAAGATAGTCACGACGTCTTCCTTGACGCCTTCGATGGTCGAAAACTCATGGGCGACGCCCGGGATTTTGACATGGGTAACAGCCGCTCCCGGAAGCGAGGAGAGGATGATGCGGCGGAGCGAGTTGCCGAGGGTAAAACCGTAGCCGGGGTAGAGCCCGTCTATCTCGTAGGTACCACTGCGCTCCGACTCGGAGACGACGCGCGGCTTACTGGGCAATGCAATGTGATAATCAGACATATAGGATGATGGACCTGTTAGGAAATCCTACTAATTGCTAATAAATAATGACACCAAGGTTGGAAATTAAACGCCCGCCACTATACCACTATCTGCTGTAGAACTCAAACAGTGTCGGGTAATTGAGGCCAACTTCGGTCGCGTTGTACTGTGGTTCTCCGACGATTTCGATTTTCATGGCACTCATATCCACGGCGAGCCACTCCGGGGTCGGGCGCTTGTCTTCTTTCTCGGCAAGACCGGCGTAGAGCGGGCTTGAGCGGTTGCCCTCGCGGACGGCCACCACATCACCTTTACTCACGCGGTATGAAGGTGTCGTGATGCGCTTGCCATTGACCGTGAAGTGGCCGTGCGAAATGGCTTGCCGTCCGGCGCGGCGCGTCGGAGCGAATCCCGCGCGGTACACGACCGAATCGGCCCGCATTTCGAGTGCGCGGTGAAGCGAAGCCGACGGGTCAACCTCGACATACGCCTTCTCTGCATAATTCGAGAGCTGACGCTCCGAGAGGCCGTAGGTAAAGCGCACACGCTGTTTCTCGAGAAGCTGCAGACCGTAGTCGGAGCCGCCGCGACCTCCGCGGCCGCGCTTTTCTTTCTTGCGTGCCGCCGAAAGCGCGAATTTCTGCGTCTGCAGTTGTTCGAAAATACCGGGACCGAGGCGTTTTCCTATTTTATATTTTGATTTGATGGGAAGCATAGAATTGTTGTAAACGTTCTAATCGTTTTAAACGTTGAAAATGTAAAATGCATTTATAATGTGGCGATTTGAACGGATTGAACGCATATAACGGTTATAACTTTTTAAACTCGGCGGGGCTTCGGCGCACGCGGGCCGTTGTGCGCGACCGGCGTGTCGTCGGCTATTTTTGATATATCAATGCCTTTCCCGGCAAAGCCTCGCAGCGCGCTCTCGCGACCGGCGCCCACGCCGCGGATGACCACGTCGACTTCCTTGACTCCGATGATAGCGGCCTTGTCACCGACGAGCTCACCCACCTTGGCTGCTGCAAACGGCGTTCCCTTCTTGGCACCTGAAAAGCCCAGGCTGCCTGAGGAAGACCACGCCATTGCGTTGCCCGTCTTGTCGGTAAGCAGGACCTTGGTGTTGTTGTACGTCGCATGAATATGGAGCGTGCCCTGCGTGATGTTCTTCTTGGCTGTGCGCGCCAAAGAGCGGGACTTGAGCCCCTGATCGACGGTACCTCCCGATTTTCTGATGATTCGTTTCTTTCCCATATATTATTTGATCATGTCTTCTCGAGCTTACGGCGACCGCTTGTCATCGTCTTACGGACGTTGCCGCGGACAGTGCGTGAATTGGTCTTCGAACGCTGACCGCGGGCCGGAAGGCGCTTGGCGTGACGCGAGCCGCGGTAGGATTTGATATCGCGCAGACGGCGGATGTTTCCGCTTATCTGGCGGCGCAGTTCTCCTTCGACGGTGAATTTCTCGAGCGCTTCGCGCAATGCTGTCTCCTCTTTCGCGGTGAGCTCCTTCGGGTGTTTGCCTGCGTCTATATTGAGTGCTTCGAGCGCCGAAAGCGCGCGCGGCCGGCCTACACCATAAATGGCGGTCAGCCCGATCTCGAGCCGCTTCTCCTCCGGTATGGTTACTCCTGCGATACGCATAGTCAGTTTTTAGTTTCGAGTTTTTTGTTTTTAGTTGTTGATTTGTTTGTATTTCTGTTTTTCTGAAAACTAGAAACTACGAACTTAAAACTATTTCTAGCCTTGGCGCTGTTTATGACGGGGATTCGTGCAGATAACCCACAGTCGCCCGCGTCGTTTGACGTGGCGACAATGCATGCAAATTTTCTTAACGGAAGCTTTCACCTTCATCCCGATTAGAAGTAGGACGCGGACTAACAAATCTCGTTCCCTACTCATTAGTTTTTATAACAGACACCTTACCACAAGCCCCGAGTGCGCGCGTCCGCGACTTCTAACGGGATTCATGGGTTTGAAGTTAGACGCGTCGGGTAATGCGGGCGCGGCCCCCATACGGATCGAGATGTAATTGCACACGATCGCCGACGAGCACTTTAATTCGGTGCAGACGCATTTTACCTGCGAGGTATGCGAGAACGATGTCCCCACTAGCGAGCTTTACGCGAAAGAGAGTATTAGGAAGCGCCTCGTCGACGACTCCTTCCACAACCTCTGCATCAGCCATATCTGCGCGACGAAATATAGCAGTGCGTGCCTATATAGTCAACCCCGTTAGAGAATTCGCGGAAGGTGTTCAAAAAGATGGTTAAATTCATCGTTGCAAAATCGGAGGATTTCTCTAACGGGGTCAAGGATTATTGCGCCTTGGGAGCCAACACGTCAATCTTGATGGCGATAGGATCGGTCGGGAATGTGCTTTTCCAGAATGGCTCTATGCGCGCATGTGCCTCTTGTACTCCGGGAAACTCGGTCACAATCGCCTGGAACGCGCTCTGGTCCTTGCCTGCGAGGGCTTGCTGTAGAGCCGCGGAATCGATATTCCACACGAGTTGTGCCGAGCCTGCAAGCGTGAACTGCAGCGGGTCGGCACCGGGAGTCGACGAAGCGTTGGTCATGCGTGCGGCAAAGCCGTCTCCCGCAGTAAACGTGATAGAAGCGCCGTTGGCATCGGCATACACCGTCTGTGCAAGCGCGTCAGCCGGAAAAACAGGCGTGACAACATGTGCGCTTTCGTGAACCCGTACGCCGCCGCCGGCCTCGGGTGTCGAGGGCTCACTCTTGTATGTGATTTGTATCAGGTCTGGGAACACTACCGTGCCGGCGGCGGCGGCAACCGAGCTGCGGGCTTTGCTTTCGAGTCTGGTGCGCAGAGCACTGACCGCGGTCTCCATCGCAGCAGGTGCTACCCCCGGCTTATCACCGACAAATCCGCCCGTCATTGCTGTCGTCGATTTCGCATAGATATTCGGATAGATTGCGGCCGATGACTTCAGACCGGGCACGGTGAATTTGCCCGCGGCCACGTTGTACTTCTCACCCGGCTGGTCGGCGATAACAGTGACGCTCACCTGCCCCGGCGTCGAGCCCTTCTTGCCGGGGATGACGATATCCGCAGGCGCGCGGAATATCAGCCCGCTTTCCGATTGAAACCGCGTGTTTTTGATGAGCTTGAACGAAGTTGTCTGGTAGTCGTTGTATACCGTTACCGTGCCGCTCGCCTTGTCTTCGGAGTGGACCGTGCCCTGACTCTCCACGACCTCCGAATCAGCGAGGTCTACCGTCTGCACCGTGTACGAGAGCGTACCACTCGCGGCCGTCGCCGCCGTATACGCGGTGTAGCGGGAGGACTCGTCAAAGGTCACCGCCTGAGAGCGGGGCGTGACCGTGACGGTGGTCGAGCGGAGAGCGACAAGCATGAGCACGCCGAGCACAACGACGCACGCCCCCGCCAACGCCCAAATCCACCAACCCGCCAATGCGCTTTTGCGGGGCGGCGTACCCGCCGCTTCCGGGTACTCGCGCATGTCACTCATGACGGGGCGTGACCGCGGACGCTGAGGCATCGAAATATTGCGGATAGAGCGCTCACCTTCGGCGGGCGGAGACGGGATTGGGCGGACGGGGTTTGCATTTATTGATACTGGGCGTGCGGCGTCGGAATCGGGTACTTCCGGCGAAGGAGAGGCGGAAGGAGAGGCGGAAGGAGAGGCGGAAGGAGAACTCTTGCGCGGCTCGTTTCCATCCGGAGGTAAAATATCCTGAAAGTAATCTGTCGCCATGTTCAAAAAAGTATATCACGCAGATACCGCACGCTCATTACCGGATAGACTCGATGTTGACAAGTCCCGTTAGAGGCAGGTCGCGGCGATGCTTCATCAGGCAAAAACTCTTGATCATGAATGAGTGACTGCGGCCTCTAACGGGACAAGTGCCGATGCGACGGCAAGCGAATCGTCTGCAACCCCTCCCGATATCCAACGGTCCACGTGCATCGACGACGGAGTGCACACCGTGAACGGAAGTGTTGTCACGGTGAATTGAGAGAAATCGATGCGGGAGAAAAGCCGCCCCAGCCACGGCTCCAAATCCGGATGCGTCACCAAGAGAAGGTCGTTCGCCGCGCGTCGCGTCGCCGCCATCTGACCGATAGGGTCGGCAAATATCCGGACGAGCTCGGGCTCGGCGAGTACGAGTGCTTTTTGCACCGCTTCACAGGCTTCGGTCGAACACGCGTCGCGCTCAAGCATTCGCAGTGAAGTGAGCACGTCCTCGGGCGGTTTTCCGCCGGCAATGCGTGAAAGTATCGTACGCACGCCCTCCGGCACGACGCGTTGCTCGAATGCGGCGCCACGTACGGAAATGACATGCGTGGTGTCGACGCCCATATCGACGATGAGGTAGTGGCGGCTCGGCACAGCGCTCTCGCGCGCGAGCATCATGAGCGAGCGGATGCCGGAGCGCCACGCCGGTTTTGCGACCGGAAAGACCTGGCCGACACCTGCAGATATCGCGGAGCGCACCGCGGGGTCGCACTCGCTCACAAGCGACACGATATCTATCGCATGAGCATATTTGCCCGCCGGTTCCACCGTCGAATAGCCGTTGAGCTGTACCCGCAAGACGCTCGCCTCCAAAAGACGGGCACGGTCGAGCTTGGGTGCATTTGCGAGCGCCTGCTGGGCCAATTTCCCTACCATGGCATCGCGGATAACTTCGTCACTGCCGTACTTTTCACCCATGCGTATCGTCTGCGTCGTCGCCCAATGTGCGTG
>ERZ1292623.220-Hain-H51-01um-R1-220-length-64332-cov-9_pt1 | contig 10869 bp, 11 predicted proteins | sample MGYA00564398_ERZ1292623 | MGnify/ENA primary metagenome ERZ1292623 (study PRJEB36523, sample SAMEA6512633) | groundwater metagenome | collected 2019-01-07 | study: AquaDiva: Metagenomics assemblies of 32 groundwater samples
CCAAGCCGCGTACACGCCTCGGTGGCATGTGGCGCAGCTCTCCGCACCGAGAATCTCGACGGAGTCCGGTGCGGCGGCGTCGATGGGCGCGATGGGCTGGGGCAACGGCGCATTGCCCGCTGACCGCGGCAACACGATCGTCACCACCACCACGATCGCGATGGCGCCCACGGCGGACAGTGCCGCCGTCAGCGCGCGGCGTCGCGCGACCACGCAGGACCAGAGCACGCGCAGAGGGTTCGGATGTAGGCGACCAGCGACCGGATTTCCGCAAGGGTCAGTGTCTCTCCGAATGCAGGCATGCGCGCGCTCTTCCCCATCGAGAGGCCACCGGCCGCGATAACATCGAAGAGCGCGTCGTCCGAGCGGCTTCGCATCGTTCGGGCATCGCGGTGTGCTGTTGGAGGGACCGGCAGGAATGCGGCATTCGGACCGTCGCCGGCGCCGGTGCGACCATGACACTGAACGCACCAGCGGTTGTACAACTCGGTGGCTGAAAAATTCTCGCCAGGCACGATCTGGCTCGACAGGGCCGGCTGCGACCCGACGGGCGCGGCGCGGGCGAGGTAGCGGATTACGGCCTCGCGCGTCGAGGACGGCATCGGAATCCTTGGCATCGCCGCACCCGGGACGATGCGCTGCGGCTCCTCGATGATGGCGCGGATGTACGCCGCGCTCCGTCGTTCATGCACCGTGGTGAGGGAGGGAGCGCTGCGACCCCCATCGCCATCGAGCTCGTGACAGCCGAGACACGGAAGCAGCTGATGCAAAAGGTCGCGTGCCTTCTGTTGGTCAAACGCAGTGAGCGGCTGCTGTGCCACGAGCGGCGCGGCGATCGCAAGAAGGAGGAGGAAGCGCATGCGGGCGGTAAATATGGAAGGGATGCCGCTCTCAAGACCACCAGCGGCTGATGCGGACGCGTGGACAGCCCGCTCGGCGCGCTTGAACGTTGGTCGCCATTCACTCATCATTGCACGCTCCCGGCTCTCTCACCCCCCACTGACGCTGGCATATGCATGGCCGATTCTCCTGGTACGAGCTCTACACGACAGACACAGAGGCAGCCAAACGCTTCTACCTGCCGATAACGGGCTGGGGTGTCCAGCGCTGGGACCAATCGAGCGCGGACAATCCGTACGAGATGTGGACCGCGGCTGGAGCGCCGTTCGCCGGCTTGATGCCGCTGACGGACGAAATGAAGGCGATGGGCGCGCCGCCGCACTGGCTGGCGTACGTCGAGGTGAAGAACGCCGACGAGACGCTCAAGCGCGCCACCGGCTTGGGCGCCAAGGTCGTGTGGGGCCCCGAAACGATCCCACAAGTCGGCGTGCTCGCCATCATGGCCGATCCGCAGGGCGCGATCATCGCGATCCTGCAACCCGTCATGGCCTCGGAGGGTTTTGACGGCACGCCGGTTCTCGGCAAGCCGTCGTGGCATGAACTGCTGACCACCGATTACGAAGCGGCATTCAAGTTCTACAGCGCCGTCTTCGGCTGGACCAAGCTCGATGCCATGGACGTCGGTGGCGGCATGATGTACCAGATGTTCAGCGCCGGCACCGGCACCAAGCCCGCAGGCGGCATGTACAACCGCGCCGGACCGATGGCCAAGGTCCCGCCGAACTGGTTGCTGTACATGAACGTTCGGGACGCGCGGGGCGCCGTGGGAGCGATCAACCGCGGCGGTGGCAAGGTGATCAATGGTCCCATGCAACCGCCCGGCGGAGACTGGATCGTCATGGCCATGGACCCGCAGGGCGTTGCATTCGCCGTCCACTCCCTGGCCGCGAAGGCCGCGCCCGCGAAGCCGACAAAGAAAGCTGCGAAGAAGAAAGCTGCGCAGAAGAAGGTCGCCAAAGCGAAACCGAAGAAGTCCGCCAAGAAAGACAAGAAAGCCAAAAAGGCCGCCAAGAAAGCCAGGAAGAAGGCGAAGAGGGCCGCCAAGAAGGCGAAGAAGAAAGCGAAGAAGCGGTAGTTGAGGGAACTCGACGCCGCGGGGCTTTGACCCGCGGCGTGTGCTATCTATCGTGAACCAACACAGGGAGATGCCTGCATGGCGCGTATCAAGGCGGCTCCCGGGTTGTATCAACGCCTGCTGCACCCGATGGTTCGGGAGAACGGCACCCTCCGCACGGCCACGTGGGACGAAGCGCTGGATGTGGCCGTCGCGGGATTTCGCCGCAATCTCGCCACGGGTGACAACTCGCTCGGCATCTTCAGCTGTTCGAAGGCGACGAACGAGGTGAACTATCTGGCGGCGAAGCTGGCCCGGGTGGCGTTCCGCAACAACAACATCGACAGTTGCAACCGGACGTGACACGCACCTAGCGTCGTCGGTCTGGCGACGGTCTTCGGTGCTGGCGGCGGAACGAGCTCGTACGAGGAGGCGGAGAATACCGACCTCATCTTCCTTTGGGGTTCGAACGCGCGCGCCGCTCACCCCATTTTCTTCCACCATGTCCTGAGGGGCGTGCGCAGCGGCGCGAGTCTCTACGTGATGGACCCGCGCCGCACCGAAACCGCCGCGTGGGCGGACGTGTGGCTCGGCTTGCGGGTCGGCAGTGACATCGCCCTCGCCAACGCCATGGCGCGCGTGATCATTCACGCCGGCTTGGTGCACCAGGAATTCATCGGTCGCGCCACAACCGGCTTCGACGCGTACAAGGCGTGCGTCGAGAAGTACACACTGGAATTCGCCGAGCGCGAAACGGGCATACCCGGCGACGTGATCCGCGACGCGGCGTTGGCCTACGCGCGCGCGCCGCGCGCGATGATCTGCTGGACGCTTGGAATCACCGAGCATCACAACGCGGTGGACAACGTCTTGTCGCTGATCAACCTCGCGCTGCTCACCGGCAAGGTCGGCAAGTACGGCTGCGGCCTGAATCCGCTGCGCGGTCAGAACAACGTGCAGGGCGGCGGCGACATGGGCGCGATCCCGAATCGCCTGACGGGATTCCAGGACAACACGGTTCCGGAAATCCGCGAGCGATTCGAGAAAGCATGGGGCGCGAAGATCCAGCCCACGCACGGCTGGAACCTCACGCAGATGTTCCACGCCATGGACGAAGGCAAGCTCACAAGCCTCTACATCATCGGCGAGAACCCGGCGCAGTCGGACGCCGACGCGCATCGCATCGAGACGCGGCTCTCAGGGCTCGATCACCTCGTCGTGCAGGACATCTTCCTCACGAAGACCGCTGAATTCGCGACGGTCGTGTTTCCAGCCTCGTCGAGTTGGTGCGAAGCCGAGGGCACGGTGACGAACAGCGAACGGCGCGTGCAGCGTTGCCGCAAGGCAGTGGACGCGCCCGGTGACGCCCGCGACGACATCTGGATCATCAACGAGATCGCCAGGCGCCTTGGCCACGACTTCGGCAATCCCAGCGCAGAGACGGTGTGGAATGACGTGCGTCGCGTGGCGCCGCACATGTTCGGCGGCATGAGCTACCAGCGGCTCGAGGAATTCGACGGCCTGCAGTGGCCGTGCGCCGACGAGTCCAAACCCGGCGCCCAGTTCCTGCACGGGCGTTTGTGGGAGAATCCCGTCGGCGGCACTCCGGCGCCGTTCAGCGTGGTGGAGCACGAACCGCCGGTGGAGCAGCCGGACGCGGAGTATCCGTTCGTCCTCACGACCGGTCGCCGTCTGGAGAGCTACAACACCGGCGTACAGTCGCAGGGCTACAACTCGCCGCTGCATCGCGGGGAATCGGTGGACATCTCGCCCGAGGACGCGTTGCGCATGGACGTGATGGACGGTGAGCCGTTACGCGTGACGTCGCGTCGTGGCAGCGTCGTGGCCCCGGCGCGAATAGACGACGCGCTCAAGCCGGGCCTGGTCTTCATGACGCTGCACTCCCCGGATCAGGTGGCCACCAACGTGCTCACGATCGACGAGTTCGATCCCAAGTCGGGGACCGCCGAGTTCAAGGCATGCGCGGTGCGCGTCGAGAAGGCGTTCGTACGGCACGCACAAATGCGCGCGACGACGGCTGTCGTGAAGGTCGCGCACTGACAACGGTTCTCGGCCGCGCAGCGGCCGAGTCAGCGGCATTTGCGGCCGAGTACATTCTCCCAGTCCATGGACCTCCACTTCTCAGACGCAACGCCAACGACCGAGGAGCGCGACGCGGTGGACGCGCTGCTCGGTCTCCCGTCCTCAGGCTGGGATGGTGGCGTGCGCGATCCGGTGCGCGACACGCACACGGCGCGCGGGGGACACGAGGCGCGCGCAATGCGTCATCTGTTGCTCCCTGCCCTGCACGCGGCCCAGTCGCGCGTGGGCTGGCTGAGCGAAGGCGCGCTGAACTACGTCTGCAAACGACTCTCGGTGCCGCCCGCTGACGCTTGGGGTGTGGCAACGTTCTACGCGCTGTTCTCCACGACGCCGCGGCCGAAGCGTGTGTTGCACGTGTGCGACGACATCGCGTGCAAGTGCGCCGGAGCGGACACGCTGATCGCGGATCTCGAGAGAGCGGTGGGACCGGCCTATCACGCTCCGAAGGGCGATCACGTTGAGGTGGCGGAGTTCACGTGGATGCGCTCTCCGTGCCTTGGTCTCTGTGATCAGGCTCCAGCTGCTTTACTACAGGAAGCTGGACCGCAACCTGCAGAGCGCATGGTTGGATCTGCGACTCTCGACACGCTTGGCCCGCTGCTTCGCAGCGGTACACCTGCTGACGCAGTGAGCCCGCCGTTTCGCGGCGGTGCGCCACCGGCCCCAGGCGAGCGTCGCCTACTGACCAGGCGCGTCGGGGAGGTGGATCCCACGTCGCTCGATGCGTATCGGAAGAGCGGCGGCTACGACGCACTGAAAGAGGCAATCGAGGTCGGCGCCGAGCGCGTGATCGCGGAAGTCACTGCGTCAAAGCTTCTGGGTCGCGGCGGCGCGGCGTTTCCGACCGGGCGTAAATGGGATGCGGTGGCCAGGCAACCTGCGCAGCCGCACTACCTGGTCTGCAACGCCGACGAATCCGAACCGGGCACGTTCAAGGATCGCGTCCTTATGGAAGAGGATCCGTTCGCGCTCGTGGAATCGATGACCATCGCCGGCTTCGCCACCGGTTGCGAGCTTGGCTACCTGTACGTGCGCGGCGAGTACCCGCTGGCGAACGAACGTGTGCGTGACGCAATCGCACAGGCGCGCGAATCCGGACTCCTTGGCGACAACGTGTTGGGCAAGGGCGTGAAGTTCGACATCGAGATACGCCGCGGCGCTGGCGCGTACATCTGCGGCGAAGAAACGGCGCTCTTCAATTCGATCGAGGGCATGCGCGGCGAACCGAGGAACAAGCCGCCCTTCCCCGTGCAGGCCGGCCTGTTCGGAAAGCCGACGGTGGTGAACAACGTCGAGACGCTGATGAACGTTCCGCACATCCTCATGATGGGCGGCGCGGAATACGCGAAGATCGGCACGGAACAGTCCACCGGCACACGCCTGTTCTGCGTCAGCGGGTCAGTGCGGAAGCCGGGGCTTTACGAAGCGGCCTTCGGCATCACGGCGAAGCAACTGCTTGAGATGGCCGGTGGCGTCACGAAAGGACGCAAGGTGCAGACGGTGCTCCTGGGCGGTGCGGCCGGCGTCTTCATCCGCCCGGACGAACTGGACATGGTGCTCACGTTCGAAGGCACGCGCGCGGCAAAAGCCACGCTCGGCTCGGGTGTCTTCATGGTGGTGGACAGCCAGACGGAATTGAAGCCGCTGCTCCTCCGCATCGCCGCATTCTTCCGCGATGAATCCTGCGGCCAGTGTGTCCCGTGCCGAGTGGGCACGGTGCGTCAGGAGGAATCGCTGCACCGAATTGCGACCGGCAAAGCGCGCGGCGGAATGAAGGGCGAAGTGGCGTTGCTCGACGACGTCGGCATGGCGATGAAAGACGCGTCCATCTGCGGCTTGGGGCAAACCGCATACAGTGCGGTGGAATCTGCCATCCACCGACTGAGGATCTACCAGTGACCGCGCCGCCAAGAGCCGAGGGCCGAGACACGAAAGCCGACGTCCGTTTGTACGCGATCGATCGAAAGAACGCCAAGCGACCGCTGGTGGAGTGCACGATCGACGGCAAGCAGGTGAGTGTGCCTGAAGGCACCACGATCCTGGGCGCGTGCGCAACGATTGGAATCGAGATTCCGACTCTCTGCTTCCTGGAGACGCTGCACCCGGTGAACGTGTGCCGCATCTGCGTGGTGGAACTGGATGGCGCTCGCGTGCTGGTGCCGTCATGCTCACGTCAGGTGGAGCCCGGCATGGTGGTGAAGACCCGCAGCGAGCGTGTGGACACAAGCCGGAAGCTCGTGCTGGAGATGCTGGGCTCGTCGGTGGACCTGTCGACGACGGAGAACGTGGCGCGCTGGATGGACGAATACGGCGCCAATCCCAAGCGCTTTGGTCCGCCGGCGCCGCCGGCCAAGGCCGGAGAGCGCGATGCGCTCACGCCGGGGCATCACGAGCCGCCGAACCCAGAGTTCGCGGCAACAATCGCACAGCCGGCGAAGGTCGACAACGACCTGTACGTGCGCGACTACGCCAAATGCATTCTCTGCTACAAATGCGTCGAGGCGTGCGGACCGGATCATCAGAACACGTTCGCCATAGCCGTCGCCGGCCGCGGGTTCGACGCACGCATCTCGACGGAGTTCGCGGTGCCGCTGCCCGAGTCCGCCTGCGTGTACTGCGGCAACTGCATCGCCGTTTGCCCAACCGGCGCGCTGATGGCCAGCCGCGAATACAACGAGCGCGCCGCGGGGACATGGAAGGAAGACGAACACACCACCGTCGACACGATCTGCCCGTACTGCGGCGTGGGATGCACGCTGCGGCTGCACGTCCAGGACGGCGAGATCCTCAAGGCTACGTCACCGCTGGAGAATCCGATCACGCTCGGCAACCTGTGCATCAAGGGCCGGTTTGGATGGCGGTATGTGCATGGCGGAAAGACCGGGGACTAGGGACCGGTGACTGGGGACTGGATCGCGAAACCGTGACCAAGTACTCGGCCAAGGCACTCGGCTACTCCGCGCCAACCATCGCGCATGATTTCGCGCGGCTGAGTGAGAGCGCGGCCGAGGATGCGAACGCGTCCATCGCGGCTGAAGTGCCCGTCGCACTCGTCTACAACGCCAAGCCGTACGTCGTGATGATGTGCACGCCGGCGGACCTGGAGGACTTCGCGGTCGGGTTCTCGGTGAGCGAGGGCATCGTGCTGAGCGCCGCAGATGTAAAACGCACGGCTGTCGTGAAATACGCGCGCGGCATCGAGGTCCAGATTGAGATTCCGCCCGACGCCGCCGAGCGGCTCGCCGAGCGCGGCCGCACGCTCGCTGGGCGCACCGGCTGCGGCTTGTGCGGGGTGGAGGTAATTGACGAGGCGCTGCGTGAGTCGCTCCCTGTGCGTTCACGGCTGACGGTCCCGCGGAGCGCCCTGTTCTCAGCCGGCGAGGCGCTCGGCCGACACCAGCCGTTGAATCGCGAGACCAACTCCATCCATGCCGCCGCGTGGGCCCGGCCCGATGGCACACTGCACACCGTGCGCGAAGACGTGGGCCGCCACAACGCGCTCGATAAGGTGATCGGCGCGTTGGCCCGCTCCGGTACGGACGCGAGTACTGGATTCCTCCTGGTGACGAGCCGCGCCAGCTACGAGCTGGTCCAGAAGGCGGCCGCCGCAAACGTCGGCGTTCTGGCAGCCGTGTCGCGCCCCACCGCGTTGGCCATCCAGATGGCTGACGACGCGGGCGTCGCGCTCGTGGGGCTGCTGCGCGGCAAGACGGCCAACGTGTACAGCCACAGAGAGCGTATCGCCGGTTGAGCTGGGAATCGGAAATCGGAAATCGGCAATCGAGCAACTAGGTTTGGTCATGTCCTTCCCGACCGACATCGAAATCGCGCAAGCCGCGAAACCGCGGCCCATCACCGACGTTGCCGCCGACATGGGACTGGGCGCGGACGATCTGGACCTCTACGGCAAGTACAAGACGAAGATCCCGCTGGAGATCTCTCAGCGACCGGTGAAGGGCCGGCTTGTCCTTGTGACGGCCGTCAACCCGACACCTGCGGGCGAAGGCAAGAGCACCGTCACGGTTGGACTGACGCAGGCGCTCCGCCGGCTTGGCAGCAACGCGGTGCTCTGCATGCGCGAGCCCAGTCTGGGCCCGGTATTCGGCGTGAAGGGGGGCGCGGCGGGCGGCGGATACTCGCAACTGCTGCCGATGCAGGACATCAACCTGCACTTCACGGGCGATTTCCACGCCATCACCAGCGCGCACTCCCTGCTCTCGGCGCTGATGGACAATCACCTGACGCAGGGCAATTCGCTGAACCTCGATCCGCGGCGCATCACGTGGCCGCGAACGATCGACATGAACGACCGCGCGCTGCGCCAGACGGTGATCGGGCTTGGCGGTGTCGCGAACGGGATCGTGCGCGAGGAGCACTGGGTGATCGTGCCCGCCAGCGAGATCATGGCGATTCTGGCGCTGTCGACCAGCTATGCTGATCTCGAGGCACGCCTCGCGCGCATCATCATCGGCGCGACGGCGGGCGCGAACAAGAAGCCGGTGCGCGCTGGCGAACTGAAGAGCGCGGGCGCGATGGCGCTGCTGCTGTCGGACGCGATTCGTCCGAATCTGGTGCAGACGCTGGAAGGCGGACCGGCCTTTGTGCACGCGGGGCCGTTCGGCAACATCGCGCACGGCTGCAACTCAATCCTGGCGACGCGTTCGGCCTTGGCGCTGGCAGACCTGGTCGTCACCGAAGCCGGATTCGGCTCGGACCTGGGCGCCGAGAAGTTTTTCGACATCAAATGCCGCTTCGGCGGGTTGAAGCCCGAGGCGGCGGTGCTCGTCGCCACCGTGCGCTCGTGCAAGATGCAGGGCGGCGCCGACAAGAAGTCGCTCACCAAGGAAGATCTCGGCGCGCTGGAACGCGGACTGCCGAATATCCAGAAGCACATCGAGAACGTGCGACAGTTCGGCGTGCCGGTGGTGGTGGCGATCAACCGTCATCACGCCGACACGGACAAGGAACTCAAGATGGTCGAGGACTTTGTGGCCAAGCAGGGCGTTCCGGTCGCGCTCACCGAGGTGTTTTCGAAGGGAGGCGCCGGGGGCGAGCTACTCGCCAAGGCGGTGCTGGCCGCGCTCGACACAAAGTCCGCGAACTTCCAGCCGCTGTATTCCGCAGACCTTCCGATCAAGGCCAAGATCGAGACCATCGTGAAGAAGGTGTACGGCGGTGACGGGGTGGACTACTCGTCCTCGGCCGACCGCACCATCGAATACCTGGAGTCCATCGGTCTGAGCAAGACGCCGGTGTGCATCGCCAAGACGCAATACTCGCTCACCGACGACGCCGCCGTCCTCGGGCGGCCGTCCGGCTTCCGCATCACGATCAACGACGTGTGGCCGGCCGCGGGCGCCGGTTTCGTGGTCGCGAAAGCCGGCGAGATCATGACGATGCCGGGTTTGTCAAAGGCACCGTCGGCCGAAAAAATCGCGAAGCTGCCGAGCGGCGAGGTCGTCGGGCTCTTCTAGGTCTTGCGGACGCGGCCGCTGACGACGGTGACGTTGTCGGTGCCGCCGCGCTGTAGCGCGAGGTTGACGAGCGCGTGGCAGAGATCCTTGGACGACTGGTCGCGCATCATGTGTTCCTTGATCTCGTCGTCGCTGACGTGCTTGGTAAGCCCATCCGAACACAGCAGCGTGCGGTCGCGAAGGTCGAGGTCGGTGACGAGTACCTCCGGCACGGCCTCCTGACTCCCGACCGCGCTCCACAGAACGTGCTTGAGGTGCGACGCCTCGGCTTCAGCCGTCGTCATTACGCCGGCCTCGAGCATCATCTGCGCCATGGTCTGGTCGTTGGTGAGCCGCTCGAACTTGTCGCCGCGCAAACGATACAGGCGGCTGTCGCCGACCTGCACCACGAAGCCGAGCGGCCAGAACGCCGCGTACATCGTCAAGGTCGTGGCCGCCGTACCTTTGCCTTGCCGCTCGGCGAATCCGCGCAACGCTTCGTGCGCGCGACTGACCGCGGTCTTGAGTTCCGTAATGGCGGCTTCGCGATCGGACAGCGCCATGTTGGAGCAGATCTCGCTGGCGTGCAGAAGGTGGTTCGTGACCACGGCCAGCGCGTGCGCGCTTCCTTCGGCCGACGCCCTGAGACTGCCGACGCCGTCGGCCACCAGGAACAGGAAACCGCGCGACTCCGTTTCCTGCGGGCCGATATCGTCCGCGGGGAACGACGTGGCGTGGATGCGCAGCGTGCGATGGAAGCTGCCGATGAAGAAGTGATCGGCGTTCTCCTTGCGCACGAGGCCCCGGTCCGTGAGGCCAAAGACGTCGATGTCGGACGTCGCAGGGCGTTGTTGCACCGACGCTTCGTTGGTCACTGTCGCCAAGGCATGGCGGATTACTTCGGTTTCGTGCGACCCAGCGAGCGGTAGTACTCCTCGACGTACTTGCGATACTCCGCCGGGATCTCGCCGGTGCGGTCTACAAGCACGCGCTCGTTGGAGTGGATGCCGAACTTCTCACCCAACTGGAACTCGAAGGCGCGCAGGCCCTCGACGACCTGCGTGCGGAGCTCCTTCTCGGCACGCGGATCGCTGAGCGTAAGCGGACTGCCCAGCGCCTCCATGCGACCGATGGCGCGATCGAGCTGACTCACGTCAACGCCGCGGTTGGCGAGATCGCGACGTAGCGCGCGCGCTTCATTGATGCGCTCGCGCAACTCGCGATTGAATCCGCCGCCGCCGGGCTGACCGAAAGTGCTTCGGCGGCCGCCCTGTTGCGACTGCTGTCCACCCTGCCCCATTTGCTGCTGGCCTTGCTGGCCTTGCTGGCCTTGCTGGCCTTGCTGGCCTTGCTGGCCTT
>ERZ1292623.4876-Hain-H51-01um-R1-4876-length-10869-cov-8_pt1 | contig 10869 bp, 14 predicted proteins | sample MGYA00564398_ERZ1292623 | MGnify/ENA primary metagenome ERZ1292623 (study PRJEB36523, sample SAMEA6512633) | groundwater metagenome | collected 2019-01-07 | study: AquaDiva: Metagenomics assemblies of 32 groundwater samples
CAGGTGGATACTGGGCATAAGGTGGGGAGAAAAGTGGGGATAAGAAATGGTTCGAAACCTAGTCTGCCAGCAATCACAGCTGCTCCTTACGCTCTCGATAGTCCTATGTTTAAATAGCGACGGAAGGGGAGATTGCGATGGCGAATATCCGATACACCAGGACTGGTGCCCATCGACGACATCAGTTGACCCAATTAACTCGAGACACAAGCAGGCGGACGAACGATTTTCCCGATCGTCTTTTCGATCCTGAAGTCGGCAAGCCAGTACGCGTAATGCGAACCGGCGTAATTGCCAACGTTTCAAGCAAAACGGGCTGGGGAGATTTTGTCCTCGAAGGCATAGAGGGATTCTTCTCCGGTTCGCAGCTTGAAGAGGTATCAGAGTGATCAGTAGCACGTCATAGAGAGGGTCTCCTTCGGGCGGCCCTTTTCTACTATTTGCTTACAAAAGGTTCCAACATCGTCCCAGACCCCCAGCTAACTTTAGTATGCAAAGACCCCACCTTTCAGTGGGGCCCGGTGCAAGTGAGGATCTCTTTCCTCTTCACCTCGGACAGCGCTTGCACGGTGTCCAACGGCTAACGCCGTTCTGCTATCTAACCAGCTCTTGCGAGGTGGCGGCGTCTACCAATACGCGGCCGTCAGGGAGTCGGGGTGGAATCCGATCCGCGTGAGTCAGGGCGCGCACTACCGCAGAACATATAGCAGTGAATGATCTGTCATGGGAGGACTTGTGTGGATACGACTGTAAACCTGTCCTGCATCCCATGAGTGGTCTCTCCGGTGGAAGGGGAGACATGGTCGCGGGAGTCGCTTTTTTCACCGACGAATTAGGACCTTGGTCATGAGTGACCTCCTTTCCAAGAAGAGTATATATCAAATGTAGGTTCCAACATCGTCCCAGACCCCCAACTATAAAATTGCGCATTTCAATTTGTATTGTATACTACAATACAGAGGAGGCTAAAATGCTAGATTTCGCATTCCCGGCACTACTTATGTTCATGGCGGGTGCATGCGGACCTGCTATCAACCCGTACCACGATTTCGCATTCCCGCGCTTCAGGAATCCCTTTCAGGCGGTGTGCTTCGTACTATTCGGGACGCTTCTCCCGTTCTGCTTCGTTTCCTCGATCGTACTCGGATTCGAAGCGGCGAAAGATGTGGGTGGATATGCGGCTGCGCTCTATCCGCTCATCATGCCGTTCGTATCTCTGCCGCTCGCCTGGGCAGGGTGGCGTACTGCAAAGCAGCACTTTCTCAGCTGATTTTCAGCCGTCGAGGGGCCTGTCATTCATTGCGAATGGCGGGCTCCTTCTGCTTTATATAGGTTCCAACACCATCCCAGACCCCCCAGCTAAAATACCCGTGGAATATCTGATGAGCGCAGTCTCCCGAGCGCCTCAGCTTCGGAAGGAGCTTCTACTTTCATAACGGGCAGTGTTGACTCGGCAAAGAGATCGAAGAGAAGATTTGGATTTTCTTTGTATTCATCATATATTCTGCCGCGCACGTACTGCTTAAATGCCGGAGGTTCGGTTTTCGTATAGTCTTCGCCCATAAGGTAGTCGTGATCGAGAAACTCTTCTCGGCTGCGTGCCTTCTGAATACCTTTCAATATGCCTCCTCGATTCCTCAAGCTCTCCGTATTGTAGAGAGCGACAATTGCTTCATCATGAGCCGAGGCTTCAGCTATCTCTGGCTTAGTCTTGATACTTTGCTTATATCGAAGGAACTTAGGGATCATATTTGCCGCAGTGGTTCTATCGTCACTCTCTGCTAAATCTACCCATGTATGGGCGATGTCATGCAACAGATCTGTACCTGCGTCGAACGAGGTCGTGAGATGCAGACTTTCGTACTCCCGTAGCGCAGCATCGCTCGCTCCAAGCGGACGCTCTTTCAATTCACGGAGAACTGCTGATTCGTCCCTTACTGGCTCCTCGTCACCGAAAAAATCTCCCATCACGAGCTGTCGGGCTGCAAGTCGCACATAAGCCTGAAAGTACGCAAGCTCTTCAGGAGCGATCATTCCTTGATCCGTACTGAAGATGCTTGAGAAATAGCGTTTATCGATGGGAGTCCTTTCGAGTATCCTTTCAACCCGCTCGGAGACAGCCTCTTTCAGAGAGGAGCTCAGCTTTTCAAAATTATATGGAGAATCAGCAGGAGATGCCTCCCTGTGTTCAGGAGACGCGGCTCGCACGGAGTCCGTGCTGTATGACCGCTTCGTGGGACCCCGTTCCAGACTCATGGCTCTACTTTAGCACTAGGATTCCAACATCGTCCCAGACCCCCAACAATTAGGAAAGACCGGATACGTATCCGGTCTTTAACTCCTGACTTACTTGTGGGTCTTTGTGGTTATCCCCGTTGCGTTCGATACCTGATCGAAAATGTCCATCTCCACAGACGGATCCAGACCGGTCTCGACACCCATCTCATTGAGCACTGAACCAAGGTGCCGAACTTCGAAGTCCATCACCTTGAAGATTTGGAATAGACAATCTTCGTCAGACCCCTTGAAAGGCTCGTTGTCTCCTGTGCCAGGTACTCGCTCGGGATAGCGACCCTGACTGAGGTTGTGGATGAAGTTGTTCCAAACGAACCTCGTTCGAAGAAGCTCCCGAGCGAGCATTTCTTCGAGCGGTGTCGAAAGCTCTCTTGCCATATCTATCTCCCATCTGCAGGCCTAGCCAGAACGTACCATGCACTTAAGAAAGGTTCCAACGCGATCTCCAATCACCAACAGTCTTATCAATCGCCCTCAAATGCGGTAAGGTAGGGCGTGGCTGAAAAGGCAAATACTAAAGGAGGAGGCGGACCGCAGGAAGCGGTCCTGCGCTTTGAGGAGGTCTCCTTCGAATACGGGCACAATCATCCAATCCTTGACGAGGTGTCGTTTTCGCTACGTCGTGGGATGAAGGTGACCCTGATGGGTCAAAACGGGGCAGGGAAGTCGACCATCTTTAAATTGATTACGGAGGCATTCCAGCCGGAGCGTGGTCGCATCCTGAAATCTAACGGTCTCACCGTTGCCATGGCGCATCAGGTGATCACCCCCAAGGAGCGCGAGCTCACCGTCCGCGAATACTTCGAGTCCTGCTTCAAGGAAAAGGTATACGATATCGATCCGAAGATTGAAGCGGTGCTTGAGATCGTGAATCTGCACGCGCCGTTTGATCGTCAGGTGAAGTCATTCTCCGGTGGTCAGCAGGCGCGACTTCTTCTCGCGTCTGCACTCATTCAGAATCCCGATCTGCTTCTTCTTGATGAGCCGACCAACAATCTCGATACTGCAGGTATTGAGCACCTCACCGACTTCCTCAAGTCATACCCCAAGACCTGCATGGTCATATCCCATGATGCGGAGTTCTTGAATTCATTCACCGATGGCGTTCTCTATCTTGATGTACACACTCGAAAGCTCGAGCAGTACGTTGGTACCTACTACGACCTCCTCAAGGAGATCACCGCCCGTATCGAGCGTGAGAACCGCAAGAACGCGCAGCTTGCTAAGAAGATCCAGGATAATAAGGACAAGGCAAACTTCTTCGCACAGAAGGGAGGAAAGATGCGTCTAGTCGCTAAAAAGATGCGTGAAGAGGCTGAGGAGATGGAAGAGGAGAAGGTGGACGTGCGTAAAGAAGATAGGACTATCCGTCCCTTCACCATCCCGCACCAGGATGATTTGGTTGGTGAGATCATCAGCATTACGGAGTTCGGAACGATGGACCCAAAGACCCATAAACCGAAAGTCAAAAAGGCGAACGTGACTCTCAAGAAGCGTGACCACCTTCTCCTTCGAGGACCAAACGGAATAGGGAAATCAACACTCCTAGAAGCACTTGCAAGCGGGGAAGCGGCGGGCGCCAAGATCGCACCTGAGGTTCGTGTCGGTTACTACCGCCAAGACTTCTCGACCCTTAACTTCGAACACACAGTGTACGAGTCGCTCACGAGTGCCATGAGGAAACCAGACGAGCAGGCTATGCGCGCCACTGCCGCAGGCTTCCTTATCACGGGCGAGCATATGAAGAAGAAGATTGGTGCTCTGTCGGAAGGACAGAAGGGTCTCGTTGCGTTTGCACGGCTTGTGCTTGAGCGACCGGGACTATTGATCCTCGATGAGCCGACCAACCACATTAACTTCAGGCACCTACCGGTGATCGCAAAGGCACTGGATCAGTACGAGGGAGCGATGATCCTGGTGTCGCACGTACCAGAGTTCGTGTCACAGATCAGGATTGATGAGATTCTGGACTTGGCGAAGTAGTTCGAAGCCTAGTCTGTAGAGTTTTGTATAATCGCCCCATGACTACACTAAGCCCTTGGATCAATTTTAATGGTAATGCCGAAGAGGCATTCAACTTCTATAAGTCAGTGTTTGGCGGCGAGTTTACAACCGTAACCCGCTTCAAGGATGTTGCCGGTCCTGAATTCCCGGTAGCCGATAATGATGCGGATAAACTCATGCGCATTACGCTACCTATCAACGGAGCAAACATGCTCATCGGAAACGACGTACCTGAGTTTATGGGCACGGTAAACGAACAGGAGAACCGAAGCAAAATCCATGTCGCGACAGAAAGCAGAGAAGAGGCAGTAAGGATCTTCAACGGGCTTTCTGTCGGGGGACAGGTAGAGGTTCCGCTCAGTGATAGCGCAGAGGAGTCATCCTTCGCTATGTTCAGGGATCAGTATGGTATCGAATGGATTGTAGACTTTAGTCCAAACCGATAGCATCGTAGCCCGGAGACACCTACCAGCAGCCATACCCGCCCCACAAGCGCAAGAAAGCATGCTTGGCGAACTCTTTGATTTCTAGACGCACATCAACTCTTCATGAACTCATCCGTATAGTGAACGGATGATACTTTCAATGCTTGTTGGATTCGTGCTCGGTGCGGCCGCTATTGTCTTTGCCCTTCAGAACACCGAGATCGTGGCACTCACGTTCTTAGGGTGGCAGTTCCAGAGCTCACTTGCGCTACTCGTGCTTGTCGCACTTGCAACGGGCGTGCTCATCAGTCTACTCGTCTCGATCCCTGCGTATGTAGGATCCTCGTTCAGGATCATGGGCCTTAAGAAGGACAACCGAAGACTGTATGAGGAACTGGAGGCGCAGCGTAGCGCACAGACGGTCGTAGTAGAGCGCACCACCACTGATCCTGTACTCGATATCCGTTAGACGCCGTGCTTGACGCAGACCATCTGACCACGAGACTATAGCTCTCTATGAAGCGATGGATCGTGGCGCTCGTAGTACTGGTTGGTATCGCAGGCGTTGCGATAGTCTTTCTCCTTCCTCGAAACTCTATGGATGATGACGCCTGCACTGCACTAGCCGAGAAGCCAACCGTTGTTGCCTTTGGTGACAGTCTCGTCACAGGCTACGGCACAACCGACAAGGGTGACTTTGTTTCAGTACTCTCTAATAAGCTCGGAGTCCCGATCATCAACCTCGGACGTAGTGGCGAAACCACCGCAAGCGCCCATACTCGCATTACTGACGTCGTACAGGAGCGCCCCGACATCGTTATCATTCTCCTTGGCGGTAACGACGCGCTTCAAAGGATCCCGGTAGGAAAAACAAAGGAGAATCTTGATGCCATCCTTACCACACTGACGCAGGTCTCGTCGGTGAAGACCAATGTCGTACTAGTGGGTGTACTGGGGAGTCCGATCAATGATCCATATAAAACTATGTTTGAGGACCTGGCGAAGAAACACGATGTTGAGTATGTACCGAACGTGTTGAGCGGTATCTTCGGGCGCCAGGAGTTTATGAGTGACCAGGTCCACCCAAACAACGCGGGACACGCAAAGATGGCTGAGCGGATATATCCATACGTAGTTGATACCTGTAAGCAGGTGCTGCCTTAAGCCCATCCTCATACTGCCTACGGTAGCGTAAACTGTACTTATGAAATCTACCCATCTACTCATCCTGGTGCTGGTTATTGTCGTGCTTGCGATTGCGGTCTGGTTCGTTCAGGCCTCACTAAAGACCGATGTGCAGACAACCGATCAGCCGGTTTCCGTTCTTTCCTTTGCTGACTGTGTTGCTGCCGGCTATCCCGTTATGGAGAGCAATCCACGCCAGTGCCGTACCCCTGACGGAAGGACCTATGCGGAGGAGCCGACCCCTGCACAGACGGCTTCGAAGATAACGTATATGAATGCGAACGCGAACAACATCGTGGTCGAGTCACCAACCCCTGACGCAGTCACCGGAAAGGAATTCAGTGTCATCGGCAAGGCGCGTGGTCCCTGGTATTTCGAAGCATCATTCCCGGTTGAGGTTCTCGATGCAAATGGAAAAACAATCGCTTCGGGCGTCGCACAGGCGCAGGGCGAATGGATGACTGAGAACTTCGTCCCGTTTAAAGCTAACCTCAAGGTTCCAGACGCATATACGGGACCGGCAACGCTTGTCCTACACAAGGACAACCCGTCCGGGCTTCCTGAGAATGATGCTTCGGTATCATTCCCATTCACGATTGAGTTTTAGTGGCCGACGTGCCAGCCGCGGCAGTAAAGGCAGCGGTAGGCGTGTGCGCCACTGCGGAGCCGTTTTGCCTCACGGATTGCACTCCTTTCGTTTGGGTGTGTGACCTTACGCCAACAGCCACGATACCGGCGCCAGAAGAAGCGAAAGATGCCCATTGGCTCAGTATACGGTAGGGTATCGGTATGAACGCGAATCACTACGACGTTATCGTCATAGGTGGGGGAGCTGCAGGCCTTATGGCCGCAGGAACTGCCGCTGCCCGTGGCAAGCACGTACTGCTTCTTGAGAAGAATCCCGAGATCGGGAAGAAGCTTTCTATATCGGGTGGTGGCAGGTGCAATATCGCAAACGCCGAGGAAGACGAGAAGGTGCTGCTTTCGCAGTACGGGAAGGCAGAGTCTTTCCTATACTCAGCCTTCTCAGAGTTTGGAATGCACAGTACCTTCTCCTTCTTTGAAACACTTGGGTTGCCGCTCGTCGTACAGAAGCAGAAGCGTGCATTTCCGAGAAGCGAGCGAGCGGAGGATGTAGTGGCAGCGTTTGAGAAGTATTTGAAGAAGGGGAGGGTAGAAGTGCGTACCGATACACCGGTCGCGCGTATAAAGATGTCAGGAGGGAAGATAGAGGGGATTCAGACGCAGGGATTTGTCTTTACCGCTGACTCCTACATTCTTGCGACTGGTGGAGTGTCGCACCCAGAGACTGGGTCTACCGGAGACGGATTTAAGTGGCTTAGTGAACTCGGGCACACGGTAGCAGAACCAACACCCACCATCGTGCCGCTCGCAGCGAGTGATGCGTGGATCCCAAAACTAAAAGGAAAGACGCTTAAGGATGTGAGGATCACTTTCTATCAAGAGGATGTTCGAAAGTTCTCAAAGAAGGGGAGTATCCTACTCACCCACTTCGGGCTGTCTGGTCCGACGATCCTAAACGCTGCAGGGAGTGTGAGAGAGCTTCTGTATGGCGGGATCGTAACCGCAACAATCGACCTGTTTCCAACGACTGATCTTGGGCATCTTGATGCGAAGCTTGTTGCCCTCTTTGAGGTGAATAAGAATAAGCTTCTGAGGAACACACTTCCTGAGATACTCCCGAACGGTACTACTGAGGTTCTTCTGTCACTTGTTCCTAGCATTGATCCTGAGATCAAGGTGCATAGTGTGACAAAAGAGCAGCGGAGAGCGCTCGTAGAGCTTCTGAAGGGTCTTCCAGTCTCGATTACCGGCCTTATGGGATTCAATCGGGCAGTAGTTGCTGATGGCGGTGTGCTTCTGAACGAAGTTGATATGCGGACCATGCGATCAAAGAAGTGTGAGAATCTCTTTATTACGGGTGACCTGCTTCATATCAGTCGTCCATCGGGAGGATACTCATTGCAGCTCTGTTGGACGACGGGGTATGTGGCGGGGGTGAATGCTTAGCCTGGTACTCAAACATTGACAGTTTATAGTATTTAATGTACTAAATACTCAGACCATTCAGATCGGAGAGGACCTTTTATGACCACGCTTAGGCTTACCACGGCGGTGAAGCGCCGTTTTCGCTCTGTCGAGCGTCAGGACGAACTCAAGCTTGGGTTTGTCTCAGACACGCCCGGCATGGAGAACCGAATGCTGCGTCTCGAGCAATCGCTCCTGACGCTTGCGATCAAGGGTGTCCAGATGGAATACCGGTTCTGGATGAATGAGCTGATGCAGAAGCACACGCTCAGTCCGCACGCGCTCACAGTCATCGTTCGGCGGCTCCGGCTCCTGAACAGCGACCTTCCGAGCGACCTGCAGGATCCAAATCTCGAGATCGTGCTCGAACAGCGGGTGAAGCGGCACATGCGCCTCAATGCTCATGCCCTCATCCGTCAGTTGTACGCAGAGACAAGCCCCTCGAAGACTCACGAATTGCGGAGACAAATCCGTGACGCTCTCAAAAGGGCAGGAGCCACTCTCGAAGACGTGGGTTCGTCACAGAAGGAGCTACGTGCTGTCATAAAGACGTGCTGGGACACCTACTACAAAGAGAGCCGCGAACGACGGGCAGCCGCTCGCGCAGCTCGTCAGCAAGTCTCGGTGTGAACTTCCAATGCTCGCGCGACCTGACTGGTTGCGCGAGTATCTTTTTATATAAATTTATATAAATGTACCAACATCTTTCCTGGCAGTGCAATGAAAGAGGGTCTCCGATTATCTCGGAGACCCAAAGAATTCGCCATTTTCATACCATTCGACAAGTGCTTGAGCGGTTGGCCCTTCAACCTCGTCTTGTATGTTGTCCGCACACTGCTTAGCCTCGCCTAAGCTCCCGTTCAGAAGCAAGAAAAGAAGTCTGGTGATCTTATTGGGGTGGTCTGCCTCCTGGTACGCCAATGCGCTTTCTGCATGAAAACGCCCGGCCTCCAGGTTCTGTTTCCAGACCGCGCAACTGATGGCGTGATGATGCCAAAACCACAGAATCTCGCGACACCACACTCGCTCCTCTTCAGACAAGGAGTCAAGGTTTTCTTCCTCAATCTCCAACTTGATCCTGTTATGGAGCTGGTCTGGGTTGTCATAGTCCCAGGTTCGTTCTTTGAACAAGGGTTGTTCAAGCTCGCAGTAGGCATGATGGAGTGCAAGTGGCTCCGTCACCCCAGCAAGCTCGTATGCTTTTCGAAGTGTCATAACCACTATCCTTTGTACTAGAGCTGGACAGAACCTATCACATACTGCAGAAACGTTCCAACATCATCCAAGACTGCCAGCAATTGGATAAAAAGAAACCGCCCGGAGGAGCGGCGGGGAAGTGAATCCTCCGGGCTACTTCGGACGGTCAGCCGTCAAAACGGCCTTCTATTTCCCGCTCCAGAGCAGAGCATTCGGGGTTAGTGGGGTCGGCCGCCTTATACGCGACCATCAACCGCTTGAGATCGACCACGAGATGTTCGGGCACGTCAGCACCAAGGAGAAAAACACACTCCTTAAGGCCGATCATACTCATCCATCCATCGCTGATCCGCCCCGTCTCGAGCGAGGGAGGATCCGAAGCGATCAGTCCCTCGGCGATGTTGATGATCATCTGGCGCAGGTCTTCGGAAACCTGACGTTCGATGTCGCCGCTCGGTCGCATGTACACGCGACGCACCTGGTCGACGAAACCTGAGTGACCGTGGTTCGATTCCATCAGACACGTCATCCAGGCCTTGCGTGGTTTGCCCTCGCCGAGGAGTGAAGCAGCTTGTTCGATCAGATGATGTTCGAACCAATACGGATCATCCGGTTGGCAGTTACGCACGAGATCAGCATGACCGAACTCAGCATGGTGATGTAGTTGACGAGCAACATCGATCAGGTCGCTTAGCTGCTCCTCAGGAATTGAGCGGAGAAGATCAGCCAGCTTCAATGCCAGCCCATGTCTCTGTGAGGGGTGGATACGATAGGGCACGTGACTCTCCTCGATATGATTTGTACAGCGAATCGTAATATAGAATCGATTTAAGATTACGTCAAGTTCTGCTTACGTAGCAATAAACAAAAGGCCGCTCATGCGGCCTTTTGTACTCTCTCACCTCTAACTACTCTCCGGCACTCTCAACCCTCGCGTCAGCGGCAAGGCGTCCGATGAGTATCGAAAGACGCTCAAGGAAGCCTCCCGTGTTTGCGCGAGCGGAAGCCTCAAACTGATCGAAGTCGGTCTGAAGTTCTGCCCATTCCTGCTGCGCCTCACCCTCGGCGTTTGCATACGCTGCACCAAGACGGGTGCGCACAGCCGCATAGTCGTCCTGGAGCTCTGCATACGTCTCACCAGCCTCCTGGCGTGCACGTAGTGCGGTCAGGTCTGCCGCTGCCTCCACACGTGCCGCAGCAATGTCTGCAGACTGCACGGTGACCGATGCTGCCTCCTGCGTAGCGGTTGCAGCCTCCTCTACTGGCCTATTTCCAAAGAGGAAGAAGGCGAGAAGTATGAGCACAATAACTCCTCCAATTATCCATATCGTTCTATTGTTACCGTCCATAGGCGTTCATATTAGTACTAGGCTGCCAAGCGTAAACTCTTCTATATGTTGGAAGAATGAAATTCGAATAGGGAAGTCCCCTACCAAAAATACGGCCCACTTTGTAATTATTTAATCTCGGACCTCCCTATCTCGGATACGCGAGAGCAGGGAAGTGCGACTTCCCCGATATATACGTGAAATATATCCGAGATATAAAAGCGAAGAATCCTGAGGCTGTGAGGGAAGTGGTACCCAAGTACCTTTATTTATATAGATATATAAACCCGTGCACTGAATCCTTTTCCTTGAACAAGGGAAGTGCCATATCGAGAAGAAGCCCAGAAGAGCGCCTCAGCCTTTGTATACAGTAGTACTGCGTAAAA
>ERZ1292623.4878-Hain-H51-01um-R1-4878-length-10867-cov-5_pt1 | contig 10867 bp, 11 predicted proteins | sample MGYA00564398_ERZ1292623 | MGnify/ENA primary metagenome ERZ1292623 (study PRJEB36523, sample SAMEA6512633) | groundwater metagenome | collected 2019-01-07 | study: AquaDiva: Metagenomics assemblies of 32 groundwater samples
TTTCCTCACGGTCGACAAAAACCAGATTCTTGAGCCGTGGCTGATTGATAAAATTCTTCGGCAGCATGTGACGGACGGTTTCTCGGATAACTTTCTTCGGATCGCGCGTGAAAGCTTCCTCAAACGTCAGACTCTTCAGGTGTCCCATATAGCCAGTGTGACGGTAATAGACCTTATCTTTGAATTTCTTGCCGCCGATGGTGACTTTGTCCCAGTTTTTTAAAATAACCCGATCAACGCTCACTTTATGCGGTGCATAGTCCGCGCTTTTTTTACCCTGAAGAATCACGGCGATCTCCGAGGCCAGGCGTCCAAATCTTTTGTTTTCCGCATCAATATGGTGATCTGCCATTTTTCTCTTAATTTTTAGCAAAAAAATTAGCTAGAAAACTGAGCATCCCGCTCCAGTTCTCGGGAACATTTTGGGTAGTAAAAGGGTTGGCGCGGAATGCCGGCTTCGCCTTTGATTGTGTGGGTATGAGATTCGTCATAGGAACTGGGGCGGGATAAAGGTTTGGTGATGCAAAATAGTACACTATTCGTTTATATTTTTCAACCAAGCCCTATACAAACTCTATCGTCACCAGCACGGAGGCATCGCGGCGACGAACTTTGGCTGACTTTTTAATCCGCAGATACCCGCCTTTCCGGTCGGCATACCGAGGAGACAGAACCTCAAACACCTTGTGGGCCATCCGTTCGTTGTGCAGGCGCTGAATTAAGAGCCGTCGAGCGGCGAGCGTTTGCTTCTTCCCCATGGTAACCAACTTCTCAACCTGCGGACGAATTTCCTTAGCGCGGGCTTCGGTCGTCTCGATGCTCTCATGACGCACCAAATTATTCACCAGGTTTCTCAAAAATGGCGCTCGCTTCGAGGCAATGCGATGAAATTTTCTGCCGCGCTTTCGGTGCTGCATGTTTTAAGCTGATTTCTTTTTAGTAGTTTTCTTTTTAGCCTCCTTCACCACTGCGGTGATCTCAAATGACTGCTCCGGAACCTGGGCTACCTTCTCGAAGTGATCCCGCAAAACATTCGAAGCTTTGTGGAGCGCTGAAGAAGGGCTCAAAGTGCCGTCAGTTTCCACTTCTAAATGGAGTTTGTTGTAATCAGTCCGTTCGCCAACACGCATGTCCTGAATGACATAGTTCACTTTCGTGACTGGCGAGAAGAAAGCATCCAGGGCGATCACCCCAATACCCAACTTTTCTCGCTTTCGTGATTCAACAGCGGAGTAACCCAAACCGCGCTCAACAGTCACTTCAAGTTCGAGAACGCTCGATTTTCCGGTCAAAGTGGCAATCGGCGCATCCGGATTAATGATCTCCACTTCGGCGTTGGTTTCAAAGTCGCGGGCGGTAATCGCCGTCTCTCCTTTGGCGCTCAAGAGCAATACTTGCGGCTCGTCCGTGTGGACGCGGAACCGGAGTTGTTTCAAATTCAGACTCATTTCAATCACATCCTCCTTCACGCCCGGCAGGGTTGAAAACTCATGGGACACGCCTTTCACCTTAAACTGCGTCACGGCGGCGCCTGGCAAAGAAGAAAGCAAAGCCCGACGGAGAGCGTTTCCGACCGTTAAGCCATAACCCGAATACAATCCTTCGACTTCAAAGACACCTTGGCGCGCGTCCTCGGAGATAACCTTGATTGAAACTGCTTCGCTTAAATGAGTAATTTTCATAGGTATAAATTCGACGCTATTTTGTAAATGACTGCACGAGCAAACTCACATCAAAACGCTGTTCCAAATCGGCCGGCGCGTTTAACACTTCGCCAGTAATTTTATTGGTATTGAACGACAACCAGGTCGGTCGGTCTTTTTTCTCGAGCGCCTCTTTGCCGTCCTTAATTAATCTGGCCATCGCTTTCGATCCTTGGCGGAAACCAATCACATCGCCCTTCTCGACCAGAACACTCGGTGTTCTTGTATTCTTGCCGTTAATCGTAATATGTCCCTGGCTGACCATCTGTCGGGCGGCGGCGCGCGACGGCGCAAAACCGAGACGGAAAATAGTGTTGTCCAAACGACGTTCCAAAAGCTCCAAAAGCTTGTGGGCGGTTGGGGCTTTGTCCTGGTGAGCAATCTCAAAAAGACGGCGAAGGGCTTTGTCGGTTAAACCATAACTCACTTTAAATTTCTGTTTCTCGCGAATCTGGCGGCCAAAGTCAGACACTTTTCGCGGGCGTGAAGGATTCGGACCGTGCGCTCCCGGCGGATAGGGTTTTCGCAAAGCCGCGCATTTCGGCGACAAACACCGATCCCCTTTCAAGTGGAGACTTTCGCCCAAAAACCGTTCTCTTTTTTCTTTAGCTTTAATCATGAGAGTAATCGCTAATAATGCGAATGGATGTAAATAATGCTAATTCTTGGTGCTTAGTTCTTGGCATTTTATTCGCGTTATTTGTAGAAATTGGCATTATTCGTGATACCTTGTTAAACGCGGCGCACTTTTCGCGGACGCGGACCGTTGTGGGCAACCGGCGTGGCATCGCGAATGGAAACAATATTGAAACCGTGGTTCGGAAGCGATCGAACAGCCGAATCGCGTCCACTGCCGATGCCTTTCACGATAACCTGGACATCAACCGGACCGGTGTTCTTCAGACGCTCGGCTAAGGCGGCGATAATCTTCGAAGAGGCAAATGGCGTGGCTTTCTTCGGGCCGGAAAAACCAAGCGCGCCGGATGAGGCCCAGGCTAAGACCTCACCCTTCGAGTCGGTCACGGTAATCATGGTGTTGTTGTAGGATGCGTTGATATAAACGCGGCCCTCCTGGACTTTACGGGCTTTCCCCTTGCCCGAAGCGCCGCTTCGAACAGCCGCATCTTTCACGGCTGGATCGTCTCCTGATTTTGAAATGACTTTTTTCTTTCCCATGTGCCAAATTTATATAAATTTACGAGCTGGTACAGCGAAGTCAAATGTATTGCTAAATTTGAGCATCCCCCCACCAACCTTTATGACGACTAAGTGTATCAGAAATCGGAGGCGTAAGCCGACACTGTGTGTCAGTCTATGGGTATACCAAAGACTAGTCACGAGGTTGGTAGGGGGATAACGGTTTTCTAGATAAATTTTATTCATAATTATAAGGTAGGAAAATGTATAGAAAACTCGTTATTTCAGATCAACTTTTCTCTTACCACTGCCGGCGGTCTTACGGACGTTACCGCGAACCGTTCGGGAATTGGTTTTGGTGCGCTGGCCATGGACCGGCAAACGACGGGCGTGTCGAGAACCGCGATAACTGCCATTTTCTTTCAAAATCTGGATGTTGCGGCGAACCTGCTGGCGAAGATTACCTTCGACCGGAACATGCTTTTCGATATAGCTGATAATTTTGTTGGTTTCCTCGGCGGTCAGTTCTTTGGCTTTCTTGGTTGGCTTAATGCCGGAGTTCTTCAAAATATTTCCGCTCACAACCGGGCCGACGCCATAAATATACGTTAGGGCAACGTTTACAGATTTATTGTCGGGGATGGTGACTCCAAGAATTCGCATAATTTAAAATTAAAAATGTAAAGTTAAAAATTGAATGTATCCTGGCAAAATACCAGAGAAATCAGAATTTTTCATTTTGACTTTTGCCTTTTGCATTTTTTAGCCTTGTCGTTGTTTATGTTTCGGATTTTTGCAAACAACATACAACCGTCCGCCGCGACGGACAATTTTGCAATTTAAACACCGCTTCTTGATGGAAGAATGAACCTGCATGTCGTTGGTCAGCTTATAAACGTCTCACGATTCTCCCCCGATGACCATCAGGAGATAATTCCAAGAGAACCTCATCGCCGGGTAAAACTTTGATGTGGTGGAGTTTCAGCTTACCGGCAAGATAAGCCAAGACTTCTCGGTCGTGATCAATAAGCTTAACTCGGAAAGAGAGTCCCGGAAGGGACTCTTCTACCTTGCCACGCTCACGACCAGCCTCTCTAGAGTTAGAAACCATCTATAAACAGTTCAAGGATTATAACCGCAACTTTATATGTTTGTCAATCAGGTCGTGAAAGTTCGAACTATGCGAATAAGAACTGGTCACTTTGAAAGCAATGTATTCTAGTAATTTGTCTTATATTGCCCAGGAAAACGGATTCCCTCCTTCGAACTTCTACTTCCTGACAATCGGATTGGAGGCTAGTTCACAATGAGGGTAATATGGGCCGAATTTCCCGGAACCCGCCAGAGCCACGGCGGCCAGATGCCAATTTTAGCTTGCTCGAGGCCGGGAAGATTCGAGAGGATAGCCTGGGCTTCACTTAATGATTTTCCGGCCAACTGACCCCCCAAGGTCTTCTCATCCAACGGACTGACGAGGACTGCTTCGCTCTTCACACCCACACTCATCTTTCCGTTTACAAAATCCGGCTGGGCGTTGGAATAGGTTAAGGTAACGGTCTTAAAAACCTGATCGGCATTTGTTTCCTTCATCATACTCTCGAAAACTCGCTTCACATCTTCTTCTTTAAAGGCGATCACGGATAACTGGCCATCGCCCTGCACATTGAAATTCCCCTGCTCGTCAACGGCTTTATCTACGGCCAGCTTGGAAATCTGGACGGTTGAGGCCTCTTTTAAAATTTTCAACTCCTCTGGCACGCGGCGTCGGATATCAATGTCGAGCGAGGACTGAAGAATGCTTTTTGTTTTTTCTTCCGCTTTCGCGATGTCCTCGTCGGTCGGGTACGGCGCTTCGCCGATCACACCGCCTTTGGCTTTTTCTTTCATAACCGCATAAAAACCGTCGTAGCGCGGCGTTCCTTTGAACCCAACGACGGTCATTTTGTCGAACGGACCAACATTATAATCGCTTCCTGCCTGATCGGCCGTAACCGTGGTATCGATGCCGACCGGCGTGATCTTTCCATTATCAAGCTTGGCTCCGGGAATGGTGATCTTGTTGTCAAGACGAAATATTTTGCCGTCAGGCGTGGCCAATCGCGTGGTGGCAACGAGGGTCTGCGGCGACGAGTCATAGGCATTATAGAGCGTCACTTTGGCCGTGGCCTTTTGGGTGGTTTGCTTCTTACCGGATGCTTTAAAGAACTGGACGGTGTTTTTCTTTTCCGTGAAAAGCGAGGCGGGCACAATCACACCCCCCGCGCGAGCGGCTGCCGGCGATTTATCGGCCACAATAACCACACTCGACTGCCACGGTGTTTTTTTCTGGGTAATTGAAATATCGGCTCGTCCCAAAGCGCGGCTGCCGCCCCAAAGACCGACACCGAAAACGATCAGTCCGAGAACAATAATCCAGGTATATCGCCGGCGTTTTGGTTCCGGTTCAAACGAAATTGATTCTTCGCTCTCTTCCACTTCCTCATCCTCTCCTTCACCTATCGCGATCTCTTCTTTTTTCTTGGAGTGAAACCGGGCGCGCAACTTCATGAATCGCCGCCGCGGTTTTTCGGCAACTTTTTCCTCTCGTTCTTCCTCCACCTCTCCCTCAACTTCCTCCTCGGCTTCTTCCGCCTTTTTTACGTGGTGGCGCGGACGAATATCAGAAAGCATCTCACGCTTTTTCGCTCCCTCAAAAAGCGGATGGATCCGCTCCAGTCCCTGTTTTTCAGCCAGTCCCAAAATATGCTCATCAATTGATTCGATGATGAGTGTTTTTCCGGCCTCTTCGGCGTGCTTTTTTAAAAGATGAAGATGATTCCCCTCGCCCAACTTCGAGCCGCGAGGCACGACGAGCGTGATGACATCATAGGGTGCGTCCGCTACTTTTTCCGCGAGAATGGTGACGGTTTCTTTCTTATCAACAAATATTTTGAACATGCCAGGTAGTGAAAATTCGACTAGGAATTGCGAGACTCTTTATCATGAAAATAGATACTGGTTTGGATCACAGCTTTGAATTATAAACTAAAAAAGGCATGCCCGTCGAATTTCTACTCCCTGGTTAATTATAGTTCATTGAACCCAACCAGTGAAGTCGCCGGCGCAACCAGCGATTAATCTCTGGACTGCCCTGGTCGGAAAAGAAATCGAGAAGCGGCGCGCAATAGGAAAATTGTTCATACGAAGGCATTGGCCAGGCCTCGCCGGGTACAGAAAACCCCATCTTTTCAAGCAGTGTCTGGATAGAAATAGGCTCGAAGGAAAAACGCCGCGAAGCAAGGTGGACATCTTCCTGGCTGGTTATCAAAATCTTGGTCGGGGCGCCGATTTTTTTCAAAGATTCTTCGAGATGTTCGGAAACATCTTTAAACTTTTTCTGCAGCTGCTCTTCAATTGCCGTAGGTAGCTGCTTTTTTTGATACAGTCCGTAGAGATCGCGGGCGATCTCCTCATTCACTCCCCAGGTCTCGATAAATACCTCAAGATACTCCTTGGCCGACCAGGGAATATCCCGCCGCTCGTCCATTCGTCCCGTCTCCGAATCAGCCGCTCGAAAAACCGATGACTGCGGCGACTCAAAAACCGCCAGCGCGAAGGGCGGTTTATACGCTTTCCGCAAAGCGGTCAGTTTCGCTTCGGCTAAACTAGTGAAGAAAAAATTTGGTCGGCGGATAAGATTGCGGAGAGATTCGTAGAGCTTCCGCTGGACAAATGTAATCTCAATCGCCGTTTGCAACTCTTGGGGTGTAAAACCGATTGGATTGTGAACACGATGACCGTCAATTCTAAAATCAATCACCCGACTGTCGGCTAAGACAACATCAAGATCGGGTACGCCGAGCGCCTGACTGGCGATTTTTCGGTATTTAATAAACTCCTGATTCACACCGCGATTCAAAAGATTTTCCAGTTCGGGAAAAGACAGTTCGGTTTTTTCCTCGCGATGAACCCGAAAAGAGACATCGGCGGTGTAGGCCAAACTTGGCGAAGCGGCAACAATGACTGTCCAGTAGGGCATAATCTTCGGCCACCACCGTCCCGGCCGCGCAATATGAAACTCCGGCCAGAACTTTTCGCAGGTGATGGAACGATCGCGCGTTACCGCAAATAAAACCGCGCTCACCTTTTCGGGCGCGATTAAAAGTACGAAAAATTTTTCTCTTCGATCAAACGGATTAAACCAAATCACCGAATTCTATTGTACCATAGGCCCTACTGCTATAAATTCAAGGTTTTGGCGATCTGGCTAATGAGACCAAGTGCCACTGCCGAAGGCATTAAGCTATATGAATCAACGCCATTATCATCCTTGACCACCCAAGGCTTTTCAATGGCGTCAACTTTTTTAGTCTCATTGTTATACACGTACTCATACATCGGCGTGAGCTCGTAATCATCCACTATATCTTTTTGATCTATGGGCACTGAGTTTCGGAGATAGAGTTTTGGGATTCCAGAAAGTTCCAAGAGTTGTTTCGAAATCTGATCATCAACTTCCAAGCGGGAGCGAATCGGTTCGATTCCTAGCTCATCACCTTCTTTGGGCACCATCCGCTCGTGACAGTCGTCGCAAATAAGATAGAAAGATTTCTGAGTCTCGTCATAACCGACTTCTTTTGTTAAGGCAAGCTTCAAACTCCGCGGCGTATTACATTTGGGACATATCACGCGCGACTTGATGCGCTCATCAATAACCCGCTCCGGCACATCGATAAAAACCATGAAGTCAGGATCATCTCGATATCCGATCAGCTCTTTCAAGAAAAGTGAATACCCTATTTGATCCATAGCTCGAGGGAAACCGTCGATGAAAATTGCCTTTTTGGGCCGGCGACTGATTTCGTACTTGATTAAAGCCACAATGAGCTCCGAAGACATGAGCGAACTTGTCCCTCGTCCCAGAATTAAGTCTTCCAATTCTTCAACAGAATGGAATCCGCGGAAATTCTTCTCCATAAACTCCAAAAGAGTTTTTTTATCATCTTCGGAAGATAAACTTTTATGAATGTCTCGAACGATGTCGCCAATAGAGACATGGCCAACATGCTCCTTCCCCACTGCCTCCATGAACAGTTTTGAGTAGGTTCCTTTGCCAGAGTTCTTCTTCCCCATCAAGAAACCGACGAATGTTTTCGTTTCTAAATATTTTTTTAACTTCTCAATATCCGTCCCAGCCTTTGCCGCAAAATACTTCTTCCGATCTTCCGGATCGTTTAAATTAAACTTCTGAGTGACTCCTTCGGTTTTTGTTTTGAACACAGGGAAATTAACACCTTTCATGTTGTACTCTTTATTTTTTATTATTAATTTCCAATCCTAATCGATTAGTGTATTTATGGCAACTGCGAATTAGATAGTTGACCGTTCTTTTTGATTCACTTACTATCCCAAGTAGCAAGGAGTGTCTCATGTCAAAAGCACGACTCGAGGTATGTACTCTCTGCGGAAAACATGGGCGCATCATTCTGGCCGATGGATTTATCGGCCCAGAGTTCTGTTTCCAGCATAACGGATTCCAGATTGTCGAAGAAGGTCTCAGGTTCGAGCGATTTTCTACTACGGAAGCATCTTCTTTTATGACAGAGATAGCGCAATCTACCATTCCACCGAGTCACAGAGAAGTATCGCTGGACTTTATATGGAGGGTGGAGAGGTGCAATCAAGTACGCCATGAAACCGGAAACTATCGAGTTTTCGATGCCTCGCAAATCCACGCTTTCCTCCAGAGACCGCCTGACGTGCCAATGCCCTCTGATCTTCTCTCAGTTCTCGATATGAATTTTTCTACTCACTAAGTGCCAAACGGCACTTTTTTTAAATCAATTTAATCCGAAACAAGAATGACCTTGCCTTCAGGCCGTGTCCAATCAGTAAAACGCCACCATGTGGGTTCGAAAACAAACGAAATAAATTTCGGATCGGCTGCTTTTTCTTTTTTATTTGGGAACTTGCCTAAATAGACTTTTTCAAACAGTATTTTTTCTTCTGCTGTAATCAATCTAGCATCTCCATCAAGTTGCAAGGTTTTCAAATCGTTCTCATTTACGCCAACTACGAAGGAGGCTCTGGTAGCATTTCTTTTCGTAATCGGTTCAGCCTTTCGATATTCGCTACGCGTTTCAAAGAAAAACTGATTCGAATTCTCGTCATATGCAAAATGCACAGTGGCGGCATGCGGTGAGCCATCGAGCATCTCGACCGCCAAAACACCAATTCGCTGAGTCTTCAAATAGTCAACAATACTGGGATCAAAAGCTTTCATAATATTTTTCTCGGTTATAACAAATAATACGATGCTGAAGATTTGTGCTCATTTCAAGGCGTAGCTGAGGAGCGAAGTAAAGCGTACTCAAATGTACGTTGTCGAGCACCGCAAGCTACAACACAGAAATGAGCCAAATATTCTGCATCACGGCTCCAGTCTTTTGACGCCACGGTAAAGGAACATCGCCTCTCGCACATTATCAATGCCTAAAAGTTTCATCATCACCCGATTCGGCCCCATGCCAAATCCTCCGTGGGGCGGACAACCATACTTAAAAAAGTTTAAGTAGAACTGAATACTCTCCACATTCATTCCCTTTTCTTTGGCTTGGGAAACAAGTACGTCATACCGATGTTCGCGCTGGGCGCCAGTCGTCACTTCCAAACCGCCCCATAAAAGATCGAAGCTCTTCGTGAGCGTCGGATCATTCTCATGACGCATATGATAAAAGGGACGAACGCTGGCTGGATAGTCGGTGATAAATACAAACTCATGTCCTTTTTCTTTCAAGACATACTCGGAAATTTTCCGTTCCTCTTCGGGCGAAAGATCCCCTTCTTTCTCACTGGCTACGCCCATGCCTTTCAATATCTCTTTCGCTTCTTTCATAGAAACTCTTGGGAACGGGACTGTGGGAACAGTTACCTCTCGATCAAATTCTTTTTTTATCGCCTCGCCATGCTTTTCCTTTACTGCGCGAATCGCTTCAGCGATCGCTTCTTCTTCAGCTTTCATCACATCTTCGTGTGAATCAATGTACGAGAGTTCGGCATCATAACCGGTAAACTCCGTAGCGTGGCGAGAGGTGAATGATGGCTCGGCTCGAAAAACTGGGCCAACTTCAAACACCTTCTCAAATCCCGCCGCCATGGCCATCTGCTTATAAAACTGGGGAGACTGCGCTAGGTACGCCGTCTTTTCAAAATACTTTACTTCAAATACTTCTGCCCCTGACTCGCTCGGCGCTCCAATCAGCTTCGGGGTATGAATTTCCACATATCCATTCTTCAGCCAGTAGTTGCGGAAAGCAGCTTCGAGCGTTGTCCAAACTTGAAAAGTGAGGAGGCTGTGGGGTTTTCGCAAATCCAACCAGCGCCAGTCGAGGCGAATGGATTGATCGGCTTCTTCCTGGCTTCCTTTTTCCAAAATCGGAATCGGTAATTCCGGATTGGCTAAGGACAAAATCTCCAGTTCTTTGGCCAACACTTCGAAGCCGCCCGGCGCCTGATCCTCTTTTTTGGCCAAACCCTTAACCGCGATGACCGACTCCATGGTGACCGTCTGGGCTTTCTGCATCGTCTCCAAAAATTCTTTGGTAAACACAACCTGAACCAGACCGGTGGCATCCCGAACCAAAATGAAAACGATCTTCCCTTGATCGCGAATTGTTTGCGCGAAACCTTTTATCTCAACTTCCTGGCCATCTTTTTTGGCAATCTCCGAGATCAGTGTTCTCATTTGTGTTACACTATACTGGAACTCCTTTGAAAAATCCACTTCTACTGCAACAACTGCTTTTCAGCTACGAAACATTCATTCCTCCTCGACATAGCGCAAACTATGCCTTGTCGGACTTCGTGCTTCTCGCAAGAAAATCATTTGTTTCGTAACGAAGGCGATTTCTCAAAGCAATTCCAACAATGATGGATTTTTCTCAAATTATGGGTCGGCTCGTCGTGGCTATGGTGTGCGGCGCGCTCATGGGCCTTGAACGCGAACTTGCCGGCAAAGAGGCGGGCGTCCGGACAGAGATGCTCGTCTC
>ERZ1292623.4880-Hain-H51-01um-R1-4880-length-10866-cov-5_pt1 | contig 10866 bp, 16 predicted proteins | sample MGYA00564398_ERZ1292623 | MGnify/ENA primary metagenome ERZ1292623 (study PRJEB36523, sample SAMEA6512633) | groundwater metagenome | collected 2019-01-07 | study: AquaDiva: Metagenomics assemblies of 32 groundwater samples
TTGTTCCATTTGATCCACTTTCTGCTAGTAGTTTAGGAATTGCTGTGCAGACTATAAATCATGTAGCTGCTTGTGATTGTGCAGCAGCATAAAAAATCTAATTTATTTTTTTATTTTTTTTGATTGTTTGCAACGAGGTGGATGCAGATTTATTTATTTTATTTTCTTAGGTAAAATTCCAGCCTTATTTTGTCTGGGTCGTCAAACCAAATAAATTCTTTTTTGCCATATTTATCAATTTTAATTCCACTATTTTTAATATTATTTTTATCAAGTACCTTTTGCATTTCTTTTAGCTTTTGTAATTTATTTACTCCAAAAGCAATATGATTTAATCCTAAATTATGTTTATCAAACTTTTTTGGATTTTTTTTATATGGATAAGTTATAAAAAATTTAGTTTTTCCTATTTTCCAAGAAACATCGTATTTTTGTATGGTTGCCTTACCTAATAATTTGCTATAAAATTCCGTGCTTTTTTTCAAATCTTTAACTGATAATATAATGTGATCTACAAAATCTGGTTCCATTTTATTCTATTACAGTATTAAGTCTTATTTAATTAGTTTCTTCTTTTTTATTTTTGATTGTTTTCTACAATTTTGTCTAGTTCTTCTTGTTCTTTTTTAGTAAGCGTGAAATCAAATACTTCTTTGTTTTCTTTGATGTGTTTTATGCTTCCTGATTTAAATAATGTTACCACATTCTTTTTTGAAATTAACCAATTAATCACAATTTGACTTTCGGTTTTATTGTATTTTTTAGCTAATTTTGACAGAATTTCTATTTTTTCTTCATTAATTCTACCCCTCTGGAATGGTTTGTGGGCTATGACTATAATATCATTTTCTTGGCAGTATTTGATAGTTTCTAAGTCTACTTCTTTACTCCATAGATTATATCTGACTTGATTTGCGACGATTTTATTTTTTGAATGTTTTTGTGCTTCTTTAAGTTGAACTATGTTAAAATTGCTTACGCCAATATTCTTTACAAGACCTTGTTCTACCAATGAGTCCAGAGCTTTTATTGTTTCTTTAATATTTATATTTGGGTTTGGGAAGTGAATAAGATATAAGTCGATGTATGTTGTATTGAGTCTTTGAAGACTATTTTTTGCGGATTGTATAACTTTTTCGTACTTTAGATTACTAGGATCGACTTTTGTTGTAATGAATAGTTTTTTTCGGTCATATCCTTTTATTGCCTGACCAATTAACTCTTCCGCATGGCCCCAACCCCCATATACTTCTGCAGTATCTATATGGGTATAGCCAAGAGATATCACTTTTTTGACAATTTTAATCCACTTATTATCATCGCTATAATCTGGTTCGCGATGTCCGCCTACTAAATATGTACCAAATCCTATTGTAGGTATTGAAAATCCTGATTTGAGTTTCTTTTTCGTAATATGGTTGGTCATATTTCAATTTGTTTGAGTGTCTATAAAAAGTTAGTGGCCTTTTTTATTAATTACAAATCGTGGCCGATGCCGTAATATGTTTGGGGATCTTTGTTTGGGTATTTTTGTGGCTTCTTTTTTTCGTCCCATTTTTCCCAGAATATTTTGTTTTCTAGAGCGACTTTTCTTGTAGGCTTGCGCATTTTGTATTTTGGATAGCCGACGGCGATGAGAGCTTCAACTTCCCATTTGTCCGGGATTCTGAACTGCGCTTTTATTGCGTTGTCTGCGAATGAGCCGATCCAGCAAGAGCCGACGCTTAATTCTGTCAGGCGAAGTAGTATGTTTTCAATTGCTGCGCCGGCTTGCTGTTTTGCGTAGTTTTTTCCGCGCTCGTCGTATAATTGCTCAAGTTTTTGCTGTTCTGAGCAGACGATAATTATCCAGCTTGAGTCTGCAAGCCAATACTGCTGGGCGTGCTCTGCGAGGAGCTGCTTTTTTTCTATTTCGTTAACTATGACGAATTTTAGATGATTTATATTTCCGGCGAAAGGCGCGTGGTTTGCCGCGTCCACTGCTTCAAGAACGGCGTCGAATTTCACTGGCTTGCTTGAGAATTCCCTTATTGACTGGCGGAGTTCTATTGCGTCCTGGGCTTTCATGTTTTTATGAAAGAAAGGTTGTATAAAAATGTGTTGTTAATATCTAATTTCTCCGCCGCATAACAGGGTACCTTGGTTTGTGTAAATTACAGCAGATTGGCCCTCGGCTATGCCCTGCGTTGGATTTTTTAGAGTACAAATAATTTTATTCTTATTTTTTGTTATTTGTGCTGGGATTAATTCTCCGAGATGTCTTATCCTTACTTTAATATTATTTAATGGGAAATTTACTTTATTAATTAAATTAATGTTGATTATTTGAAATTGGCTTTTGAAAAGTAATGGATGCTTTTTTGGAGCTACTATTATCGTATTTGTTTTTTTATCTTTTTTTGCTACATAGAGCTTTGATTTTACTTTGTTTCGGTATTCTTTGTTTATTTGGATGTCTTGGTCTTTTATTCGCTCTCCGATTGTGTAGAATTCAAGGCTTTGATGTGTTCCTATTAATTTTTTATCTGCTGATAGAACTTTTCCAGGCTTGTTTTTTATTTTTTGTTTCAGGAAGTGCTTGAAGTCTATGTTGCCTACGAAACATAACCCTCGTGTGCCGTGCTTGTTCCAATTATGTAGCTTGTGCTTTTTTGCTATATGTCTTACTTTGGATTTTGTGTAGTCTCCTATTGGGAATAATGTGTGCTCTAAATCTTTTTGTGTTAGGCCATATAAGAAATATGTTTGATCTTTGTTTTTATCTTTTGGTATTTTTAGATAGTATAAATATTCTTTTTGATTTTTCAAAATTGGACGCAATTTAGTGCGGTTGCGTCTTATTTGCTGCATTTTTATTTTTTTTGCATAGTGGCCTGTTGCTATGAAATTGCATTCGCGTTTTTTTGCTTCTTTCCAAAGGAATGGGAATTTTATTTTTATATTACATTGTGCGTCGGGGTTTGGTGTGACTCCTTCAACATATGCTTTAAACATTTTATTCAATACTTGAGATTTGTATTCTTTTTCGTAGTCTAATTCTATGAATTTGATATTTAGCTGCGCCGCTATTCTTTGCGCGTCTTTTTTATCCTCTAAATATGTGCATTCCTTTGTTATGTCAAAGTGCGTCCGAGCACTTTGAGCATCCCAAAAATCCCTGTTCAAATGTAAAGTTTTTGTGATTTTGTTTTTTTCTGAGAAACATCTCATAAATGCGCCTATTACCTCGTAGCCTTGCTTTTTTAGAAGAAGAGCTGCGACTGCAGAGTCTACTCCGCCTGACAGGCCTAGAAGAACTTTTTGTTTCATTGTTTTAAAAAATTGAGATGTTATAAAAATCTATTCGTTATGTTCGTGCTCGCTTAGTACTTTGCCACTTGACAGCACGTAGCCGAGAAGCGCAACGTTGATTACCATGCCGAGGAATGCTTCTGAAGCTGCAAGGAATCTATTTATTCTGCTTAATGGAGTTATATCGCCGTAGCCGACTGTTGTGATAGTGACTGTGCTGAAGTATAGCGCTTCACCCAGACTTAAATTGTTATTAATGCCGTTGACAAGGAACTCATCCGAATTTGAGAGGTATGCTCCAGCAAAGAGAAATATCACCATAAATAAAGTTGTTACGTAGCTTATTAGGAAATGAGTTATCTTTTTTGAGCTGAGCTTTGTTTTGACCCATAGCATGAGGCCTGTTGCGTAGATAAGGATTGCAATGAAGACTGTTATCAACAGAGGATTTAAGCTACCTTTTAGAGAAATGTGTAAGATTGAGAAGACAACCATAGCTCCGATTGTTGTGTAATCCTCGAGAAGAGTGCCGCCCTGACGACGGATGTGCACGACTTTTAAAGCTATAAATACTAAAATTAGAAACGGGACTATATAATATGGAAGATCTATTAATTTTTCAGACGTTAATGAACTTATTAGCGCCACTACTATTATTAATGCTAAAATAAATTCAATGCTTTTTGGACCGCGCCAGTGATCATGCGGCGGCGAGATTTGCGGTTTTATATGGAATTTCATATATGGGATAATTACTTTTTGTTTATATAATTATTCTTTCTTTGTGAAAGGTTTAAATAACGAATTACGCGTTTTCTTGCTAGGTCCCGATAGCTCAGCAGGTAGAGCACACGGCTGTTACAGAAAAAGCAAGTTTTTCTGTCCTTTCGAAAGGCATTGCTTTCTAAAGTAACCGTGGGGTCGGAGGTTCGAGTCCTCTTCGGGACGTTTTTTATTTTTTCCTATTTTTTTGGAAAATATTTTGTCGTCGAGAAAATTTTTTGCTTTTTTCTCTGGGAATTTATTTTTTGAAAAATTTAGCAAAGTTTTAAATATAAGCGGATATTTTTTTATTGAAAGAGGTCATTGTGCTGATAATGAAAAAGAGAGCTAAGAAAGCCAAAAAGCGATCTGCTAGGAGTAGATAACTTTAGGTTTTAGCAATTTTATTTTTATTTTAAATTTTTACTTTTTCCTGTTTTTATTATTCCTTTCTTTTTGTATTTATTCTTTCTAAATATTTATATGCATTTGCCTGCTTTGTGCCTTTGATTATATTTATTATCGCTGTCAGAGCGTTTTCTGCGATTTCTGATGGGCCGATAATTCCGACTTCGTTATTGTGGATGCTGATGTCGCATTTCGTTATTTCTTCAATTGTTTTTTTTGTCTTGCCGCGAGTGCCAATTAATCTGGAACGCACTACTTCTAAGTTTTTTGTGTTAGCATAATCTTTTATATTTATTTTAATGAACGCTGTTTCTTCGTCTAGAACTTTGAGCGATTTATCCGCGGAGAATCCTAAATTCAAGGCGTCTACAAAACGCTGGGCTTCAAACTCATCCAATGGATTTGTGTTGATTTCAAGTAAATTTCCTTTAATGTTTATTTTCGCTCTGAGTTTTTTTTCTATTTTTTCTTTTGCTCGGATTATCTCTTTTTTGTTGTTTATTCTTAATGTGATCATTTTTAGAAGCCGCTTTCTAAGTTGTTTAAGAGATTTTTCTTTTTTAGCTGGATGATTTCGTTTGGCCTGTATTTGTAGATGATATCCCCCTTTGCATCGTCGAAGTCCCAAGGTTTTATCAAGATTATATCTTTTGGGCGGAGCCAGAGCTGGCGCTTGTATTTTCCAGGGACGCGGCAGTTTCTCGTTTTGCCGTCGGTTGTACGGACTTCCATCCTGTTGCCGCCGTATCTTTGAATTATGACTCCGATTACTTCTTTATGTCTTGGCATTCTTGCTCTTACGAACCCTTCTTGAGGTGCTTCTTTTGACTCATCTTCCGAATTTTCGTCTAAGATTTCTTCAAAGTCACCGAAATCACTTTCTTCTTCCTGTTCCATTGGTTTTGCTGTAGAATGATGGTTTTTAAATTTAGCGGGTTTCATTTTATATTGAAGATTATAGTGTTTTAATTGTTTTAGGTCAAATCAAAACTAATACGAATGGAACTCGTTGGACTTTTTTCCATGAGTTTTTTCCAATTAGGCCTGCTTCAACTGCTGCTTTTATGGATTCTTTGCCGACTATGTTGAATGTTGCGTCTTCTTTTGCTTCTCGTCTTATTAGTTCTATTAAGTCCTTTTTATTTATTTGCTGACCGTTGTAAAATGATTCTCTGACGTCTAACTGTTTTACGCCTTCTTCAAATCTTTTTCCTAACAAAGAATCGTCGCATATCGCAACAGTAGTTCTATAAGATTTGTGAATTTTTATCCACATTTTGTTACTTTAATTTTAAAAATTTATTAAATCAAAATTTGCAGTTATTTGGTGATGCCACCCATCCTGCACACTGTTGTTCCGCAATTTGGGCACTTGCCCTTGGCAATTTTCGTGCCTTTTGATGTCTTGGACTCAACAGGATTTTTCATATCAACTTGTTTTTTGCATTTAACGCAATATCCTTTTGTTGCCATGGTTCCTCCTTGACGACGATAAGCGCGGGGGTATTTTAAATGTTTCTTTTGATGAATTGTTTATTTTTTGATGATAATAGTTAATGTTTGTGGCTTTTTTGGCCTGGTGCTTTCTTTTTTTGGCGATGGAGGATTTTGTTTACTAAACTTTTTAATAATTTTTACAAATTATATCTTATTGGGGATTTAGCGCCGCAGGCTAGACAATGCTTGAATTTTATGCCTTTTTCGCTGATGATTTCTGTATCGGGTTTTTTGCATTCTGTGCAGAGCACGAACTCTTTGGTGTACATTGCAATTTTGTCGTTGACTTTTACTGAATTGAGATGGGTTTTAAGTATGAGGCGGTCTTTTTCAAGAATGCCAGAAACTGCGAGTTCTTTTTGTAGAAATTTTGCCATGTGGTCCGCCGGCCTGCGGATGTACGAAGCAATTTCGCTAATGTTAGTCACTATTGTGTTTTTTCCCTGGACTTTGCCTTGGACTTTTGGGATTTCAAAACGATCGCTTGAGGTTGTAACTACTTTGATTTTTTTGTACGCTTCTTCGAGCATTTCTTCATAAGACTTCATTACTTTCTGGATTTTACCAAGGTTTATAAATTTGTTTGAGTTCTTGGTTTGATGAAGATAAAGAATATTGTTTTGGGACTTGGGATTATTATTGTTTATATGCTTGCGCTGCATCAGGGAATGGAGACGTTTTATCCGACTCCAGAGTATGAAGATTATTGTGATATTCGTGTTGGGCCGATCGGGCGCGAGCCAGGGAGTTGCCAGAATGTGCCGGAGCTGACTATCAAGGCTGAGCAGTGCTATCAAGCCAAGGGGGAGTTTGTTTATGAGTATGATTCAAATGGATGTCCTATTGACGGATATTGCGATGACTGTAGGATTGATTATGAGGCGGCAGTTGATGTTCATTCCAGCCGCGTGTTTATCGTCGCGCTGATTATTGGTGTTGTTGTGTTTGTTGTTGGTCTGTTTTTGCTAGCGACTGAACCTGTTGGGAGCGCGCTAATGGCTTCAGGGATTTTGAGCGTGTTTTATGGAGTTGTTCAGAATTGGAGGAATTTCACGCAGGCGTGGAGATTTCTTTTGCTTTTTGTTTTGCTGATTATTTTGATTTGGGTTGCTTTGAGATTTAATGACAAGAGGAAGAAATTTGGGTTTAAGGGGAAATAATATATTTTTAGAAAGGCACGTCTTCGGTGAGATAGGGAAAATGCTTTGGGTTAACGCCTTCTGTTAAATGCAATTGGCCTTTTGGTGTTTGATGAGTTTGTGTGACTTTTGGAAGGCAATCTGCTCTTGAATAAATCAAATTATTATTCCATACTGTTCTTTCTGTTTCACCTCTGGTTTGGTGTATCGGGAATTGTAGCATCCAATCCCAAGGAACTAAATACATTTCACGTTCTGTTACTAATCTTTCTAATTTTTCTCTTCTTCTTAATTCAGGATGCAGCGATTTTATTGGCCTTGTCAATTTGTAAAATCCTAAGCACCAATAGGCTGGCCGGCCTTCTGGATCTTCTCCATAAGCTAATTGGTAATCTAAGACCACCCATTTTCTTGGATGTTTGCCTGCGGGGTCTAAAAATCTGAACTTTACTTCTACTACTGCTTTGTTGCTTGATAAGTCTATATCGTGACCGTTTCTGTGCATGCCTAAGACATTTGCAACATATAACTCATGCACTGCGGGCATTAAGCCGTTGAATTTTCTTGGTTCCATTTTTCCAGAGCATAATTAAAGTTTTTAAGAATTAAGGTGTTTATCCAAGATATCTCACTTTGCCCGGGCGGGGCTCGTAAATTGAGCCTTCTTCCAAGAGCTTGCGGATTTCCTGATTTATTAGTTCTTGTTTTGCCTGCAGTTCTTCTGTGAGTTTTTTGATTTCCACGCCGCTGTTTGGCTCTTCGCGCTTTATTATTTCTATTATTTTGTCTTTTATTTCTGTTAATTCTTTTTTGTCTGTTGGTTTTGGTTTGTCTAAGTCTGTTTCTAATTTTCTTAGTAAGAGGTATTCTGGCTGTTTCTTCTTGATTATTTCAGGAGTGACGTAAATTTCTTTGTTCCATTCTCTTATCATGCCGATTGCTAGGACAGTGTCTCCTTGTTCAAAGTTTTTTAATTTTTCTATTTCTTCGCCGAAGGTTTTGAGTTTTATCTGGCCTGTGGCATCGTCCAAAGTTACTGATGCGAACTTTTTTTCATCGTCTTGGATGTATTTGTCAACGACGTTTGCTATTAGATTGACTCTTGCGACGTTTTTTCCATTTGCTTCTATGAATCGGAGCTTCTCGCCGTCTACGATTTGATTTCCGTTGATGATGTCGCCTATTTTCACTTTGAATGCTGTGTGGCGCTTGAATTCGTCTGCCATCTTTTTATTGAATTTGGTGTTTATTTAAGGATTGTTGTTTTTGCCTATTGGCTTTGATTTTCTTTTGACTTTTCTATGGCTGATATTATGCTTATGATAAGAGAGATTAGCATGCTAATTGTTGAGATTATTAAGTTTAATAAGTCTAGCGGATTTGTTTGTATTAAAATTGTTGCGAAGTAAATGAATAATATAAAATTAATCACTTGCGATAGTACTTGCAACTGATCTGAAATATTCATAACTTATTTTAAGAATAATTCTCTTATTATCCCAAATATAAGAACCCCTATGGCTATTAGACCAATAATCCATGCAATCCACTGCAATATGGATATTTTGTATCCCATTATTTTAATAAGCTGAAGGCATTAATAAGTTTTATTATATTTGCCTGATTAAATCTGGCATTAGTTTTACTTCGGCTTTTCTTAAATGCTCTCTAAATGTTGAAACAGATGTATTCATTTTTCTTGCTAGCTGGTGGAGGTCTGTTCTTTTTGGCCAACTGTAATAACCTTCTTCTAACGCTAGTGTCAATGCTTCTTTTTGCTTAGGAGATAAGTCTGGAAGAAGCTTCGTGTAGTAAATATCTCTTAGATGCGTGTTTTTCATTGATTTTATAATAACATATTTAGAAATCTTTTCTACTTCAGCTATAAAATTTATAAGATATTTTTTATCCCATGAGGCGACTTCCCAGTGCTCTTCTCCTTTGATATTAATATTAATTGGTTTTGTCCAGATAATTTTTTGCTGTTGATGGGCTTTTACTGTTACAGGTATTTTCTTTTTTGTTACTTCTACGAGAAATATTTTATTACCATCAACTTCAATTTCTTGCAGTTCTTTGTCTTTTTTTACTGCTTTAATGAATTCTTCAATATTTTTTCATCACCCCATAAGGTATGGAATTCTGGGGAATATGTAGTCTCTTTTTCTACATAGAGATTAAATGGAACTGACAATGTAGAAACTTTAAACTGTTCGCATTTATTTCCAATTAAACAGTCATGCTTAATGATTAATTCTGCTATCCACATACCTTACATATATGTGGCTTTCAGTTTAAATATTTATGGTTTATTAATTTAATTATATTAGGTTTTCTTGTTTAGTACCTTATATATAGGGTATTATATATGCTGGTAAAATTTTAACTAATTTGCTTTTTGGTGTTTTTTATGGAAGAAGAAAGCGTTGCAGAGGCACACATATGGTATCGCCAGATACTTGAATTATATCGAAAAGATTTAGCTTCGGTATTGCCCTCTGATTTAGGGTATACTAGACAGGTTCATGAAGCAGTTGATAGAGCAGTCATAGGCGCTCTTGAAGATACTGTCACCCCCAAATTTTTTGAAGAGCGTATTCGTGCTGCATTAGAAAGAGCAAGTTATCCTTTAGAACTTATTGAAGAGGTTCCTCGTAAAGTTTCTAAATCTATTGAAAGAAATTGGGTCCATGAATATATCTTTTTTCTAACTAAACGGGCTCAACGTCCCTCCAAGGAAGAACTACTTCGGACCTTAGAAGAAAATGATGGTAATGTTACCAAAGCGGCTGGTTATTTAGGGAGAAACAGAGTGACACTTTATCAATGGATGCGAGATTACAATATTGACCCAGAAGAGTCCAGATTTTGCTTTGGTAGTATAGCTAAACAATATATTATAAGACCTCGTAAGTGGTCCGATACTAAAGATAAGCGGTTTAAGGGTATAGAAGCCCAAAAGAAGAGAGAGGAAGAAGAAATTTCACGCAGAGACCTTGTAGAACTCCTTTCTGTTAGAGCTTCTTTTGTGGGCAGAATTTTTCATTATGAAAAAAATAAAGCTACTCCTTGGGATCCTAAAAAGATTTCTATAGACGATTTTCATCCTGATGCTAAATATCTTAAATGGTTAAAGGAACACGGATATAATCCTTATAAGATTTAACTTAGAGCTTTTGAATAAACCCTTGTTTAGGTCGGAAGATATCACCAGTTTTTGAGAGTTGGTTTATTGCATCTTCCAAGTCGTCTTTGGACATTTTGTCGTTGACTATTTTTTCTATTTCTTCTATTGGAATGAGCTTGCCCATGCTTGATTCAAGGCGCGAGATTGTTTCCCTGACTGCGATTATTTTTCCGCGTTTTGAGCTTGGAATTCCTGTTGTGACTCTGTCAATATCAAATGACTGGGTTTCTTCGTCAAAGCCGACTTGCATCAAGGAATATTTTAGGAGAGAGATTGCGCGTTTCGCGTCTTCAATTGTTACGAAATTGCTTAGCCGGACTTTTGCGCACGCCTCTGAAAGGCGGACTATTGCTTCTAGCTGGCGAGCTGTTATTGGAATTGGCTTCACGCTTTCTGTTGAGCTTGTTGATTTGTTTCTTAAAGAAATATAGAAATCTTTTATTTCTTCAACTGCCTCATCTGTTAGTTTTGGCTTGAATTTTTTTCTTGCGAAAGAAATATATTTTCTTAATAATTTTGGGTCAACGACGTCACGTTCTACTATTTGCTGGTGCTCTTCAAGGACGTGCTTTGCGATTGCTT
>ERZ1292623.4883-Hain-H51-01um-R1-4883-length-10862-cov-6_pt1 | contig 10862 bp, 7 predicted proteins | sample MGYA00564398_ERZ1292623 | MGnify/ENA primary metagenome ERZ1292623 (study PRJEB36523, sample SAMEA6512633) | groundwater metagenome | collected 2019-01-07 | study: AquaDiva: Metagenomics assemblies of 32 groundwater samples
TTCTACATTTGGCCGGCACTTTTACGGTTTTTATCACCGGCCCGGAAATAATGTTCAACCCTTATTTTCCGATGCTGACCTTGGCTGGCGAGTTTGTTTTCAAGAACATTGTCTTAGCCGTGTCGGGTCTGGTTGTTTTAACTCACGGGAAAAAGTAAAATTAAATCATGGCCAGGATCAGGATTGCGATAAACGGTTTCGGAAGGATTGGCAGAGCTTTTTTCAAGGCCGCTTTTGACAGGAAAACCAAGCCAGAACTTGAACTTGTTGCTATCAACGATTTGGGTGATTTAGAACTTTTGGCTTATCTTTTAAGATACGACAGCGTTTATGGCCGGTGGGACAAAGATGTAAAAACAGTTGAAGAGGATGGAAAGAAATACTTAAAGGTAAACCCTCCTTCGCATAAAGCTTCGGAAGGGTTGCAAGAAAAGAAAATTCTTTTCTTGCAAGAAAAGGAACCGGCAAAATTTCCTTGGGGCGATTTAAAAATTGATATAGTTTTGGAATCAACTGGAGTTTTTGAAAGTTTTGAAAAAGCGAAAGTTCATTTGGATGCCGGTGCTAAGAGAGTGGTTATTTCGGCGCCGGCCAAAGACGAAGATAATGATTGGGGGAAAACGGTTCTACCCGGAGTCAATAATGAGGACTTTGCCAAATGCAAGATTTCTTCAAACGGCTCCTGCACCACTCAGTCAGCTTCGCCGGTAATGCAGATTTTGAAAGAGACCATCGGGGTTAAGAAGGCCTTTTTAATGTCGGCTCATGGTTATACCGCTACCCAGAATTTGATTGACGGGCCGACTAAAAGCAGAGATTTCCGCCGGGCTCGGGCGGCTGGCGTGAATATCGTGCCAACCTTTACTGGCGCGACCATTGCCGTCGCCAGAGCCGTAAAAAATTTGAATTTTGACGGAGCCGCTTTTCGGGTACCGGTAATTACCGGTTCAATTTCAGCCATTACTTTTTTAGCGGCAAGACCAACTACAGTTGACGAGATAAACGAAATTTTCAGAAAGGCGGCAAAAGAGGAACGTTGGCAAGGCCTTTTAAAAATCGTTGATGAACCAATTGTTTCAACTGATATCATCGGCGACAGACATGGCGCAATTATCGATTTGAGTATGACGTCAGTAGTTGATGGCGACCTGGGCACTGTTTTTTCTTGGTATGACAACGAAGCCGGCTACACCGAGACGCTTTTGCGGCATGTTTTAGAAGTTGCTAAAACCTGTGTCTAATGTTTAACTTCTTAATCCTGTTTTTCTTTGGTTACTTGATTGGTTCAATTTCACCCGGTTATTTTTTCGGGCGAGTAGTTAAAGGAATTGATATCAGGAAATATAACCGCGGTAATACCGGTGCCACTAATACCTATTTAACCGTTGGTCCTGGCTACGGGATAATAACCGGCGCAATTGATTTTCTAAAATCACCCCTTGTTTATTATTTTGCCCTTTCGGGTTTATTTTTTAATTTTCCTGCGGTAAATCCTGATTTAGCCATTTTTATCGGAATCGCGGCCGTAGTCGGCCACATCTTTCCTTTTTATCTTGGTTTTCGCGGCGGTCGGGGAGTGGCTTCACTTTACGGCCTAACTTTTGCGACCCTATTTTTTACTCAGTCATTCTATGCTCTGATTATTTTTGTCGGCACCATTTTTTATGCAATTTTTGTTTCCCAGCGGCTGGAAGTCAAAGAGTTTCTTAGTAAAGCGCCATTGAGAAAGTTTCTAAAACTGGCTGGCCTTATCTTACCTTTGGGCTACCTTTATTTCGATTTTTTTGCCAATCTTGTTTTAGTTTTACTCGTTGCTTCATTTGTTTTTGATGTTATGCGTTTTTTAGTTCCTGAATTAAACCAGCGATACTTGAGATTAAAAAAACTGGCCAAAGAAAAAGAGTTAAAAAGATTTTCCGGCTACACCCTCTTTTTATTCAGCGCTTTTATACTTTTTTGGTTTTTTCCAAAAGATATCGCGGTCTTGTGTTTTTCTCTTTTTATTGTCGGTGATGTATTTACGCCTCTTGGGCCAGTTTTTTTGGCTAAAGAGACGATGCCTGGTAAAACTTGGGGCGGCTTTTTCTTAATCCTTACCCTTGCCTTTATAACTGGGTTATTTTTGAATTCATTGACCCCGGTTTCATTTTCTTTTAAGGTCTTGGTTTTGGCTGCTTTTCTAACCGCTTTTTTGGACCAATTTTCTGTGAGCTCGTCAAAACCATTTTCTTTTTTGGTAGATGATAATCTCTTAGTTCCTTTAGGCACCGCTATTGGCTTGAGCTTTTTGATTTAGTTTAGGTTGTTGATAATATTATTTTTAGAAAATATTCTAAAAACAAAAACAGCCAAAGCGGCTGTTTTTGTTTTATGATAAAATCATTTTATGGAGTATAGATTTCCCGAAGGATTTTTCTGGGGCAGTGCCACTTCAGCCTATCAGGTGGAAGGCGGGATAGAAAATAATGACTGGGCTTTAGCAGCAAGACAGGGGAAGATTCCGGCTGCCGGTAGAGCTATGGACCATTATAATCGTTTTGAAGAAGATTTTGACATCGCAAAAGAACTCGATCAAAATTCTCATCGTTTTTCAATTGAATGGGCGCGGATTGAGCCGGAAGAAGGGAAATTTAATGAAAAAGAAATTGAGCATTATAGAAAAGTGATTGAAGCGCTTCGTGAACGCGGCATAGAACCGTTTGTCACGCTCTGGCATTTTACTTTACCTCTATGGTTTTCGCACCTCGGCGGTTTTGAAAACAAAAGATCATCTTTTTATTTTTCAAGATATTGCGAATACGTGGTTAAAAATTTAGGCAAGAATGTAAAATTTTGGATTACCATCAATGAGCCGATGGTTTATATCGGTGCTGGTTATCTAAAAGGTCAATGGCCGCCATTTAAGATTTTAAATTTCTCTCCGGTTGGAAACCTAGTTAAAGCCCACAATGAATCATTTCAAAAAATTAAAAATGTTTCACCAGAAGCCAAAGTCGGAGTGGCTAAAAATAATATTTATTTTCAAAAACTGTCATTTTTAAAATACTTTTGGAATTATAGATTTTTAAATGGAATAAAAGAGAATCAGGACTTTATTGGCCTTAATTATTATTTCCGGGCTAGCTGGCTTAAAGGCAAAGAGAGGTCTGATATGAATTGGGAAATTTTTCCGGAAGGAATTTACCACGTTCTCAAGGAACTTAAAAAATATAATAAGCCCATTTACATCACCGAAAATGGATTGGCTGACGCCAAAGACTTAAAGCGAGAGGAATTTATCAAAGAGCACCTGAAATGGGTTCATAAAGCAATCCAAGAGGGGATAGATGTTCGCGGCTACTTTTACTGGTCGCTTCTGGACAACTTTGAATGGGATAAGGGTTTTTGGCCACGCTTTGGTTTGGTTGAAGTTGATTATGGGACACTGGAACGGAAAGTAAGGCCATCAGCCTATGAATATGCTAAAATTTGTAAAGAAAATAAGTTAGAAATCTGATGGCTTGGTTATACATTGCCGTAATTGCCTATTTTGTTAACGCCTCTGTTTTTGTAATTGATAAGTATCTTTTATCAACTAAAATTCCCCGACCTTTTGCTTATGCTTTTTGGACCGCCATTTTAAGCTCTTTTGTTTTTGTTCTGGTTCCTGTTATTGACTTGCCCGATTTCGGCTTTTTTGTTTTATCTTTTGTTTCTGGCGCCGCCTTTTTTCTTGGTAATGTATTCATTTTTAAGACAGTTAAGTTAAGCGATGCTTCAATTGCCGCAACCAAAGTCGGAGCTTTGACTGCCATATTTACCTATGTTTTTTCTCTTTTAATTCTCAAAGAAGTATTTTTGCTCTCTAATTTTTTTGCCATCGCGTTTTTAATTTTGGGAATTTTGTTTTTGGGGAAAATAAGGAAGGGCATTATGGCTCATGCCTTGATTTCCGGCATCTTTTTTGGCTTATCGTTGGTCCTCCTGAAATTAGCTTTTACTGAAGCCGGTTTTTTAAACGGTTTTTTCTGGACCAGAATCGGTTTTATTGGCGCGGCTTTAATTTCTTTGGTTTCAGACAGGGCCAGAGAAGAAATCAGTTTGTCTTTTAGGCAAGCGCCGGCCAAATCAAAATTTATTTTTGTTTTTAATAAAATTTTGGCCGGGATAGGATTTATAACGCTTTATTTGGCAATTCTATTAGGCAATGTTTCTTTGACTAATGCTCTTTTAGGGGTTGAGTTTGTATTCATTTTCTTTTTGACTCTATTTCTGCGAAATAAAATCCCGGCTATTGCCGAGAATTTAAAAAGAGAAGTTTTGGCATATAAATTATTCGGTATTGCTTTTGTGGTCGTCGGATTTTTGATGATTTTAGCCAAATGATTAAGATTTTAAAATTCGCCTTCCAAATTTTGCTTTATCTTCTGGTTTTGATTTTGGTTATCTATGTTTTTCTTTGGATTTGGAATTTTTTTATTGACGAATTGCCCCAAGACCAGATGGTTTATGGTGTTACTTTTTCCAAACCTTACGCCGTTGAACTGGGGCTGGACTGGAAAGAGATCTATTTGGCAATTTTAGACGATTTGAAAGTAAAGAATATTCGACTTATTGCTTATTGGCCAGAAGTGGAACCAAAAGAAGGCAAGTTTGACTTTAGAGATTTAGATTTTCAGATAAACGAAGCAGTTAAAAGAAATGCCAAGATTATTTTAGCGGTTGGCCGCCGCCTGCCGCGTTGGCCTGAATGTCACGAACCCAGTTGGACTTTAAATCAAAATTTAGAAGTTAAAAATGAAAAGTTGTTAGAGTATATTGAGAAAACAATTTTAAGATATAAAGAGGTTGAAGCAATAAAATACTGGCAAGTTGAGAATGAGCCGTTTTTGATGAGGTTCGGAATTTGTCCTAAGACAAATATTGAATTTTTAGACAAGGAGATTGCCTTAGTTCACTCTTTAGATAGTCGGCCAGTTATTATTTCAGATAATGGTGAGGTTAGTATCTGGATTAATGCAAGAAAACGAGCTGATGTGTTTGGCACAACAATGTATCGAGTAATCTGGAAGAAACCTTTTGGCTATTTCCGCTATCCTTTACCATCGACCTTCTTTAGATTCAAAGACTTTGTTTCAAAAATTTTTACTGGCGAGCTCTTTGGCCAGCCCAAAAAAGTAATTGTAATCGAATTGCAAGCCGAACCCTGGGGACCAGAAGTAACTACTCGTTTAACCTTGGAAGAGCAATTTGTTTCAATGGATTTCGAGGGTTTCAAAGGAAATATAGGTTATGCCAGGCGAGCTGGTTTCAAAGAAGTTTATCTTTGGGGCGTTGAGTGGTGGTACTGGCTTAAAGAAAAGGCCAATGAGCCGAGATTCTGGGAATTTGCCAAAAGCAAAATTTTTTAATAGGTTTTTTAAATGAGTATCAATTTAAAACATTGGATTGGCACATTGATAGTGGCAATAATCGCCGGTTTTGTTATTTTTGGGCTTGTTCGCGGCCAGGAGTTCCTGGCTAATTTTTTAATTAACCGGGAGTTAAAGAAAATTGAAAAAGAACAAGAAAAAATTAGGCTACCTTATCAAGAAAATATTCAAATACCTTTAGTTCAAAATATAATAAAAACAACCCCTAAAAACACCCCCTCTAAAAGCACTTTTTTGCCGACTCCGACTCCTCAGATCTCTATTTTGCCAACGCCGAGCCCAAGTCCAACACTTACATTTGGATCCACTCCTAAACAGTCAGATAAAATCAATATCAACACCGCAAATGTCAGTGAATTAGAAAAAATTACAGGCGTTGGTCCAGTTATTGCTAAACGAATTATTGATTACCGAAATACTTATGGGCCTTTCAAGAAAATAGAAGATATTAAGAATATAAAGGGTATTGGAGATGTTAATTTTGAGAAAATGAAAGATGAGATCACGGTAGAATAATATTGGCCAGTTTTAATAGAAGTGGCCATAATCAGGTGCGTAAACTTTGTAATATTAAATTTGGCTGGAAATATGATAACTATGATAACTGTGGATAACTCTGAAAACCTCTATAAAAGCTGGTCTCTAATCAAATATTGAGGTTTATCCACAATTCTACCCTTTACACACCCCTCCTAACCCCATAAAATAAGGGAAGTTGTGGATAAGTAAGGCTTATGGTTGACATAAGCCGTTGATTTGTTAATATAGACAATTGTGTTTTATCAAATGCTGCATAGCATTTTTATTAACCCCCATACCAAGCGAGCGAAGGCCCCAAGCAGGGAAGCCTAATTTTCCCTACCTCGCTCGTTCGGTCTGGGGGTTAGCCCGTTTATGGGCTAAACCAATTCGCAAAAGCGAATTGGTCGCCCGAACATAAAATGTTTTAGGGCTAATTCACAGGTTTAATAATTAGGTCGAAATTTAGGTTGAAGCGATTTGGCTGGTCCTGGTCGAAAAAAGATGGACCCCTTGAAAAAACTAAATCGCATAAAACAAATTAAAAAATTTATCAATTATCGCGATAATTGATAACCCCATAAATTTAGTCGAAAAAATTTATCGGGTTATGTGAAAAATTAACTATCCGTCTAAATTTTTTACGAAAGTAAAAACTTTAGCGGAAGGTCGCAGACCCCGAAGGAGTCGCTTCGCGACCCTACGGGGCAAGAAAAAAAATGAGTATATCCAAACAAACAAAATCAAACCTTAGAAAAGGTTTGTCTATAATTACTTCGGCAGCAACGATTATTGTGCTTTCCGGAGTAGCTTTAGTGCCGTTTGGAGCTTCTGCTGATCATTCCACTGCCCACACTATTGAACAGCTTTTGTCAACAATAGCTGGCCTTCAAGCTCAACTACAAGCTCTACAAGCCGGAACACCGGCCCCAAGCACCGGCGCTTGCAGTTTTACTCGAAGCTTGTCTTTAGGCATAGCAGGTGAGGATGTGAGATGTTTGCAGAGATATCTGAATGGCGCCGGATACACAGTTTCTGCCTCCGGAGCCGGCTCTCCTGGCAATGAAACCACTTACTATGGTTCCAGAACCAAGTCAGCCGTTGCTTCTTGGCAGGCAGCTAATGGTGTTTCCCCGGCAGTAGGATACTTTGGTTCTATTTCAAGAGCCAAATACAATAGCTTAGCTGGCGGTGCACCGGGTCAACCGCCTCCTCCAGGCATTCCTGGCAACGTAGTAGCCAGTTTGGCTCCAAATAACCCAGCTGCCCAGACCATTACTAAGAATTCTTATGGAGTTCCTTTGATGGCTGTTCGATTCACTGGTTCTGGAACAGTTCAGGAATTAACCTTTGAAAGAAAAGGCGCTGGTGCCGTAGATGACTACGACAACCTTTACGTTTATGACGGTGCTCGCCGTTTAGTTAACGGTCGGACCCCTTCATCATCTGATGGAAGAGTTACTTTCATCAGCTTGAATGTAGCCGTAAATGGAACTAAAGACCTGCAGTTAGTGGCTGACCATTCAGCCACTGCCGGAAACGTAAACTACTGGCAGTTAGTCAGCGCTAAGTTAGCTTCCGGGACAGTAAGCGGAACTCCTATAAGCAGTAATAATTTCAGTGTTGCCGGTTCTGATGGCGGGACAATTACCATGAACAAAACCGGTTCAGTCGGCAACCCGAAAGTGGGCCAGAAAAACGCCCAGGTTTCGGAATTTAAGCTTACCGCCAACACCGAAGCAGCTTGGGTCAGACGGGTCCAGATGCTTCAGGGTGGTACGGTTAAATCAACCGATATCACCAACTTGAGATTGGAAGTTAATAGTGCTCAAGTCGCCACTGGTTATATGACTAATGACGATTACGCCGTCTTTGATTTCGGCACACCCGGCTTCAAGATTGAAAAAGGAGATAACAAAATCTTTAAGATGTTTGCTGACTTGGCTGGAAAGAAAGACGAAACCGTCAAATTCTACTTTGAAGTTGCTTCAGACATAACTGCCATCGGTGATCAGTTTAGCTTTGGTATGAAGCCAACTATTACCGAGATGGATACTTCTGGTGAGGCCTTCGCTCTGACCTTACAGGGCGGGGTATTAACCATTAGTTTCAACGGTCCGAACGCAACTAACATCGGAACCAAAGTTTCCGACCAGGTTATGTTGAGGTTCTCAATGTCCGCAGCTAATAACATTGAGGTTAAGAAAATGAGAATTGGATTCTGTTGGGACATCGGTGGTAACGGCGCTTTTAACGCCATTGCTAATCTTGACGACGTTACCGACGTTAAAGTCGTTGACGAAGACAACGGTCAAGTGGTTGCCGGACCCAAAGACGCTACCAACTTCACGGCTGGAGCCGATGGTTGTCCGGATGCGGTGAATGGTACCTTTAATACCTTCACTGATACCTTTGACTTGAAAACTGGTCAAACCAGAAACTTTAAGATTACGGCTGACATTGATACCGGCGCTAATACTACTGGTGATGAATTAGCCGCTACCGATATCTTAAAAGCAATGATTGACGGTTATGGCGAATCTGACTTGTCAGGAACTTCTGGTGATGTAGCGGTATTAAAATATGCCGGTACAAACACAGCAGTTGATGATTCAGACATTGTCCCGAACACTGAAATTCTCGGAAATAATTTGACTCTCCAAGCGTCTTCGTTGACCCTTGGCTTGTCAAACTCGCCAGCCAGCATTAACTATGTTAAAGGACAAAAAGGCGTTGATGCGGTTGGATTCACTTTTGCTGCATCGTTAGCTTCTGCCTTAACAGTCACTGACATAACCTTGACCGGTTATGTTGATGACGCAGGCAATAGTTATGATGTCGGCGCTGCATCAAACTCGGATTCGAGTTTGACTGTCGGCGGATTGGTTTCGGCAGTTAAGCTGTATGACGGTGACACCGGAGCGTTGATTGACGACACTCCAAACACCAACAACCTTAACACCACGACCGGAACTATGATCTTCAACAACTTAAACTGGCAGATTCCGGCTGGTTCAACCAAGAAACTCTTGGTTAAGACCGACCTTTCGGCAAATCCAACTTCAGGCGTGTCTGACTTCTTCTCGTTTGACATAAACGCGACAGGAGATATAACTGCCCTGGATTTTGCTTCTCAAACGGTTAATGCCGGCAATGCTGATCCAAACGGGGCAACTGCTCCGACGGTTGAAATCGGAGTCCTGTCTTCAGGAACGATGTCAACAGCCGTGGCTCCAGGCTCGCCGATTATCAGTTCGGTCTACTGGGGTCAAAACGACGTAGAGTTTGCCCGTTATAGAATCCGTTCACAAGACGAAGGATTCTTCATTGAACGGTTGAATATTGCGGGTGAGGTCGGAGCCAACACTCCAGCTGATGTAACGGCTAACATTGACCAGGTCAAACTGACCTACACCAATAAAGCCGGTTCTACTTTGACCGCAAATGGAACACTTAACTCTGATGCTTCCGTATCATTCGGATTCACCGGAGACAACCGGCCTTATGTGCCAAAGGATTCAAGCGTTGACATAATTGTTAAGGCCAACATTAAGACCAAGGCCTTGCGTTCTGGAAACGCCTTGACTTCGACTGACGGAACCGAGGTCAACTTCTCGCTTGACTTTTCAGGCGGCAATGCCGATGAGTTCAGAGCAGTGGGTGAAGGTTCAGGTGTCGTGATTGACGGCGCCACCAACGCCAATATCGCTAACCGGACCGGTAATAACCAGTATGTCTATCGGGTCTATCCTGAATTCATTCAGGAAACCTTGACTGCTGGCGAACCGGTTGGTACCAAAGATGCCTTGAAGTTCACTATTAAGGCCCATGGTTTGTCTGACTCAAAGATATTGTTTGACGACCCATCGTCAGCCCAGTTGAGGTTTGAGATTGTTGCATCAGGCGGTACCAGCTCGAACATGACTGCAAACTTGTACGATGTTGGAACCGGAGAACAGCTTGCCAGCGCAACTATCACTGCTGGTCAGGCAACTTCGCCAAGAGCTTCGATTAACTTCAGTGACTGGGAGAAAGATGTTGAGATTACCGGCGGAGGCCAGAAGACATTCAGAGTTGAGGTTGGATTCGTCAACTTCCTTGATAAGTCCGACTTCTTCCAGATTGTCTTGAATGACACTGATGGCAACGTCTTGGTTGCTTATGTTGACGGAGCTAAGACAAGCGAAGACAATCACGTAACCAATACTGCCGGTGTCTGGAGATTACTGCCGATGAACGGCCCGATTCTCAACAAGCTCTAAAGATTGGTGAGAAATATCCTGATATCGCTTAGTCCTTGCGCGCGATTATCAGAGAAACAAAAACTCCGCAATTCGCGGAGTTTTTGTTTAATCCTTGCCCCCACACTTATGCATAAGTGTGGGGGCTTGCGTAGGGATTAACCGGGAATCGCAAAACGCCCCATATGGGGCGTTTTGCTTTGTTGAAATATCTGAATCTTTACGATAGAATTTTATTATGCCCAGTAGTAGAAATTCAGCAGGTTTTTAAATTATGTCGTTATAACTACCGGGTATAGTTAAAAATAAATTTAGTTAATTCTCAGCAATGTCTTGTTTTTAAAAAAACGAACTAAGACATATGCTGAATTTTCACTACTGGGTATGACCAACAGAGTTATTTTCTGGATTATCATTTTAATTCTTGGAATTGGTTTGATTGTTTTAGCCCAAGTATTTCGCGACAAGCCAAGTAATACTTCTTTAAATCCGACCATATCTGAAAGCCCAGCTCCTACGGTTATTTCCACTCAATCACCGACTCCGAGCGGAAACACGTCTGTTGCCTCAACTACCTGTCAAATCAGCGGAAGCATCAAATTTATCAATAGCAATCTTTATGAAACAATGGCTGCTAAAATAACTTATAAAAATGTTGATGACAAAATCAGGCAGATTTTTTGGAAATCAA
>ERZ1292623.4887-Hain-H51-01um-R1-4887-length-10855-cov-8_pt1 | contig 10855 bp, 7 predicted proteins | sample MGYA00564398_ERZ1292623 | MGnify/ENA primary metagenome ERZ1292623 (study PRJEB36523, sample SAMEA6512633) | groundwater metagenome | collected 2019-01-07 | study: AquaDiva: Metagenomics assemblies of 32 groundwater samples
CGATCACGGCGCAGGTTTCGTGCGCATGCCGCGCGAGTGCCGCATCCATCGCGGCGAACAGGCGCGTGGAATAATCGGCGCAGGATTCGCCCGCTTCGCGGTTGTAGCAATCCGGCGATGGAACTGTGATCGCCTTCAACAGCAGCGGCTCATAGGTTTCCTTGTAAAGCGCCACATCTCCGACTGAAAGCGCCCCAAGTGTTTCGCCGTGGTAACTGTTGCTCAAGGAAATAAAGCGCGTGCGCGCTTCGCCGCGATTGCGCCAATAATGGAAACTCATCTTGAGCGCAACCTCGACCGCGCTCGATCCGTCACCGGCATAGAAGCAACGCGCCAGCCCCGGCGGCGCGAGCGCCACCAGCCGCTCGGAGAGCGTCACAATCGGTGCGTGGGTGAAACCGGCGAGGATGACGTGTTCGAGCTTCCCGAGCTGATCGGTAATCGCCGCATTAATGCGCGGGTTGGCATGGCCGAACAGGTTCACCCACCATGAGCTGATGGCATCCAGATACCTCCGGCCCTCATAGTCTTCCAGCCATACCCCTTGTCCCCGACGGATGGCGATCGGCGGGCAACTCTCGTGGTCGTGCATCTGGGTGCAGGGGTGCCAGAGAACCCTGAGGCCGCGCTGTGTGAGGTTTGTGTTAACCAAGGTAATTAACGCCTTTCTTGGCTATCGCTGCCGTTGTCATTCTGACTTGCATTGTCTTGAGCTTCTAAGCCTGCGAATGGCATGGCTTGCCAAGTGGGTGCTGAACACGTAGGGTATTTTGGCACATGGCCGGTAAGTGCGAACGTTGTATTTAATATTGAATTACCCAAGGGGATATCAGCAATGGAATCGACGGCCATGGTAAGTCAGTTTACTGTCTGCCCGAAGCTCTCCATTGGGCGCAGCTTGATGGTATTAATGGTGCTTTCGGGCTGTGCCACTATAGGCAGGCCGGTGGTTGCCGAGTCCGTGCCGCGCGCAGATCCGCCCCGGATCAAACTGGTGGCCCAGTTGATCGTCAAGTTTCGTGACCCTCTGTTCGACCCTGCCCGGCAGGGTTACCTTAAAGAACTCGCACGCGATACTGGCGTTACCTTCGTCTATGTCCGTACCATGTCTGGGGATGCACATGTGTTGCGTATCGAAAACGTCGTGGATGCCGACCACTTCCTGCGTGTTGTGGAGGGGCTGGCGAAAAGACCCGAGGTTGAGTATGCCGAACCCGATCGTCGCATGCAGCACTTGCCGCTAAACTGAACCGATTCACCGATATTTTCGTTTGGAGCTTAGCCATGCTAAATAAGCAACGAGTCGCTGTGTTCTTGGGCATCGCTGCTCTCTCTGGCGCACTGTTCATGTCATTGCCTACCGCATGGGCCGGTGGCGCCTTCGTTACTGCGGTCCCCGCCTCACCAAAGGAGATTTCTACCGACCGTATCATCATCAAGCTGCGCGACAATCAGGTTGCTCGGGCGACAAGCCTGAGTCCCGCCCAGGTGGCCGGCCTGAGCGCCGCCGCTGGTATCGGCTTGACCCATTTTCGTGCGATGTCCGGTGATGCCCAAGTATTGCAGCTGCCGGGGCGTATGCCTCTGGCCGAGGTCGAGGCCATTGTGCGCCGGCTCAGCGCCGATCCGCAGGTTGAATATGCCGAGCCGGACCGCATCATGCGGCCGCTGCTGTTCCCGACTGATGCCCAATATGGCAATCAGTGGCATTACCACTCCAATGTGGCACAGGCACCCTACGCAGCAGTAGCAGGTGGCGCCAATCTGCCCGGCGCCTGGGACATCACTACCGGCTCGGCCGGCATCGTGGTGGCGGTCATCGATACCGGGCTCGTCCCGCATGCGGACATTGACGGCAATATCCTGGACGGCGCCGGCAAGGTGGTTCCCGGCTATGATTTCGTAACCAATCTGTTCGCCGCAAACGATGGCGGTGGGCGCGACACCGATCCCACCGATCCGGGTGACTGGGCAACCCTGGCAGAAGTGGTCGATCCCACCACTCCCTGTATTGATGTCAGCGACAGTTCCTGGCATGGCACCCATGTCGCCGGAACCATCGGCGCGTTGAGCGATAACACCACGGGTGTGGCCGGCGTTAACTGGGTGTCCAGAATTTTGCCGGTGCGCGTACTGGGTAAATGCGGCGGTTCCCTTTCGGACGTCCTAGACGGCATTCGCTGGGCAGCCGGCTTGTCGGTCGCGGGCGTACCAGCCAATCTCACTCCCGCCAAGGTGCTGAACCTGAGCCTGGGCGGTGCTGGTACTTGCTCCGCTGCTGAACAAGCCGCTATCGACGATGTTGTGGCTGCCGGTGCCGTGATGGTGGTGGCGGCCGGCAACAGTAACGTCGATCTTGCTGTAACACCCGAATCTCCTGCGAACTGCAACAACGTGATCAGTGTTGCGGCTGTCAACCGCAATGGCGGTCGGGCACTCTTCTCCAGCATCTCCGGGAGCAACTTCGGTGCCACGGTGGAGATTGCGGCGCCCGGTGGCGAAACCGCTACGACCATCAATGGCGTCCTGTCCACGATCAACACCGGCGCCACCACACCGGCGGCATCGCCAGCTGGGGATGCCTATGTTTATTATCAAGGCACCAGCATGGCCGCCCCGCACATCGCCGGGATCGTGTCTCTGATGCTGTCGGCCGATCCATCGCTCACTCCGGCCCAGGTTCTATCAACTCTTCAAAACACCGCCCGCGCGTTTCCAACCGGCACGGGTTCGGATTGCACGGTCACAACTTGCGGCGCGGGCATCGTCAACGCTGCGGCCGCGACTGCTGCGGCTGCGACTGTGACGGTGAGCGCAACGGATGCCACGGCGGCGGAGGCCGGTCTCGATCCGGGTACCTTCACAATCACCCGCACCGGCCTCACCACCTCGGCCTTGATCGTGAACTACACCATGAGTGGAACGGCCACCAATGGTACCGATTACGCGGCCGTGAGCGGCAGCGTTACCATTGCTGTAAGCTCATCCACGGCCACGGTCACGATTACCCCCATCGATGACTCGGTGTATGAAGGCAATGAAACCGTCATCTTGACGCTGAGTGCAAACGCCGCATCATATAGCGTCAGTTCTCCCTCCAGCGCCACGGCCACCATCGCCGATAATGAGCCGACCGTATCGGTGAGCGCATCGGATGCCGCGGCGGCGGAGGCCGGTCTCGATCCGGGTACTTTCAGAATCACCCGCAGCGTCGGCATCATCACCTCGCCGTTAACCGTGAATTACACCATGGGCGGAAGCGCCGCCAGTGGTACCGATTACACGGCCCCGAGCGGCAGCGTTATCATTGCTGCAAATTTCACCGCAGCCACAGTCACGATCACCCCTATTGATGACTCGGTGTATGAAGGCAATGAAACCGTTATCTTGACGCTGAGTGCGAACGCCGCATACGGTGTCGGTTCACCCGCCAGCGCCACGGTTACCATCGCCGAAAATGAATCGGCACCTTCCAGCGGAAGTGGCGGAGGTGGCGGTGGCTGCTTCATCGCCACGGCCGCATACGGAACGCCGATGGCCGATGATGTGCGCTACCTGCGCGCCTTCCGGGATGAGTACCTGCAGACCAACGACGCAGGTCGCTGGTTTGTGTCGCAGTATTACAAATACAGTCCGACGCTCGCGGATTATTTGCGGCAGCACGACGACCTGCGCGCCGTGGTGCGCGCAGCGCTCGGTCCGTTGGTGGGCTTGAGCAAGGCCGTGATCGGCGATGACGCACTGGCGGCGCAGACGATGGAACGGCCGTGACGTAAGCAGTCATAAGCAGTAACGCTACCTAACCCTTGCCGGAATCTATCCGGCAAGGGTTTTGTGCATCAGTATCCCCAGTACTCTTGCAATATCCGTGCTTGTCCTTTGTATACCGTGGCATTGGCCGGGTCGAAGCGCTCGATGCCGATGCGCGCGAGCATCGCGCGCCCGGCGTCGCCCTTGTGGGCGTCGAGCAACGCCTGGCGCAGCGCCCGGCGCAGTTCGGGGCCGATGTCCGGGGCGGCGGAGACCGCCATGTGCGGCAGCGGCACGGTGCTGAGCAGCACGCGCAGCGGCGCACCGCGCACGATCTCCTCGCGTACCAGTGGCGTCGGCAGGATCGCCGCCTCGACCCTGGCGGCGCGCAGCAGCGCGAAGCCGTCCGCGGCATTGTCCACTTCCACGGGTATCGGTTGCTTCGCGGGTTTCGGGAACAGGCCGTTGAGTTGCGCTGCGCCCATGCTCGGGATGCCGAGGGTGGCGATGCGTCGTCCGGCCAGCCGCGCCGGGTCGTCCAGCTTGGCGGTGCGCGGCACGACCAGGGAATAGGTGACGGTGTGCGGGATTTTGGCCAGCACCGTGTAATTCATTTTCTGCGTGCGGTAATCGGTGAAGTGCGCCTCGTCCAGAACCAGGTTGTAGTCCCTCCCCTGGCGCATGGTTTCCCAGTAGGAGAGGAAATTCGGGCGCGTGCCGACGCGGCATGGCAGCTGCGTGGCGCCGGCCAGGTAGTCGCACAGCGGCTGGAACTGCGCGCGGGTTTCCGCTTCGCCGAGCAGCGGCGCCACACCCAGTACCAGCTCGTTCACCTCGGCGCGCGCTCCGCTGACCGCGAGGCACAACGCCAGCAGGGCCAGCGGTGCGCGCGGCCGGCGGGGCCGGGGATTGTCCCGCGGGCGGGGAGCCAAGGCAGTTATCCGGGTCATGATCCTGAATCATACGCCAAACGGACCAGGCGCCGTTTTCTTCCGCACCACGGCCCCTGTACACTCCAGTCGTGCTTGTCCCGTCATTCATCATGGAGCGTCTCATGGTCAGAACCGATACCCCGGTGTGCGACTTCGGCCGGCCGGCGCCGGAATTTTCCCTGCTCTCCACCTCCGGCAAGACCTACAGCCTCAAGGATGTGCGCGGCCCGAACGGTCTGCTGGTCATGTTCATCTGCAACCATTGTCCGTACGTGCGGGCGATCCGCGATCGCCTCATCCGCGACGCGCGCGAGCTGAAAGAACACGGCGTCCATACCGCCGCCATCATGTCGAACGATCCAGGAGAGTACCCCGAGGATTCGTTCGACAACATGAAGAAGGCGGCCGCGGAGCTGAAGTTCCCGTTCCCGTACCTGTATGACGAAACCCAGGAAACGGCCAAGGCCTACGGTGCGGTGTGCACACCGGACTTCTTCGGCTACAACAAGGAGCTCCAGCTCCAGTATCGCGGTCGCCTCGACGAGTCGCGCAAGGAGCCGGTGCCGAACGCCCGGCGCGATCTGTTCGAGGCCATGAAGCTGGTCGCACGGACCGGCAACGGGCCGAAGGACCAGATTCCGAGCATGGGTTGCTCCATCAAATGGAAACACGCATAGCCGCCCGGAAAACTAATGCCTGCATAAAAAAATCTGTATTTCCCGCGCGGGCTTGCCCAAACGGAACGCCTGGGGGAGAATACGGCGCTGATTTTCCCGGTGCGCGCGCCATCGCTGAATATGGTTATTTTTGTGCAGGCCTGCCTTCTTTGAACGCTGACGTCCGGCGGTTTTAAGAACGAACACCAACCATCCCCTTTGACGGTACTTGCCAGCGGGTGTCGGCGGCGGACGGGGATTTTTTTCACTGTGCTGAATCGTGTTTGTGCAGGCAGGCCTGAACAAAAATTACCGCATTTGTTATTTGTCAGAGGGATTCCATGTCCGCCAAACCGAAACAGGCACTCCCCGGCCGCCGTGACCTGGCCAACGCCATCCGCGCCTTAAGCATGGATGCGGTACAAAAGGCCAACTCCGGTCACCCCGGCGCGCCCATGGGCATGGCCGATATCGCCGAAGTGCTCTGGAACGATTTTCTAAAGCACAACCCGGTCAATCCGAAGTGGCCCGATCGCGACCGCTTCGTGCTGTCGAACGGACACGGTTCGATGCTGCTCTATTCGCTGCTGCATCTCACCGGCTACGACCTGCCGATGGACGAATTGAAACAATTCCGTCAACTGCATTCCAGGACCCCGGGCCACCCGGAGTACGGTTACGCGCCGGGCGTCGAGACCACCACCGGACCCCTGGGCCAGGGCATTACCAATGCGGTCGGCATGGCGATCGCCGAGAAGGTGCTGGCCGGCCAGTTCAACCGCGATGGTCATCACATCGTCGATCATTATACTTATGTGTTCCTCGGTGACGGCTGCCTGATGGAAGGCATCTCGCACGAGGCCTGCTCGCTGGCCGGCACCCTCGGCCTCGGCAAGTTGATCGCGTTCTACGATGACAACGGCATCTCCATCGACGGCCATGTCGAGGGCTGGTTCACCGACAACACGCCGAAACGCTTCGAGGCCTACGGTTGGCACGTGGTGGCGGACGTGGACGGCCACAATCCGGAGGCGGTCCGCAAAGCGATTCAGGAATCCCGTTCGGTCAATGACAAGCCGAGCATGATCTGTTGCAAGACCGTGATCGGCTACGGTGCGCCGAATCTGTGCGGTTCGCACGACTGCCACGGCGCCGCCCTGGGCGATGCCGAGGTGGCGGCGACGCGCGCGAACCTCGATTGGAAGCACGCGCCATTCGTGATTCCCGAGGAGATTTATGCCGGTTGGGACGCCAGACCCAAGGGTGCGGCCGCGGAAAAGGCGTGGAATGACAAGTTCACCGCCTACAAAAAGGCCCACCCCGAGCTGGCCGCCGAGTTCGAGCGCCGCACCAGAGGCGAACTTCCGAAAGACTGGGCGACCCAGTCCGCCGAATTCATCAAGAGTGTCGACGCCAAGGCCGAGGCCATCGCCTCGCGCAAGGCCTCGCAAAACGCGCTCAACGGCTACGGCCCATGGCTTCCGGAGTTCCTCGGCGGTTCGGCCGACCTGGCCGGCTCCAATCTCACGATCTGGAAGGGCAGCAAGGGCATCAGCAACACCGTGTCGGACGGCAACTATATCTATTATGGCGTGCGCGAGTTCGGCATGTCGGCGATGATGAACGGCATCGCCCTGCACGGCGGCTTTATTCCGTACGGCGCCACCTTCCTGATGTTCTCCGAATACGCGCGCAACGCCCTGCGCATGGCCGCGATCATGAAGCTGCCGTCGATCTTCGTTTACACCCACGACTCCATCGGTCTCGGCGAGGACGGCCCGACCCACCAGGCCGTGGAGCAGACCGCGACCCTGCGCTTGATCCCGAACATGTCGGTGTGGCGCCCGTGCGACGCGGTGGAATCGGCGGTGTCCTGGAAACTCGCGATCGAGCGCAGGACCGGACCCTCGATCCTGATTTTTTCGCGCCAGAACCTGCCGCATCAGAAGCGCGACGCGGGTCAGATCGCCGGTATTGCACGCGGTGGGTACGTGTTAAGCGAAGCCGAGGGCGGCAAGCCGCAGGCCGTGATTATCGCCACCGGTTCGGAGGTGGCGCTGGCCATGGAGGCGCAAAAGCTGCTGGCCGCCAAAGGCAAGAAAGTGCGCGTGGTGTCCATGCCCTCGACCGACGTATTCGATGCCCAGGACGCCGCCTACCGCGTGTCCGTGCTCCCCAAGGGCGTTGCGCGCGTGGCCGTCGAAGCCGGCGTGACGGATGGCTGGTATAAATATGTCGGGCTCGACGGCCGGGTTGTCGGGCTTGACCGTTTCGGTGAATCGGCGCCGGCCGGCGCGCTCTTCAAATATTTCGGCTTCACCGGCGAGAACGTCGCCAAGGTCGTGGAAGAAATTTTGTAAGAATACAACTCAACGCGAAGGCGCAAAGACGCGAAGAAAGGCTTTTTTTGGATAAACCACAGGAAATTTAATTCTGGTTTTCCTTGCGCCTTGGCGTCTTTGCGTTGAGTTTTTAAAGATTCTTAATTTAGCTTTTTTGGAGACATAACGATGGCAATCAAAGTCGGTATCAACGGCTTCGGCCGCATCGGCCGCATGGTGTTCCGCGCGGTCGCGAAGGAATTCAAGGACATCGAGATCGTCGCCATCAACGACCTGCTCGAGCCCGACTATCTGGCTTACATGCTGAAGTATGACTCCGTGCATGGCCGCTTCCAGGGCGATATCAAGGTCGAAGGCAGCAACCTGATTGTCAATGGCAGGAAGATCCGCCTGACCGCGGTGAAGGATCCGACCGAACTGAAATGGGGCGAGGTTGGCGCCGACATCATAGTCGAATCGACCGGCCTGTTCCTCACCAGGGAAACCTGCGAGATGCACCTCAAGGCCGGCGCCAAAAAGGTCGTCCAGTCCGCACCGTCGAAAGACGAAACGCCGATGTTCGTGTACGGCGTGAACCACAATAAATATGCCGGCGAGACCATCGTTTCCGCCGCCTCCTGCACCACCAACTGCCTGGCGCCGGTCGCCAAGGTGCTGCACGATAACTTCGGTATCAAGCGCGGCCTGATGACCACCGTGCACGCCGCCACCGCTACCCAAAAAACCGTTGATGGTCCGTCCACCAAGGACTGGCGCGGCGGACGCGGGATCCTGGAAAACATCATCCCGTCTTCGACCGGTGCCGCCAAGGCCGTGGGCAAGGTGCTGCCGGAGCTCAACAAGAAGCTCACCGGCATGGCCTTCCGCGTGCCAACCTCGGACGTGTCCGTGGTTGACCTGACCGTGGAGCTGAACAAGGAAGCCTCCTATGAAGACATCTGCAAGGCCATGAAGAAAGCCTCGGAAGGCGAGCTGAAGGGTGTGCTCGGTTACACCGACGAGAAAGTGGTGTCCACCGACTTCCGCGGCGTCAGTCTGCCGTCGATATTCGACGCCGAGGCCGGCCTCGCGCTGGACAGCACCTTCGTCAAGGTGGTGGCCTGGTACGACAACGAGTACGGCTACACCTGCAATATGCTGCGCTTCGTGCAGCACGTGGCTAAGTAATTATTAAAACCTGCCGCAGAGACGCAAAGAACGCAAAGAAAGGCCAATCAAGAATCCTTTGCGTTCTTTGCGTCTTTGCGGCGGATGTTTGTTTGAGGAATATTACGATGTCTGTTATCAAGCTGACCGATCTCGATCTCAAGGGCAAGCGCGTGCTGATTCGCGCCGATCTCAATGTGCCCGTCAAAGACGGCAAGGTCACCTCCGACGCCCGTATCTCGGCGTCCATGGCCAGCTTTCAGCATTGCCTCAAGGCCGGCGCCAAGGTTATGGTGATGTCGCACCTGGGTCGTCCAACCGAAGGCGAATACAGCGAGGAGAACTCGCTCAAGCCGGTGGCCGATGTGCTCTCGAAGAAACTCGGCAAGCCGGTGCGTCTCATCAAGGACTGGGTGAACGGCGGTTTCGACGTGGCGGCCGGCGAATTGGTGCTGCTTGAAAATGTGCGCTTTAACAAGGGCGAGAAGAAAAACGTCGACGAGACCGCCCGGAAATACGCCAGGCTGTGCGATGTGTTCGTGATGGATGCCTTCGGCACCGCGCACCGCGCGGAAGCGTCGACCCACGGTGTCGCCAAGTTTGCACCGGTGGCTTGCGCCGGCATCCTGCTCACTGAAGAACTGGACGCGCTGACCAAGGCCCTGCTTAATCCGAAGCGCCCGATGGTGGCCATCGTCGGCGGCTCCAAGGTCTCGACCAAACTTACCGTGCTCGAGTCGCTGTCCGAGAAGGTCGACCGGCTGGTGGTCGGCGGCGGCATCGCCAACACCTTCCTGGCCGCATCCGGCAAGAAGATCGGCAAGTCGCTGGCCGAGGCCGCTCTCATTCCGACCGCCAGGATTCTTATGGACAAGATGAGCAAACGCGGAGCGACTATACCCATAGCCGTGGACGTGGTGGTCGGCAAGAAGTTCGACGCCAACGAGAAGGCGGTGCCGAAAGACGCAGGTTCCGTGGCCGACGATGACATGATCTTCGACATCGGTCCGAAGAGCGCCCAGGAGCTCGCTGACATTATTATGAAAGCCGGCACGGTGGTGTGGAATGGCCCGGTCGGGGTGTTCGAGTTCGACCAGTTCGGCGCCGGCACCAAAACCATCGCCATGGCCATCGCCAACACCAAGGCCTTTACCCTGGCGGGCGGCGGCGACACCATTGCCGCCATCCAGAAGTACGACATTTTCGACAAGGTGTCCTACATTTCGACGGCCGGCGGCGCGTTTCTGGAATTTCTCGAAGGCAAGAAACTGCCGGCGGTGGAGATCCTCGAACAGCGCGCCAAGAAGTAAGACAATGTACATCTGCCGCAAAGGCGCAAAGAGCGCAAAGAAAGGAGAATTTAAAATCGAATCTTTGCGTCCTTTGCGTCTTTGCGGCAGAAACTCATATCATATATAGGTAACCCCTTTGCTGCGTAGAACGAAGATTGTCGCCACCCTCGGGCCCGCGACCGACGACCCCGGGATCCTCGACAAACTGATCGAGGCCGGCGTGGACGTTGTGCGGCTCAACTTCTCGCACGATCTGCCCGAGATGCACATGAAGCGCGCCGAGATGGCGCGTGAGCGTGCCCACGCGCTTGGCCGCCAAGTCGGCGTGCTGGTCGATTTGCAGGGTCCGAAGATCCGTATCGGCATATTCAAGAATGGCCCGGTCCAGCTGGTTGAAGGCGAACCGTTTACCATCAACAGCGACCACCCGCTCGACCAGGGAAACAAGCAGTGCGTCGGCACCACCTACAAGGCGCTGCCCGAGGATGTGAGCCGCGGCGCCACGCTGCTGCTCGACGACGGGCGCATTGTGCTGTGGGTGGATCGTGTCGCCGGCAACGAAGTCATTTGTCGCGTGGTCGTTGGCGGCGAACTCTCCGACAACAAAGGCATTAACCGCCAGGGCGGGGGGCTCTCCGCGGCGGCGCTTACCGACAAAGACCGTAAAGACATGAAGACGGCGGCCGCCATGCAGGCCGATTACGTCGCCATCTCGTTCCCGCGCTCCGCCGCGGATG
>ERZ1292623.4888-Hain-H51-01um-R1-4888-length-10853-cov-4_pt1 | contig 10853 bp, 10 predicted proteins | sample MGYA00564398_ERZ1292623 | MGnify/ENA primary metagenome ERZ1292623 (study PRJEB36523, sample SAMEA6512633) | groundwater metagenome | collected 2019-01-07 | study: AquaDiva: Metagenomics assemblies of 32 groundwater samples
CTGCTGAGCCGAGCACGTGGCCTGCATTGTAAAATGTGATGCGGATGTCTGGCGTGATGTCTGAGACTTCGCCATAATTTAGGCAGATGCTGTGGCGAACCATTTCTTTTATATCTTCAGCTTTATACAGGGGCGTGGTGGCTTGTTTGTACGCGATGCCGGTGTAGTCTAAGGCAAGTAAGGCGGCAATGTCCCGCGTTGGGGGGGTCATGTATACCGGGCCCTTGTAACCCATTTTATAGAGGTAAGGAATCAATCCGCAGTTATGCACGATGATATTTCCGGCAATGAAATTATGATGATTAACTTCAATATCAACCAGATAAGGATAGGGATTGTCTCTTTCGTCGATGTGCATTATTTTTTCCCAGATCACCTCAAGAGAAGCGAGATTTTGTAATGTTGTGATATTCTGAGTTGTTTGGGCAATAACAGAGACAAGCTTCTCCTTTATGTAAGAATTTAGCAGACTAACAAATGCACCCGCAAGCTTATTTTCCTCTACTTGTTGTACTTGGTGCATCTTTAACCCCGTAGCAACGCTCACTTCCTGTCGTGTAAGGCTAAGTAGCTGTCGGAGCGCGTAGATATGAGATGTCTCCTGCGTGGACTGCAACTGCACAACGCGTTCTTTTAGAAGGGCAATTAACTGGGAGAGGGTCTTTCTTGTGGCATATCCCGTGTTTCTTCTCACTAAATCCAAAAGTCCAGCAGACAGGAGCTCGCTTATTTTAGGACTGTTATGAATTCTGCCCAGAATACCTGCTTCTTTCAGTATTTTTCTAATATCTTGAGACGTGATTGGAATGAAGTCTTGTTTATCGAAATCGGTGCCTTTCATGTTGGCAATCCTTTCCTTCAATCGGCTTTGTTTATAGTTAAGGGAAAATCCGACTTTTCTATCAAACTGCACCATGCTGAATTTTGTGTTCACACATATTGAATGGTCGCGGGTGATGTTTGCAGGGATACCTTGAAGCGAGAATAGATGTTGCAGATCGTGAAGCATTACATCACTGAAAGAGGTTATTTTTATTACATGCCTGACTGTGCCTTCGGCGTCGGTAAACCCCCTTAAGAATGCTTGCTGGACATTTGCTGAGGCATTCATTATTACTTCAGGTACGCGTACCTCTCTTGCTTTAAGGAAGAATTCTGGAATATTTCTTTCAAAGAACCTTACAATTTTTGCATTGTTTATTTCAAGAATATGAGCGTTCTTCGTCTTGTCAGAATGATGCCTTATGATTCCCTCGTAGTTGAATAATTTCCCGATGATTTGTCTTTGGTGCTCGAGTATTTGTGTTGATGCGTCGGTTAGTCTGAGCGTTCTCGTATCTGAACGATGGCCGTCGCCCATGTAGTAACCAATAAACTCAGCCAATTCTGGCGTTAAAGTATTTGGTAGCGAAGTCGTATCTTTTCTTCTTTTATCGTAGTCTATAGTTGTATTCAAAGCCACTGGCTTGTTTGGGATGTTCTTCTTGTTGAGCAAGTCTGATGGAAGCAACATGCCTTCCTTTAATTCTGATGCTTCCAACTCTTTCAGTGAAAGGTTCTCGAATGTGAAGAAGCGGTGATTTGGAGAAGCCTCAATCGTTGAATATGGGGTTTTTATCGTAAGAACTTTCTTGTGGCCTGTTGTGTGGGTTTTTTGCGTGCAACGCGAAGCAACATATCGGCCAGTCTTCCAGTCCATGGAAATAACGTTTTCTCCGACATTGATTTCGTCAATTTTCTTGTAGCCGTTTTCTGTTAAGACCGGACTATGGGGGGGCAAACAGTGATCAGTATGTGCGTGCGAAAGAATGATAGCGTCGATAGAATTCAGCTCGCCGATTTCAGCTACATCAAGGTAGGGAAAACGTTCCTGACCTTCTGCGATGCCAGGGTTGATGCCGCAATCAAGCAATACGCGGGATTTGGGCGTGTGCAAAAGCAAGCAGGATCGGCCTACTTGACGACCACTACCAAGATAAGTAAGACGCACCCACATGTCCATCTTTTCAGGGTTCCAATCTGTGTAGACTTTTTTGCCTATCTCATTTAAGAATTTGCGGCGATAAGTATTATTTGCATACAAGACTGAACGAATTTTTTCTGTTATTTTGGATGGTATGGCTGGACTGCGCTGCACGACTGGGGTCCACATCGTAACATTACGAATATCCTCCAGAAGCGAACCTTGCTTGCCGATGACCATTCCCGGCTTTTTGGCTTCAATTACGACAACGCTTCTCTGCACATCGAAGATGACATTTTCAATCTCTGCTTCTACAGGAACCAGCTCGCGAATCGTCTTCTCGGTTTCTTCCTGCGATGCAAGTATTTTCTGGTCGGCACGCAACTCTATGCGCTTCTTGATTTTATTAACTACTTCGCGTATTTTTTCTTCGCCGGTGCGAACAAAGTTCTTATCTGCGGTATAGAGAACTATGTTTGCGCCCTCGAAAATTGCATCTGTAACTGTCTTGGGCAATTCTTCTAAAATACTTTTTATAATATCTGTCATAATAATAAATGAGTGTGAAATTTAACTATAATTCGGGGTTATCTTCTGGGAAACTGTCTGCTTGATGCCTTCTTTTGTAATCGTGAAAACGTCAATGCCGTTGCCTGACGCACTGTCTCTTTGAGTTGAGGCCTTGAGAGCTTCAACCACAAGATGTTCGCCCTCTTTCGTAGACATATCAGGTTTCCACTGACGTTCAAATAAACCTAAGGCGAAGGGCATGCCTGAACCAAAGTTTGCATCGTAATCCTGCACCTTGTATACGCCGCCTGCTGGTTCGATGGTATAAGCTTCGGTTGCGCCGTCTTCATTAACGCCGCCAATAAGTGCGCCTACAATGTGCGGCAACATGGAAGGCTGGCGGATATTTCGGTAATACATCATGCCGACCAGACTGGCAGCTTCCTGCACTGTTGGGCGGGATTTGTTCCGCAACTCTATGAGCTTCAGCTCTGCGGCGATTACTTTGCTTGATAAGAATGCGTCTGCAGCGTTGCCACACCAGGACATGACTAGGTAATCGTTAATCTGCTGAACTTTGCGTTCGTTTTTGCTCATGACGATATTGCCTGCTGTAACGCGCCTGTCTGCGCCCATGACTACGCTGTCCTTGCAGACGACTGCCAGTATTGTTGTTCCTGTTTTTGCTACCGTTGTGTCAATCGTTGAGTTCATAAGAATACTAGAACCTCTGCTCATTCTTTGAGATGCGGGAGGTATTTAAAGTTTTTGATGACTGAGAGTGTCGCATAATCTGGGCTTGAATAGTGCGGCCGCATGACGGGACTTTTAGGTAGGTTTTTATATATGGGCATATAAGTTTGGATATGAATAAAAAAGAGTTGAAGAACCTGATTAAAGTAGCAAAAGAGGTAGAAAGGGAGATAAAATTATGGAAAGATTTAAGGAATTATGTAATAAAACGAATGGTGGGGAAAACTGAAACAAAAGAATTGGAAAAAGAGATAAATTATAAGTATTTAAAATAAAATGGCAAAGAAAAAACCAAGAAAGAGAAGAAAAAAGAGTTGGTGGTGGTAAAATGGTTGTAATTGAAGTAAAAGAAGAAGATAAAGAGAAAGTTTTTGAAATCTTAATGGGTAATGGATTATTCCGAGCTTTAAGCGAAAATAGGTTTGATATTGTAGAAGATAGCAATGATGTGTTTGAGAAGTTTAAAGAAAAAGGAATTGAGGTAAAAATCATTAAAGACGAGGAGTGATGTATCATGAAACTCTACCGTATATTCATTCCAAAAAGATTTAATGATGGAAAATTAATTCCGGCAAAGAAAATACTTAAGATAGCAGAAGAAATAAGAGAAAAATTTGGTGCTTATTCTTTTGACCCCTATGGGAGATTGCCGATAATACAGGGGGTCTGGACTAATAATAAAAAAGTAAGATATGAAGAAGAAATGAATATCTTAGATTTATTCGTTCAAGATACTTTTGATATACAAAAATGGTTTAAAGCAATGAAAGAGAAGTGGAGGCAAGATTTAGAACAAGAAGAACTTTTTATTATATTCCAAAATGCAGAGATTGTAACCTAAATTTTTTAGGATATTTAGCTCCCTCTAACTTAACAATACATGATGACTTTAGCCATGTAGACCGTTTAGATGGCAGTTTACATAAAGTCAAAATTGCTTCATTAATTTATCTTTAATTTTTCCATTTACAATCCTGAAATAACCTTCGAGTCGCCATGCGATTTATCCACGCGGAGGACGTTATCGACGAAGCCCTCTATGCGGGCTTCGTGGCTGACTATGATGAGCTGTGTGACTGCCAGCTCGCGTAGAATATCTCGGACTTTGTCAAGTTGTTTTTCTGAGAAGCCGTCTGTGGGTTCGTCAAGAATTATAACATCGCGCGTCTTGATGCGACTGTGAACTGCGTGGATAATCTGGTTAAGCGCCAAGCGGTATGCTAAGGCGATGGCTGTGCGCTCCCCGCCAGAGAGAAAGGCGTAGTCGGTTTCAAAGCCATTTCGCGTGATGACTGGTGTGAAATTCTCGTCGAGATGGACGGTGAAGTCAACACTTGTAAGCAAAATGAACCACTTATTGAAAAGTTTTGAGAACTCTTCTCTGAGACGAATTAGAATGCTCTTTTCTATTAAAGAGACTAGTGCTGAAAACTGGGAGGACAGCCAGCTTTCTAGATTGACGAGATAGTTCATCTCCTCGCGTTGCGCCTCCTTCTTAACAACAAGGTCTTTCACGCGCTGGAGTTCGCGCAGAATAACATCTTTCTCTTTTTTATTTTCTGCAAGTTCGATTTCTTTTTTCTTTTCTTCTTCAAAAGATTTTCTTAAATCGAGTTCCTTGGCGCGGGCGAGCGCGTCGTACTTTAATAATTCAAAAATTGATTCCTTGAGAGAGGCGACGTGTGTTTGCAGCGCCGAAGTATCTTTATCTATAACTGCACGGTTTTTCTCACATTCTTGTTTGCGTTTCTGCGAGATTTCCCGCTCTGCCTGCCTTACCTGCGCAATCTCGAGCTGTGATTTCTCTGCTTCAAGAATGTTCTGTTCTTGCTGTTTTGTCTTGAGACTGAACTCAAGAGCAGATATTTGTTCAGCCAGCGATTTGATATTCTTATCTATCTGAGAAAGCTCTGTTTCGGTTTCGTTGAGGATATTATGCTTGTGGTTGTCAGAAACGTCCTGCAAACATGTAGGGCATATTTGGATGCTGAAAATGCGCTCTCTTTTTTCCAGACCGTCATTTCTCCTTATTTCCAACGATCGGATAGATGTTTTAATCTCAAACAGTTTGCCGCGCAGTTCTTCTACTGATTTTTTTCTTTCTGCAATACTATCCAGCACCTTGCGATAGTCTGATTCTTTAAAATCAACTGTTGTTTGCGCGAGACGCTCGCCTATAGTTATAATCTCGCGTTCAAGGTCTGCGCGCGCCTGCATTTTATTAGATAAAATGATGTGTGTTTTTTCCAGTCCTGTTTCAAGGGCTTGTTTTTCATCGATTTTTTTCTTTAGTTCGATAAGTTCGAGTTCAACTTTTTTTCGCGCCTGCTTCTTTTCTGCGACGAGGACTGTGCATTTATCTATAGCTGCTTCAAGAATCTCAAGCGAGGCATTGTATTCCTGAATGCGCGATTTGTGCACGTCAATGTCCTTCAACTCGCCTTGCACAAGTTTGGTCTTCTCGCGCAACTTCACAGTCACTAATGCGAGGTTCTCCTGAATATTTCTGTAGCGGTCAATGCCGAAAATATGCCTGAGTGTATCGAGGCGGGAGTCTGGGTCGTCCAGTATGATTTGCTTCATTTCTTCTTGTGGCGAATAGACTGTATATCGATATAGCACGTTTGTTTTCTTGACGAATTCTTCAGGATATCCCAGCAGTTCAAGAATTTTAAGTTTCAACTCAGTGACCGCGAGTTCTTGTTTTGTGCCGTTGATGGTGATTGCTGCATAATCCTGATTGATTGTCTTTGAACTGCGCCTGAGTGTGCGTTCTATCAGGACCAAATCATTGTTTATCTCCATCTCAAGCTCAACCCTGCCCTCGGAAGCATTATGTGAAAGCAGTGAAGAGCCGCGCTGTCCTGGCTGCAGACCAAAGAGAGCATATTCGATAGCCAATAAGATTGTTGTCTTCCCAGCACCCACATCTCCAGATAATAAAATAGAGCCCTTGGGAAAGACTATTTCTGATAATTTGTAGCTTCGAATATTCTTCAAAACGAGACGTTTAATTCTCATATTCCTAACAATTTCTGCACCTCATTCAACAGACGATTTTCATAAAGTTGCGTGCGTTCGTCTTCTTTCTTTTCTGTCTGGAGAGCAAAGATTAAACTTTCTATCATCTGATTGAAAGGCGCAGGGTGCTCTTCCTTAAACTTAGAGATGAGCAAACTTTCTACCTGTTCAGTTTGCTGCTCAAGACCGACTTCCATGTCCTGTGCATAGAGCCGCGATGTGTCACGCAGCACGACATAAGCCCCATCTTTTTTTGCCGCGAACTCCAATTCAGCCAGATTAAGGTGAGATAACTGCCCTGAGGACATGACGCCGCGCAGCTTCAAGATAACTATCGCCTCTTTTACTGACGTGGAGGCAAGCCTGCTTTGCACTATTTCCCGCACATCCACGCCGTCGGCAAGATTAATCTCGAGCACCACAACTTCTTTCAGGCGTATTTCGTGCCGCTCGATTTTGCCATTTGTATCTGCAATGTAAAACGAGCCGCCGCGCAATTCCTCTAGCTCTGACACATTGTTTGGAAAGAGAGGCCCGCAATAAACGCGGTTCTTTTTATGATAGCGAACATGCAGATGGGCAAGCGCAACATAATCGACGAGTGGAAGCTTATCTTGGTCTACGGCGGCTATGGGAAGAGTGCCTACAGCATCTCTAAGTGCTGTGTGAAGCATCAAAATCTTGAATAGCCCTGGAGCATCGTGCAGCTTGATGCGCGCTATTTCTTCAACTTCGAGAGCTGACTTCTTTCCAGGATAACCGTACATGGCTACGTTTTTGTAGATGACTGGGTTTAGAAAGATAACATTGTTGCGTTCCTCTGGCTGGAAGACATTTTTTGCAAACCCTGCTTTTTCAAGGACATCAAGGAAAGTTTTACCTGAAACAGAATAATCGTGACTGCCTGCAATTAGAAATACTGGAATATTCGATTCCTTGAGCTTCCTGAATTCATTAAATGCTTCTTTCATCACTTCGATTGGTGGATAGGCAGAGTCAAAAAGGTCGCCAGCGATGAGAACAAAATCGAGCTTTTCCCTGATGAACTTGTCTACCGCATACTGGAAACTGCGTGTGTTGAGTTCGAGCATTTCAGGCTCGCGCCAGCCCCCGAGGTGACAATCACCTATGTGCCCAAATCTCATAGCAAAACGCCTCTCTGTTTCATTGGAAATCCTCAGGTTGGTCTTATAAATAGATTATTGTGATGCCGGATTCTGCAAATAAGTTATTACGCTCATTTTGATTAAACTTAACCACTTGTTTGTGCTTAAACACAATTCGGGAATAGCTTCTTCAGACGGAGTTTTTCCATCTATTCCTTGATGCTTTCTGACAAAGTTATAGTAAATTTCCATATCTTTCATAATGGCTCTTGCACTTTTTAGACTCCTATATATCTAAGAACATACAAAGCAAATGGAGGATATAATTGATGAGAAAGATAAGTAAAAACTATATTTCAGAGAAAACTTCCTGCTCGAGAAATACAGTTATCCCAGAATCAGAAAGAGTTAAAACTATAGAGGGGGCAATTAACCTTGAATCCTTGTTTCTGCAGATGCCTTGCATGAATATCGTTTAGTACATTGATATAAGCATATGAAATCGGCAGGTCTCCGCGATATATCCCTACAGGAGGATTAGCTATATTGTATGGGTTCATTCTCAAAGCCCCTAATCCAAGAAATGATCTCCTGAATTGAACCCTCTTTTATAGTACTATGATCATCTTCTGTTTCTATATATTTCGAAAATCTTGAATTTCCCTTTATTTTTCCGAAAAATAGTCTTGATTTTTTATAGCTAACAGATTTGTCTTTCTTTCCATGTAAGATTAACACATCTTTTGCTTTTAATTTATCGATATAATCAGCAGGATTGATTTCGTCGCCATTTTCGCAAAAATTGTCCCAATCTCCTTTTTTTAAGTTTCTATAAACATTCTCGAAACCCAACCTTAAAAAATCATATAATTGCAATAAATCTTCTTCAGCGTACTCTTTTTGCTTTGCATGCAATCTATAATCCGTTATAGGAGATTGTGCTATAATTCCATCTATATCTAAATCAGCGCCAGTTGTCAACGCAACGCTACCTCCAAAACTGTGTCCAAGCAAGAATATTTTTTTAACATTTAAATCAATTTTCTCTCCAAAAACGCTTAGCAAATTTTTATTTCTTATCCCTTGAACAATTGAAGATATTGTCTCTTTACATGATTTAATAGAAAAGTCTCCGTAACTCTCCCAGCTCCCTATATATTTTGGGTGAATAAATACAAACCCTTCATCAACATATTTCTTTGCTAATTCTTCGAAATTTGACTTGCTTGGGATCCCCATACAAAAAATTATAACTAGGCCGTTATTATCTTTTTTATAATATGACTCGGAGATAATATCCCCCATTCTGATTTTATTCTTTATCATCATTTTCAATTGGCTCCCAGGTTATTATATCGCCGATCTTTATACCGACATCTTTAAAACCATGTGCGTATCTCACCGTTCCAAGTTCAGGCAGTGAGTTAAGTGAACTTCCCGGGTAGAGTACCCACTCCTTATCATCTCGATCCATCATTCTTTTAGAAAATACAGCCTTTATAATCTTCCTATTATTTACTTTAATCCTAAGCCTTGTGCCATCCTCATAAGTTGGTGTTTTTCCATAAATCTTTATTAAACCAAAGTTATCAATATGTACTGCCGCCCCCTCCCTTAAATTAATTCTTGTTAAAGAATCTAATGGGAATTTCTTACCAAAATCTTTAAACGGAATGCCAGCGACTAATTTTGCTATATTCGGAGCATGTACATATTTCCCTCCAAATGGAACAAACCCCGGATCATGAATCTCATAAAGTTCTTCTACCCCGAAATCTTCAATTAGCCAACTCAAGGCACCTGTATTGGCTCCAAAAAATAAATGACCCTTAGATGTTCTTCCATATATGCGCGAAGACCTGTGTTTTTGAGGATTAATCACTACAGAAATAACAGTTCCAGCAGGGTAAATTTCTGCTACTAATCTAGTCAAGAAAGCAGCATTAATTATTGAAAACTCGGCAACGCCAACTAATTCAATTTCTACGTCTTCGCAACCAAGTTTTTCGCACTCATCTAAGATTATTCTTTTCATCTCTGTATAGGCTACATCTTTGCAATCAGATATAATCACAACATTCTTCTTGTTTTTCATCGTTTAAGGGGGGATAATAGGCTTTTTAAAATTAACAATCCTACTAGATTTCAATGGATAAAAAAGTTGAGTTCAGGGTGAGAGATGTTTTATTATCCTCGGGAGAATTTACTAAGGAAGCCGTAATCCTAACTGAAGATGGGAAAGAAATCTATGAAAGCGCACCCTCTGGATTGACTAAGGGATTTAAAGAGAATGAGGAAGCTAAAGAGAGTGATACAGGTAACCTTAAAAGATTATACAAATTAGAATCTATTAATCTTAGCCAGAAGGATTTTGATTCTTTCATTTCAAGCAAGTTTGGCACTCGTATTAGCACCCCCTTATCTCTCGCATATTTAAAGTACCTTTCTTATAAAAAAGGTTTCAAGGAAGAGGAGTTATATGAATTCATCTCTTTTTTATATAACAAAAAATCCGGCACGCCGAGAATAATATGCAACATATTGAACGGTGGAAAGCACGCAGGGAATGATCTTGATTTTTGTGAGTTTATGATTATCCCAAATGGTGAAAATATATCTGAAAATATAAGAATAGCATCAGAAGTTTATTTGGATTTAAAAAGCCTAATTGAATCAAAGTTAGGTAAGAAAAATACTATGGTTGGAAGGGAGGGGGGCTTTTCTCCAGATATTTCGGAGGTAGAATTTGCACTACATTTACTCCAGAGTTCAATTAACATTAGAAATAAGGACAAATGCTTTATTGGAATAGACATATCTGCAAATAGCTTTTCTGAAAAAAGAGGGTCTAAATTCATTTATAAAATTAGGGGCAAACAATATGATACAGAGGCTCTTTTTAGATATTACATCGGGTTAACTAAAAAATTCCCCGAGATCATCTATTTAGAAGATCTTTTTCATGAAGAAGACATCGGAGGGTGGGTAAAAATGACGGCTTATTTTAAAAATAAGTTGATGGTAGTTGCGGATGACTTAACGGTATCAAATAGGAATTATCTAAGAAAATTCAGAAAGTGTTTCAACACATGTATCTTAAAAGTAAATCAGGTAGGGGATGTTAGTAGATTTGTAGAATCATATAATTTCTGTAAAAGAAACGGTATAAAAACTATAATTTCTCAAAGAAGTGGCGAGACAGATAGCCCAATACTCTCGCACCTTGCTACAGGCTTAGGAAGCGATTTTATTAAAGCGGGGGCTCCCGCAAGAGAAAGAATTGTAAAATACAACGAACTTATAAGATTGAGTGTCCGTCTAAACTGCAAAAAATATAAACCCGCAAAGGAAAAATAGGATACAATCACATAATTTTAGTCTCTTTATGTTCTTAAAGACTTGATGCTATCTCTTCAATATGTAAAATGATGTGACATCCTCCGTGCCCAATTCCATTAAGTTAAGATTTTAACATTTAAATAAAATTTTAAGAAATGACG
>ERZ1292623.4889-Hain-H51-01um-R1-4889-length-10851-cov-7_pt1 | contig 10851 bp, 14 predicted proteins | sample MGYA00564398_ERZ1292623 | MGnify/ENA primary metagenome ERZ1292623 (study PRJEB36523, sample SAMEA6512633) | groundwater metagenome | collected 2019-01-07 | study: AquaDiva: Metagenomics assemblies of 32 groundwater samples
CTTTTCCAATAGGCAATAAATCCGGCTTTACAACTCCGGCATAAACTATTGATTTTATGTCTTCTTGTAGTTTTTTTGCCGCTGCTTCCGGCAGGTCTGACGATGATTCTGGACGCCTTGAGGTAAGATGGTCAGTGAATATTTGAGGGATTTTGTCGGCTTCTAAATCAATCAATGGATTCAGACGCCGGATGACAAAGGCCATGCCTTTGATGTTTATTTTTTTATGGCCTTGCAGTCTCGCTTTGTCTGGGATAGAACGAAATGGCCACATTATTAATCAATACGCATTTATAACGTTCTGCACAGTGGCCCCTATCGCCCTTCCGGTTGTCGTATTGATATTGTCGGAAAGAACATCGAATGTAATATCCGACTTCACAACATCTGTCGCACTGTCCAATGTCGGGTCTGGGCTATTAACAGTGACGTTTGGAAGTCTAATTAACATACGATAGGTCAATGCTGAAGTTGAAGTAATTGCCACCCCGTCAAACAGGAGTTCGATTGCGCCTGCTGTGGCCGAAGTGAATCGCGCCCACGTTGTCGTTGTATCGGCTCTCTGTGTTATGGAAAATGTAACATCCTGTTTTGTCGCCGGCAAGACTCTTGGCGTGGTACGACCAAGTTCCCGCGCGTTGGTATCGCTGATGATGTTATTATTCAATACCAATTCGAAGCCTTGAATACGTTCCTCGGAAGTCGTTGTCGCGGCGTTGGCTTCCGTATTTCCATATCTGAAAACGCCTTGCGTATAAACGAAAGGAAGAACCGAACTGATAGACAGCGTTGACAAAATATCATCTGACTGCTGAGTCCCGTCGATAAACACCATCTCGTAAGACGCTTTCGCCACCTCTCCGACGGCGGCGGAAATCGTCAACTGATTCACGCGGCCACCGACATAACGATACGTTATGACATCGCCTTTTCTCACATTGAACGAAAGGCTTGCGGCAAGCGTATCGAAGTTTCCGGCTGTAATGCTGTGAATGGCGATGCCTGACTGTGAAGTCGTTACAACACCGCCGCCTAGAGCATTAATTATCATCAGGGTCGAATCGATAGGATGAAGATTGTGTTCAAGAGACCCGGCGGTTACATGGCCGAGTTGTACTCTTCGCCCGTACGCGCGCGTGGGCCCGATGGCTGCAATCTTCGTCGATTCAATTGTCTTCTGAAAAGTGCAGGATAAAAACTCCATAGCCGTTGTAGCGGATGCATAAGTTCCAAGCGTTGTTTCGCGCCCGACCGCCACATAAGATCGAGCCTGAGGTGCAGCTAAATCGCCGATTGCCATTTTATAAGTTCCTCCCTAGATTTATTGAATAGCTGTTCAGATAATTTGAAAGCGTTGAAATTTTGTTTCAATAGCTGAAATAGCGCGCTTGCTGAATGTCTTACTATCGTATCTGGATTTATCATGGTGAGCTGTCTTTCCAGCTTTCCCTTCATTGGAATATCCAGCAGGCCGCGCCCAGAACAATTGATGACAGGACATTTATAAGTCGTCGCATAAGAGTACATCCACTTGGCGGAAAATAACAGATTCTCAGACGTAAAGACAGTATCCAAATTAAAATCTTTAAGCGTCCTGTGATTCATGTAATTTCGTTTTGGTAAAGGATTATCCCATGCATAGTAATTTCCATATGGACGCCATGAATAATCGTACCCCACCAATAGATATCTTTCATATCCGGCCCAATTGCCCTGATTTTCGCCGACATCATTGAAAAAAACTATCATGGCATTTGATACGTTTGAACTCGCTGGAATGACGCGCATGGAATCTCCGAACATCGGCTTAAAAATGTTCTCTGTACTCAGGCTATCTTTGTTCACATAAAAATATAACGGTCCTTTCCACATAGTTGTCCAGACGACATTCGCGTACGGCGTTGCAATAAGTGGCACACCTTCCGTCTCATTTCTGTATTTTTCCATGAATCTATAAGGGATATTTGTATCGCATACCATAACGTAATCGGCTTTGACACCATGATCCAATAGCGGCCCGAAGCCCTTATCACATGTAAAAACAGTGCATTTATCTCTGTGTTTTTTAATTGTCTCAGCATTTTCTTCCAGGCTTTCACCCATGACGCAAACCGCCATGAATTTTCCGACGCCGGAGTGTTCCAACTCGCGCGTATCTTTCCGCGGCAGACGCGAATTTTCAAGCGCCGTCTGTTTCCATTTCTCACCGAACTGTTTAAAGACGGCTTCGCTTTGTTTACGAACATCTTCGTGCGTCAAAACCACGGGCATTTTTATCCCCTATCTGAAATGATATCGCGCTTCCACTTCTATTAAAACAGCCTTTACTAATGAACCTTGAATGTCAAGAGGCGCCGCAAATTCAGTTCTTGATGGATGGCACCATAAAGCCGTTGTAGATAAATTAGATTCCTGCTGAAACACACCTTCTATATTCCTGGCCATTCTATACAAGTCCGTAGTGACGCTTGCATGAGACGCTATTCCGCTCTCTTTTCCCAATAGGCCGATGATATCGTAAGTGACATTTGCCGTCTTGCGCGCGCGCGCGGGGCCGGTTTCACCGAGTCCGGCCGCCTCTTCTTCTTTGTCGGCTACCCGTATATATATGGCTGGGTAGTCGTCGAATCTCACCATTTGCGTTTCAGGATCGCCTATGACAATACTCGTCGTCGTGCCGATCCGCGTCACTAAATCCGCCGATAAATCCGGCGTCGCCGTCGTCGTGTTGTGGTCTAGGAGAACCTGCCTGACAGCTGTAATATTTGTGACATACTCAAACGGCATTTAGTCTTTCGTCAGCATTTCTAAAAAGAAATTCGCCATTTTATCCATAGCGGAAGCAGAAAGCCACATAAATGAACGTGCCGGTATATTCCGTTTATTATCTCCATATTCATGTGTTCCGGAATATTCAACCGGAGACTGAATGATAATGGCATCATGTCCTTTTTTTGAAACGCTCCCGCCACGCAATAGCGACTTCTTCAATGTTCCGGTCAATTGCAATAATTTATTCGATGATTTAAACGATCCTTTACGCATTCCCTTTGGAGGACTCCATTCACCTCTTGATATTTTATCGTATCGTCTGTTTGTATCAAATGCTCTTATAGGCCAAACTCCGTTAGGACCCTCTTCTTTTTCAAAATGTTCTATGATATCTTTAAATCCTATTGTCAACCATGCCGCTTGCAGAAAATCAGCGCCTTTCGATTTCATACGCATTCCAAGTAATTTCAACCAAGAATCCCATGCCGTAGTATCAAATGAAATTTGCGCTGTTGGCATCAAATCCTCGCATCGCTTTGATCCGTTATTTCCGTATCATCTCTTTTCCATTTCGTTGGATCGTCCATGCCGAAAATTGGCGTATAGTCTTCCGTATTTGATCTGATACGATTCGTCGCTCTTGTCGCCACAAGGCTTCCATCTGTATTTGTTAATTGCATATCTCCGGTATCGAGCTGTTCAAGATATTTTGTGGCTTTGCCGTAATAATCTTCCAGATACTGCCATTTCTGTTTACCGTCCTGGCCAAAAGCCGCAAGAGCCGTATTATATGTGGCAATGTTTTCTGAAATTGTCCTGAGAAGCGGCGGGATGGAAGTGCTTGTAGCGAAAGGCATTGAATATCTTTTTGCCACAACCGCGTTTACTTCCGACTCAGCTCGGTCGATATGCGCTGAAAAGAAGTTGACGCCAGCCGTATCGGAAGTCGTGGTATTCCCTCTAAGGAATCCAGGGAGAAGATTGGATATGGAAGTTGTTGTGGCGTAAGTGCCCATTAAAACCTATCCAGAGGGATTCCTTGTTTAAGATAACCTTCAATTATGGCCTTGTCGTTTCTATCCTGTCTACGAGGCTTTAGAATGCGCACCAACCGGCGTCCAACGCCGTTCCCGTTCCTAAAAACTCTTATGAGTTCGACCACGCCGGTTATCGTTGATCGCATGAAATATCTGGAGTCGCCAACTTTTGTAACTCGACCATCCGCATCTCTGACGCAAAGAGGCAAGCTATCTTTCCCTGCATATGGCAACATACCACTACCATTATTCGTTGGCTTTTCGTCTACTGTCTTAATTTCTTCTTTTGGCGTTTCAGTTTCAATCACAACATCATCTGTCCGTACTTTTCGCGGCCTTCCAACAGAACGCTTCTCTATCACAGCTTCCATTTTTGTCTCCTTTTAAATCCACCGCCCATCGGGGATGGAAAGGAGAGCCATCCCCGATAGACAGTGTAATTTTTAGTTTGCCGTGTCGTTGATTGCGGCGGCGGCAAGCGTAGCCATCGCCATGTTATCGAAAATAGCGCTGACTTCGATAACATCACCACTGCGCGGTTCATCCCTCCACCGTTTCACCACGTAAGGCGAACCCTGCGCGTTGCTCCACAAGGTATGCAGCGTCCCCACCTTTTTAAGGCTAGGCGAAGTTTCCTTGTAGAATAGGAGCGCCAAGTCCGTCCACATGAATCCGGTTGTTTCCGCCAATCCCTCGTCGGATGTGATTCGTGAAGCGCGGCCTACAAGAACTTCTTTGACGTTGAATAGAGAAGCCAAAATACCCTCCGTGATGCTCTCAGCGGAAGTATATTTTATTCTATCCACAGTCGAAGTATGTTCTTTCGCGCCTCTGAACGTCGGTTCATTGATAATGAGAGTGTTGGGAACTAATCCAGACTCTCTTATAACGACCGCCGTCACAGAATCCACCACCGTTATGGGATTTGAGAGAGACGTGTTATCGTCCCATTGGAGAGTTGAAGTAAGGCTTGCAACCGTCGCCCAGTTTCCAACCGTCCCCACAAACGTCGCCAGATCAAGTTCACGCCGACCCTGAATAATTCCCGTGAGGAATTGAGTCGTGTCAACATCAAGCTTGATTGCGGCATCCGCGTTCGCTCTGTCCCTATCGGTGATGATCTGCTGCTGAGCGTGCTCTAACAGGCGATATGTCCCCGTCGAAAGCGCCCAGTCAGACCGATTGCTTTCCGCGCCGTTGGCCCGAAGCGTTTCCGGGATTCGCATGTTGTCACGCGAATAGACGTAAAACAAGTCCGTCTCATGCTGCACTTTAATCATCGGGGAGGCAGCGTCGGCGATAAAATTCCCCATTTGGTACGCGACGGAGACATTTTCCAACGCCCTATCGCGGTGAATTGTCGATGATAATGGCATGGGTTATACCTCCGTCTATGCAAACGCCACTCGCAAATGCAAAGGCTGGATCAGCACTTCGATGACACTGTTCGTGTCACCGACCTGCAATCCAACACCCAGGCACCTGGGAATGACGGTTGTCGTCGTATTTAGCACGTTCACCGCTTCAATCGCGAATCCTGTAGTAGTACCAGTTATTAGCGAACCTGAAGAAACGGACGCGCCACAAGCCACGCGGCCTGACCCTGCCACAACTACCGGCACGGCCACGCCACTAACCGAAGCTTCGCCCCATGACGTTCCGATCATGTATCCAGTCGTCGTTCCCCATCGAACCACGCGCACATAGTCAACGGTGGTAGTCGATAATGGAGCGACGATACGATACGCCGGAAGCGAATCATAAGCTTCGAAGCTTTTAAGTAATTGATTGCTTTCCTGTGACATTAGTCACATCCTTACTGCGTAAGCAAGACAATTATTAAGGCGGGAATACCCGACTTTATTCTTGTCTTGGCTTCTGAGAGAACGGCTGGACTTAAAGCGTCCGAGCTTTCCCCTCGGCGGAACCCACGGCAACGGTGGCCTCAGCAATGGACACCTTGTGTTTTTCCGAGTGCTGCTTTACTCTTTCAGCGAAATCCTTCGATGTTGAATCAATCTGCGATTTCTCGTCTGTCTGTATTTCAACAGAATTTAATGCAATAAACGATTCCAAGACTTCCTTCGCCGTATGTTCTTTATCACCCATCTTGAATTTCTTCTCTCCGTTGGAAGCCGACATAAGAGAAAAGAGATGCGGCTTTTGCGACGGGAGAATTTTCTTGTCGGTTACGGCCTTGTCCAGAACGGCGTTTATCTCGGACGCGCGTTTCTCATCCGAGAAATTCGCCACGGACTTCTCAAGGTTCTCCACGCGGCCAGACAATCCCTCGTTTGTCTTTTTCAATTCTCCGTTTTCCTTTTCCAATTCCTTTGCTTTGGCTTCAATTTCCTTGACTTTGGCTTCCGCCTCAGAGAAATTCTTCTGCGCCTCGGCCAAGTCTTTTTGAATCTTTTCGATTTCCTGCTGTGTCATTGATTCGTCCTCCATTGATTTATATTCGTATGATTTAAATGCCTGTGTTTCCTCATACGTCGCCACATTACACTCTGAGGCATACAATGCAACCAAATCGCTAAGAGATTCAACCGCAGGCGTATCACCGCCAAGAATAGCGACGGCCTTGAGAAGATACGGGTAAATCTTTTCTTTCACTTTCATTCCCGTATAGAGTTCGCTGGATACGCGCCTGTACGCGCCCGCCTGCATGAGTTCATAAATTCGTTTAGGAACACGCTTGAAGTCCGCCACAAGCTTGTTTCCAACGCGCCTTAGGCTTTCTATCCAGCCTAAAGCCGGGAAGCCGTCCTTCTGTACTAATTTTTGATTTTTATCATGGCCTAGTTTAAGATAAGGTTTTAATTCGTCTTTTGTTTCGTAGAATGAATGAATGATCGCGTCCAAATCGTTGTTCGTGTATTTATCTCCGTTCCATTCGCCGGAAGCGAATATCTCAATCCCTTGCAAATCGTACGTGTCCGGCAATGTAAAATTCTTATCAGATGCTTTCATCAACTCTCCTATTTTCAGCGCGTTTTCTATTATCTTAATCTCGTCACCGTCTTTTGTCAAGCCCGTGGCCGCGCGGCATATGGCCCAGGCGTTCTTTTCCGGCCAGCCTTGATCCATGACTTGTCTAACGCAGGAATCCAATTCTCCCGGCATTTTATCTCCTTAAACCACTTCGTTGCATTCAGTTATAAAATCGTATCCGAAAATACTGGAAAATCTATTAAGTAATCGTAAAAGTTTTTCTACTCTAATTAATAATACTTTTCCAGTTATAGAATTTTTTGATCTGAAAATCCATTCGCCGGTTTGTTTGTCGTGGGGTGATAACAAAGTCGCAACTCCGCCGGCATCCATAACATTTAATTCGCCGGCTGCGGAATAAAGAGAAATACCACTGGTCAATGATCCAACTGGTGCTGTACCATTAAAAAGAGTCAACAATGCCGTACCGTCAGTCGTAGCACGATTTGCCGCTCCCCCTACCTTTACGTTACCTCCGTTGTATTGAAAAACAAGAGGTCTGTATGCTACGCCTGATTCAACGCTTGATATCCCGCACCAGTTATCCGTATTTTGAACTGTAAAAAATATTCTCATGCCATTTATAGCTCGATCTCCTATCAACATGGCCGCTGTATTTTCGTTTGTTTGATCGCCATTTGCAAATACCTGTACTCTTCCTTCATTAACTGTTGGAGAAACACCAACGCCGATATTACCTGAACTATCAATCATCATCCGCGTGTTCGTTTCTATGGCCGTAGTGCCTATTTTGAATGAATCCCCATCAGAATCATCTACTCCCATTGTAAAAACATTTGTTCCAGACAACTGAAATGCTATGCGTGGGTCGCCGTCCACGGCAGTATTGTTTATATCCATTCCGGTTGAAGTCAAAGAATTTTCCACATCAAAATCAATTGAAGGGGATACTGTCCCAAGTCCTATCCTGTTATTTATCGTATCGAATGTCACAAAATCAGTCCCAGCGGCATTAGCAATGTTTATGGCACTTGTCGTATTTGTATTTGGCCTGATATCGTTTCCTTGCTGTAAAATAATGCTACCGCCAGTGTCAATCCTCATCCTTTCAGTCGATCCGCCTGCATCAAACCGAATAAATGATGTCGTGCGAAGAAACATGTCGTTTGCGGTTGTGGATAAAATAAGACCGACGGTTTCATGTGCCGTGCCGTCATAATTTACCATGTCCGCTTTTTTATTAGGCATGAAATCCTTTACATATTCTTATATAAAATATTAAACTGGAAAATCCCTGTCCAATAGACGATAATGAACGGAAACGAGTAAGCTTGGCGCTGTTCCAGCAGACATGTTAACAATAAACGCGGAATTGGTACCGAGAGTCCACGGAGTTGAAAAGGAAAATTCAAAACCATCTCCAATCGTTTCCGTCAAATGACGCATATGTATAGTCCCAGCCGCACCATCACGGAATCCAATATCTACTTGTCCGGTTGTCGTTGTATTGTTTGCATAGGTAAGCGTTAAAATTTCTATTGATGTCCCGGAACCACCCGCACTTACTAATGTTGTATTTCCCGTTGCCGTTACAGTTGTACTAGTCCAATCAACCGCTGTATAAATATTTGCCATTGCATCCTCCCTATTTAGCGATGATAATAATTGAAGGCGATATGCCGGAACGTGATAGGCTTACAGTTGTGTCGATAAAACAGTTTTCCTCCAACAATATCGCCTCGATTCTTTTCTGGCAACGGTTCATCCTTTCATCTCTGTCTTTTTTAAGTATATCTTCCGCGCGCGCCTTGTCAATTATTTGATCGGCTTGTTCAGTCACGTTTTCTCCTTATGTGGATAACAGGATTTTATAAGTTACACCGTTTATTCTTACGGAAAGCGTGTGCGTGCTTGCCGCAATAACGTCTACGGCAACGGCTGTTTCTGTCCTAAGTCCCAGCGTCGCATTTCCGATAGATAAATCTACAGAATAAAGTTGGACAAGATCGGCCGGTGATGATGTAGGTTCTGTTCCGTTATCAATAGCAATCGTCTGTGTTGCGCTTGTACCAGCCGCCGTCGTACCAATCAATAAATTTGCACTTCCAGTAATGCGCGCGGTTTCCGTAAATGTGCCGCTTTCTCCATATCCAAAAACCACCGCTGCACCGGAATCGCTTGTATGGATTTGTAATTGACCGGATTGTATTCCAAATCCATAATGAGTCCCGGATTGACCATAAAGAGAAATTTTGTCGCCTACGGCATCGGCGAATGTCAATAGGAAACCCGGTGTCGTTGAACCTATTCCCACATTTCCATCTCCACGAACCCTCATCCTATTTGTAAACGTAAAAAGTCCATCTGTGCTATAAAATCCAAAATCGGTAATAGGAGCTGTGCTATCCCTGCCACCCGCAATTCGTATACCCTCTGATGTTGAATCCATACCAAATCCAGACCATGTGTTGCCGCTGTGATAGGTACTTATAATTCTTGCTACGTTGGCAACAGCGGTTCCAAAACTTAATCTTGTTCCTGGACTTGTTGTTCCTATGCCAAGATTATTGGTTACGTTATAATCGCCATTCGCCAAAAATTGATGCCTGGAAGTCCATGTGAAAAGACCGTCCGTGCTGTAATATCCGATATCCATGATCGGATTTGAACCGGTTCTATCCCCGGCCATTCTAATCCCTTCTGTTGTCGGATCCATGCCAAATCCAGACCAATTGTTGCCGGACTCATATATTCCGATGATCCTTGCAACATTTACAACCGATGTACCAAAACTTATCGCAGTTCCAGGCGCGGCCGTATTTCCAATGCCTATTCGTCCGTTTCCGTTTATTCTGACTCTCTCAGTCCATGTAAAAGCCCCGTCATTACTATAACTCCCGAAAACAACAAGAGGATTCCCTGCCGTTCTGTCGCCTGCAATTCGTATGCCTTCCGATACAGAGTCCATGCCAATGCCAGACCATGTATTTCCACTTTCGTAGGTGGCAAGAAAACGCGCAACATTCGCTACAGATGTGCCAAAACTAAATTTTACCCCAGGCGCGCTCGTGCCAAGACCAAGACGATTGGTTGTGTCATCCCAAAATAATTGCGCATTGTCTTGAGCCAATGCGCCGTTCGCATCTATAAACAAAACGCTTCCGCTTGTCCCGTTGACGACGGGACTTCCGATGCGTACTGACTTTTCTAAAGAATTTGTGCTCATGTGTAATATGAAAAAGTCACGCCGTCTCCGCTGACGGTGCTATCAATCCATATCCGCGTCAATTCGTCTATCTCCATAGAATAAAAGTCGCCTGCATTAAGTGGTATCCCTCGTCTTGTTGCCAACGCCGCAACAACCGTCGAAGCGCCTACGACGACAATGCCTGTATTATCCGTCTCGGCCACAACATCCAGTTTACGACAAAGTGTAGAAGTCGCTGTCATTTGCACCCTGGTTCCAGCCGTAGTAACGGTGATACGACCATCCACAATACCGTCAATATCGTGAGTGAGAGTAAAAGAAGTGCCGGAATTAGGACGAACAAATAAATCACCGTCCACGCCACATGCCAAAGACATTGACGTATCAGAAGCTTGGCGTGCGAATAAAAGCTGGCCGGAATCCGCACCTTGCGTTGTGCTGGAAAGACGCTGGACAACTGTATTGTGTTCAACGCGCTGTCGTGTCGGCGGCATTTATAACCTCGATATAATAATCTATAGAATATTTTATATCGCTATTTGTTTCGGCGTTTAAATATAACGGCATATTTTCCAACAAAGCTTTCCCCTGTGGCCTAAAATTTGCCTCTCTTTGTCCGCCTTGTTTTTTGAGATAGACCTGGTCCATTATCTCATTAACTTGTTTGAAGCCTACCGTATTGTCGTATGTATTGTCCGCATTGGATAATAGATAGCCTAAAAAAACTATCCTTTTACTGGGACCCGGAGAATTTAATAACAAAAAATCTCCGGCCATTTTCGTATTACCGGAGATATTCAAAGCATCCTGCAATTGAAACATAAGCAATCCGCCGCCCTTTTCCTGCAAATCCGCGATATCAGGCTCACTGCCAGGCTC
>ERZ1292623.4890-Hain-H51-01um-R1-4890-length-10851-cov-6_pt1 | contig 10851 bp, 14 predicted proteins | sample MGYA00564398_ERZ1292623 | MGnify/ENA primary metagenome ERZ1292623 (study PRJEB36523, sample SAMEA6512633) | groundwater metagenome | collected 2019-01-07 | study: AquaDiva: Metagenomics assemblies of 32 groundwater samples
CCGGATATTTTCAACCACACCATTATTCAGGCAAACTCCAACTTAATCGACGCCCTTTCTGCTTTTGCCGGTATTTTAATGTGTGAAGGCAACGAACAAACCCCTCTTCTCCTTGCCCGCGGCTGTGATTTTATCCGCTTTACCTCCCGCTCCACCCTCTCCGAACTTAAAATTCCTGCCGGCCAAGTAGACCTCTGGTCACCACTTTTAAAAACCTTTAAATTTAAATAGACAATTTTTGGAAGTCCCGCTCGACTGCCTTCTCCAAATAAATTTTCATCAGTGATTGATACGGCACGTCTTTTTTATGCGCCAACTGTTTTAAACTGGCAATTAACGACTCTGTCAATCTGACCGTAATCGGTTTAGTTGACGGCCTCAACTCAGACAAATCTAATTCCACCAGTTTAGTGGTATCAAAATAATCTAAAGCATCATGGGTATCCCAAAAATTCCGCTCTTCATCTTCATTCTTAAATTTGGGAATTATTTTAACTTTGGCCATATTGTTTCCTTTCTCTTTTATTTTGGTCTCTGCTGGAAATTATTCTGATTTTATTTTTTCTCTTTGTAAAAATAATTGTTAATTTTCTTGATTTATTAGTTTTTCCTAATGCTATATATCTTTCTTCTTTTTGTGAATGTTTTGTATCAGGATAATACTTAACTGGTTTGTTAAAAAAGATTTCCTCGGCTTCGCGGAAATCAACTTTATGTTTGACTAAATTTTTATCAATATTCGCCTTATCCCAGTCAAACGCTTTTAACTTCATTGTACATGATCATACAATACAATTATTTTCGTGTCAAGCGGTTTTTTGTAATTTAAACAGTCTTTCCAACTCTTTTTTACCCGTGGCCTCGCTTACCCCTTTATCTTCTCTAAAATTAATCAACCGCGGAAACCGCAGGGCCAAACCAAATGCATGAATCGGGCTCACCGTAATCTCGTCCGCCATAATTTCCACCACGATCTCCGGTTTTACCCACACATCACACTCTAAATTTTTATCCACCAAATATTCTGCTGGTTTTTCTTTAGTCTCCAATTTTTTACACTTCACCACTAATTCTCTCCACTGCTCATCCGTTAGTCCTGTACCAATCTTAGCAATCGAGCCAACGCAATTTTTTTCATCTGTAACTCCGACGAGAAATGCCCCCATCCCAAACCCGCTCCGCTTTCCTTTTCCCTGGTAATAACCCATTACCACCGCGTCAATCGTATCCATGAGTTCCCCGCCCGCCGATTTTTTAAACTTCACCCAATTAAAATTTCTCGACCCGGCTTGATAAGCGGTTGTTAATTTCTTACACATCACCCCTTCCAACCCCAAATCTAAATAATGCTGCCTTAATTCTGTTAATCTATTCGCCTCTGAAACAATCTCTTGATCCGCTAACTGCAAAACGCCCCCTGAGTGCAAAATCTTCTCCAGCAACTTCCGTCTTTCCCTAAACGGCTTGGTAATTAAATTTTCCCCGTTTAACGCCAAAATATCATACACAAACACCTTAATCGGCACTGTTTCGCTCATACTCCCCACCCCATGCTTTCTTTTCCGCTGAATCGTTTCCTGGAATGGCAGTAACTTCCCGGTTTTCGCGTCATAACCCACTGCTTCCCCGTCCAAAATTATCGAGTTAACCGCTAATTGCTCCACCGCTTGGCTGATTTCCGGAAACATATTGGTAATATTGTCCAAATTTCGGGAAAATATTCTGACAAAACTTTTCCCGCCACTGCTAAACAGCGCTTCCTGAGTTGCTGCCGTTCTGGACCGGCCTTTATCAAAATGGATCTGCACCCTCAGGCCATCCCATTTTCCCTCCACCGCGAATATTTCCAGCTTATCCACAATTTTCTCCGCGCTTGGCAACCTTTCCGCTTGCGCCGCCCTTATCGGCACCCCGATTTTTACTTTCACTCCTCCTATTCCTTTTAACCCCTCTTTTTTAAAAATTGCGGCAATCCTGCCAATATCCGCCGACACGTTAAACGCCCGTTCCAAATCCGGCCGCAAGCTTTTATCCCCTTTTTCCATCCAGGACAACGCATCCAAAATCGTCATATTGGAAAATCCCAGTCTTAATTTATTCACCGGAATCCGCGCCGCGAATTTTGCCCCCGGCAAATCCAAATCTTTCAGCAGCCGCGCCATGTTTTGCACTTTCCGGTCCTGACTTCCCTGCCCCTCATCCACCGCGATCTCAAACAACCGGTTATACACTTCCCCCACTGACATATCCTTACCAATTTCTGAATGGTGTATACCATTCAAACTTTGATTATCTTTATCCGATTTTAGGGGGCGCATGCCCCCCACTATTTCTCCTAAATCTCCCACTTTCTTGAATTCCTGCTCGACTTTTTTTAGCTCCACTCCGTAAGCAGTCGACAACACCCGAATCATCATTTTTTCCGCCAAATTAAACTCAATTCCCTCATATTTCGGCCGCAGCATTCCCAGAGCCAAATAAACCATCTGGTCCACCTCTTCGGTTTGCGCTTCTTTTAACATTTGTGCCAAAATTTCCGTCATCTCCAGCCGCGAGGCTGTTTTTTCAATCTTCTCAAAATATTCCGCCAACCGCCTGAATTTCATAGGTTAATTATAGCCTAAAATAGCGTTGATGCAGGCAAATACAAATTTTTTACGCTATCAATAGTTTTTGGCGCAGATATACAAATTTCAGGAGCGGACGATCTCGCATATGTAACTGGCGAGGCAGGAGCACCTGGAAATTTCGTAGATCGAGCCAAATTACACTATTTTCTCATCACATAATACGCCGCTTTTGTCTTCCCCCTCTTCCTCAGCACCCCTTTATCCATCAAATCCTTGATGTCCCGCAAAATCGTATCGTCCGACACCATTGTTATAATTTTCCGCGCGTCTTTGACAAATAACCGGTCTTTTTCCGTCAAATATTCAATTATTTTTATCTGCCTCTCTGACAAGGCAATCTGCCTACCCAGCCGGTCCCGCCACCTAAAATCTATCGACAAACTTCTCACCCGCTCTTTAATTTTAGTTAATTCCACTGCTAGCGCCTTACAAAAATACTCCAGCCATAAAGTCAAGTCCCCTTGTTTTTTCATCACCATTTGCAGCGCCTGATAATAATCATCGGCATGGCTATCAAAATACTCTTCCAAAGAAAAAAACCGCTTTACATCATACCCTTCCCGAAGCATTACCAAAAGCGCCATCGCCCGTGCCACCCGGCCATTGCCATCGACAAACGGATGAATTCTGGCCAATTCATAATGCGTCACTCCTGCCCGCAAAACCGGATGCGCTTCTTTCCCCTCGTCGCTATTTAACCAGTCAAAAAACTCCTCAATCTGCGTCGGCACTTCTAGGGCTAAGGGGGGCCGAAAACTCACTTCCCCAGTTTGAGAATTTTTTATTACCACGCTGGTTTGCCGGTACTTACCGGACTTATCTTTCTCCAAAATCTTCTCCGTGGTTAACTCATGAATTTTTTTGAGCCACGATTCACTGTACCTGGCCGCCCCGCCCCCGGCTTCCGCCAGGCTGTACCTTTCCCCCAGCCGGTCAATATACTCAATCACGTTCCGATAATTAATTACTTCCTGAATGTCCCTTTCCCGGGCAATTACTTCCTCACCCTCCAGCACTCTTTGCGCCTGGGAAAAATTTAATTCATTCCCCTCAATCCTGGTGCCAAAATGCACGGTTCTTACTCTGGCTTCCTCTTTAAACTTTGCTTCCCACGCCGGCACCATCACCGCATAATCAATCACCTCTTTGGCGCCCTCGATCACCCCGATGTATTTTAAAATTAAATTGCTGATTGTAAATTTTGGTTTAAACATACATATTCTCCGCAACAATTATCGCACCTTTTGCGGAGAAAAACAAGGACTTTTATTTTAGAAAAAAATGTGTTATTTATAGGCTATGCCAATTCAAACTGAACGATATGATAATCATCCCAACACCGCCCCGCCATTAACCGAGGGTTACGGTCAACCTTCTCAAGAACGACCAACTGAAGCTGTATCTATAGCTTTAACCGATCTTATTAAAGCCACGTCTGGCCCATCTGCGCCCATCACTATCTTAAAAAGTGCTGGCACTTAATGCAAAAACCGTCACTTGGCTGGCAATCCTGGAGCCCGCCCTTTCCTACCTGGCATGGTTTTCCCCGTTTAGACTATTCCCCGTTTGCCAAATCTGCCTCAATAAAATCCTCTCCCTGTCCCAAAAGCTCCCCGTTAAACATCCGCTACTGGTGTTCTTGGTACGCCTACGGTTGGAACATCAACGACCAAAAAATTAAAGCCACTCTTGCCAGGATAAAAAAATTCCGCCTGCCTTTTACCCATATTTTAATTGATGATGGCTGGGCCGTCTGGGGTGATTGGCATACTCCCAATCTTCATCGTTTCCCCAATCTGGCTGCCACCATCAATAAAATTAAATCCAACCGCCTTCAGGTTGGGCTTTGGCTCACCCCATTTATGGCCAGCAAAAAATCCCAACTCTTCCAAACCCACCCCGAGTGGTTTATTAGTCATCGCGGCCGCCCGGTCCAAGGCCTTAAAACCCTGCCCCTTTTGGAATTTTTCCTGCCTCAGCAGTATCTCCTTAACTTCGAACTGCCCGAAGTCAAAAAATACCTGGCCGGCTTTATCGATCTGGCCGTCAAAAAATGGGGCGTTACCCTCCTAAAACTCGACTATCTCTTTGCCCCTTATTTTAACCCCAATCACCTCTCCGATCGCCTGCCTCATCAACACATCACCTGGCTGTTAACCTATATCAAAACCCGCTACCCCCACGTTCACACCCTAGCCAGCGGCGCCCCTTTTACCTCGTCTATGGGAGTCGCCGATATTATCAGAATCAGCAAAGACCCCGCCCTCCCGCCCCTTGTGCCTAATTGGCTCAACCGCTTTATCTATCGGCAACGACTTAAAATATTACAGCAAAAGCTCAAAATTCTAGGCCTATTATCAAATCTCAATATCGACCCCGATGTCCGGCTATTTTCCCTCGACACCCTGGCCACCCAATCCATCTGGACCACAATTCCTGCCAATATCTTGGGAGTTGGCGATAACTTAACCAGCCTTTCCGTGCTAAAATTAAAATCAATTAAACTATGGCTCACCCAACCCGCTCCCGCCGCGATCTCCCTAAAGCTGTCCTCAAGCAAATAACCGCTCTCGCCACTTCCGGCCTCGGCCTCGTCGCCGCTCTTGCCTGGAACAGTGTTATCCAGGAAACCGTCAACGAATATATCAAACCTTTAATCGGCACCAGTTCCGGCCTGATTTCTCTCTTAATTTACGCCATCTTAATCACTGTCTTAGCTGTTTTTGTCACCCTCCAGCTCTCCCGCCTCGAACAAAAACTCAAATAAAATTTATAACCATTTTCTAATTTGAGGGGCGAATACCCCTCACTCAAATTTATTTCCCAGCAATTTACCCGGCGAATGCCGGGCCAACTCCACTTTAAATCTAATCCTAATTTCTTTTCTGCCATCGCTAGATTTTAAAAACTTCTCTCTTGCCGCCGCATCATACTTATTAAAATAGACTTCATAACCCGTCAAATACAATGGTCTTCTATTTTTTGTCGACTCTGCTTTTCCCTCCAAATGACTTTTTAGTCTCAATTCCAGATTTTTCGTCATCCCTACATAAAAATTACTGTCTTTTTTACTGATTAAAATATAAACAAAACATTTCATCACCCCACCACCGTGATTAATGCCAAAATCAGCCACATGTGTTAAATTATACTAGATGAAAAAATTATTGTTAGGCGTAATTCTTTTCCTCGCCCTCTTTGCCGCCGCCGGATTTTATTTATTAAAACCTAAAGCCCTGGGAATTAACTACACTCAAAAAGACCTGGATTCCATCAAGCAAAAAGTCGGCGTCACTTTTTCTCCCCTGCCGCCATCCACCTCTAGTGGAAAAACCATTATTGTTTCCGGCGCCCACCCGGTGGATCAAACTTTTACTAGCTCCGAGCTGACTGCTGCCGTCGACAACCGCCACAACGACTACGCCTACTTCCCTTTCAAAAATGTCCAGATCCGAATTAATGCTGACGCTACTATCGAAGGCTCCGCCACCATTAATTATCAGGACGCCGCCAATTATCTTTTAACTCTCGGCGTTTCCCAAAAAGACATTGCCGAAGGCGCGGCTAAATATAAAATCCCCAACGCCAACCTGCCGGTTTATCTCAAAGCCTCCGGCGCGATTATTAATAATGACAGCCAAATTAATTTTTCTGCCGCCAAAATTGCCAATATCAGTGTCCCCGAAAATTTAATCAAAGAATTCCAACCGGCTGTTAATACCCTCATCGAATCAATCATAAAATCCCGCCAGCCAAGCTACCAAATCGACAAACTGGAAATTCTAAACGGCCAGGTTCACTTTGCCGGCACTGCCCCGGACCTCGAACAGGCCGTTAAACCAATCAACTAAACTTTCTACGTTTTTTTCTTCACAAATCCGGCAATATCTCTATCTGTCTCTTTTACCCTCATAGAATGCTCTAAAATAATTTGCTTCCATTTCAAGCTCTTTTCAATATCTTTCTTGCGACTGGATAAAATCACTTGATGATAACGATTATTTTGCAATCCAACCGCACATAAATATTCTTCATCCCAAATCCCGAAATCCATTTCTTTAACCTTATCTTTAACCTCCTTAGCCAAACATAAATAAAGTTTTATTCCGGCTTTAAGATCTAAATTTATTTGCTCTCTTAACCTGGGCTTATTTAAATCCGACAGTTTATCCACCATGAATACCCTGGTAAAGTCTTTAATTCGTTTTGCCGCCAGCCTAGCTTGGTAAAAATAACCTTTCTGGGTATCCCAAAAATCCAAACTGGTGTCAAAAGTGGAAAAACCTGATTTTTTTAAATTCCTAAATTTAAACACCCCCTCATCAAACACTTCATGGGGTTCCAAATAAATCACCTCTTCACTTTTTGGACTAATGTAATCAATGGCGTAAAGTTCCCGCCGATGCGCCAAATATTTTTGATAAAGCGACAAATCCATCCTAGTCTTACACAATTCCAATACTAAAGGAAACTCGTTTAGATTCACCTCAATATTCATGTGCCCGGCTTGCTTAACGTACAACATTGAACTTTTTAGCATTTTACCAAAACCAATCGAATGATTTTTATCCACATAAGGATCATTATCTGAATAAAGCACGTAGGAAACCGGAATCAATTGTCTCAATTTGGCAAAATTAAATTCAGTTTTATAAAAACTTTTATTGACTAAATCAATTTGCCATTGCCGATTTAAATTCCTTAAAAACGGACTGACAAAAATAGCGCTATCCAGTTTTAAATTATATTTTTCAACACAATGCAAAATGAATAAAGGTCCGAGCGAATGGCCCACAAAACATAATTCTTCCCCTGCTTTAAATTGATTTTTAACTGTTTCAAAAACTTTAAACCATTTATCTAATGTCTGATTTTTTAACTCTGTTTTAGGACCGCCTTTTGTAATTTCATTCCAGGCCTCAACCGGAAATTCCGGAGCAATTACTGTCTGGCCCAATTGGATTAGTTTATCCCTAAGTTCAGGAAACCAATTTCCTTCTGGATTACCAAAAGCGCCATGGAATAAAACAAATTTCATACTTTCTTTAGTAAACTTAAATATTCACCTCGGCTGATTTTAGCCGTTCGTAAATTATTTTGAATTACAAACTGAGGAATATTTTTGTACTTTGGAATTACTACTGGCCGTAGAAAATTTTCTTTTTCGTAAATCATATGATCACCTTTTGTCCGCACGAATTTCCAACCGGCCATTTCAAAAACTCGGGCTAATTTATGATAATGAACAGGAGAAATCTTGGTCATTAAAATTTATGCTGTTTTTTAAACTTACAAAGGCTTGCTGAAAACTCACTCTAGGCATAAACCAGGTTTTTCGGCGGCGGCGGAATCCGACTTCTTCCAATAACTCATTCACTCTGCCTTTTCTTTCCGCCTCTTCAAAAACAATCTGAATTGTTTCCAGTAAATTTTTTCGCGCCTTTTCTTCAGTTAAACCGCATGAACTTACTTCTAATTCCGGCGCATAAGCCACATAAGGCGTATCTTTGGAATCCGCTTCAAAAATAATTTTTACTGATACTGGAAAATTAAAATTTTTATTAACCATATTTATCTATTTTACACCTTTTTAAATATCTGGCTCTTATTAAACCACATTTTGCCTTTTTTTGTCGCCAACACCAACTGAAAATATTCTTTATTCATCAACCCCACCTGCATTAACGGCAAAAACGGCATGTTTTGCGACGCGTGCGCTTTAATCGCCCTGACTTTTTCTTTTAACACCGATCGAACACTCACTACGTGGGTAATCGGCAATTTTTTTTGGTACACATACGGCCACTTAATTTTAATCCCCGGCGGGTGGAACAAAGTAAATAATAACGCGGCTACCTTGTGTTTTGCCCTCTGCACTGCCCGCAACGTGGCAATCGACACTCCCACGTGGTCCAAATGAAAATACCAACCAGAATGATCAAATGTTACCACTATTTCCGGCTGATATTTTTCAATCCGGTCAATCAAATCCAACTCTAAACTCCCCCACACCTGCTGATTATTAATTTGTCCGTCTTTATACTTTAAAATCTCGAATTGATTAACTCCTAAAATCTCGCACGACTTTTTAAATTCCTCAATTCTAATATCAATTTCTGAATGGTGAATACCCTCAAAACCACTCGATTCTTTAACCAGCTTTAGGGGGCGAATGCCCCCTTCCCCTTTGGTTGCCAACACCACGATAATCTCATCCCCCTTGTTAGCCAGCAATCTTATCGTTCCCCCTGCCGCCACTGCTTCGTCATCCGGATGCGCCAGAAAAAATAAATATTTCATTTTCCCAGCAACTCAAAACCGTTTTGTTTATAGTGTTTGTCAAAAGAAAAAATTTGTTTTACTCCCATTTCTTCTGCAATTACCATATTCGTACAATCAGTTAAAGATACTCTTTTTGATGTTTGTTCCTTAAATTGTTTAATAATTTTACTCGTCATTTTTTCATTAACATAAACAATTTTAATATCCGAATTTGTTATCCACTTCAAAAAATTAGTTGCCTGTTGTTTGATCCCAAAATAAGATAGTTTTGTCGCCACTTCATCAATCACCTGCCAACTGGTCACTAATATGTCTTCTTTTTCTTCCAATTTTTCCATCAAAATACAAGCCTTTTTATAATGGACGTCTTTGGTAAAATTTAAAGCGATAAAAGCATCAGCGTCAATAAAAATCATCTCTTTCCTCCCTGATAATCCGGAGCTAATTTACCATACAAATATTCATCATTACTACTCAAGTCTCTTGGCACATTGCCCTTATAAGCATTATCTGCTAATTTTTTTAACATTTCATATCCCGTCATCTTCTTTGGTTTTAATTTCTCCACCAAATTTCTTACCCCCAGTCTTACCACTTCGCTTACGCTCCAATCCCTTTCAATAGCAATTACACGTAAATCGCTTAGAATGTCCTCTGGTAACATTACTTGCGTTCTAACTAAAGTACTCATATCATTACATCATACACCATACACAACTTATGTCAACACTTCCCCCATCACCCTCGAAATCTCTTTCACTAAATCGCTGGCATTAAAATACCGTCCCACTTGTTTATACAATCTGTCCCCCGCCAAACCATTTAAATAAGCGCCGCACGAAGCCGCCAAAAACGCCTCATTTTTACAATAAAGCGCCGCCACTAACCCTGCCAGTACGTCTCCTGTCCCCCCTTTAGTCATTCCCTCGTTCCCGGTTTGATTAATTACTAATTTATCACCTTGGCAAATTAAATCTTCTTTCCCCTTCAAAACAATCGTGCAACCATATTTTTTTGCCGCCGGCTCAATCGGCTCGCTGCCGAATAAAATCTTATACTCCTGATGATGCGGTGTAATAATCATCTTTTCATTCAGTAAATTCTTATCCATCACCTGTAAAGCTCCGCCATCCACCACCCACTTTTTATTGGGATATTTTTTCAACAAATAATTAACCAACAACCCAGTCTCACCCTTTTCCATCAATTCCTTGGGGGCGAATGCCCTCAAATCCTTTAATAATTTAATCGCTTTTATCCCGCGAATGCGGGACCGAAGCATCCCCGGCCCAATCAAAATACAATCCGCCTCCTGCAAATATTCCTCCAGTTTATCCTTCGGCACGATAATTCCGTCATGAAACCGCTCTTTTTGTTTTCGCACAATCGCCTCGTTTACCGGCACCGAGGAATAAAAAACCATGTCCACGATTCTGGAGGCCACTTCCAATGCCCACAAAGACGCGCTGTGGAATAGCTCGCTGCCCCCGATTACCAACAACTTCCCATTCTCCCCTTTATGGGAATTTTTTCCCGGCCGGTATAATTTTTTTAATTCTTTTGGGTCAAATTTTTCCATATAAAATTTTTCTGATTAATTTTACGCTCTCTTTCGGCTCTTTAAAATGAATTGTCTTAAAGCCTAATTTTTCCGCCGCCCCCACATAATCTTTTGTATCGTCAATATACAAACACTCCTCTGGTTTTAAAACTAATCTATCCAGTAAAATCATAAAAATTCTCTTGTCCGGCTTTAATAAATGTACTTCAGATGAATCCACAACCACTTTAAAATATTTTCCTAAATTCCCCTCTTTCCATTCGTCCCACAGCCCTATTTTCGCATTAGTCAGTAAAGCCAATTTATATTTACCTTTTAACTCTTCCAGTAATTTAAAACTCGGCTCAATCCGCTTAAAACCCGGTACAAATCCCTTCC
>ERZ1292623.4891-Hain-H51-01um-R1-4891-length-10851-cov-4_pt1 | contig 10851 bp, 8 predicted proteins | sample MGYA00564398_ERZ1292623 | MGnify/ENA primary metagenome ERZ1292623 (study PRJEB36523, sample SAMEA6512633) | groundwater metagenome | collected 2019-01-07 | study: AquaDiva: Metagenomics assemblies of 32 groundwater samples
CCGGCGAGGCCGACTTCGCGTTCAGCATTCCGTTCGAGCAGGCCGCGGTGCTCAAGGCCAGCCCGAAGGTGGACTTGATCGACGGGCCGTCGATCATTCAGCGCTACCTGTCGCTGAACACGATGGTCAAGCCGTTCAACGACCCCAAGGTGCGCCAGGCGATCAACTACGCGATCAACAAGGAGGCGCTGGCCAAGGTGGCGTTCGCCGGATACGCCGTACCGTCGGCCGGCGTGGTGCCTCCGGGCGTGGACTACGCCGAGAAGCTGGGCCCGTGGCCGTACAACCCGGCCAAGGCGCGCGAACTGCTCAAGGAAGCCGGCTACCCGAACGGCTTCGAAACCACGCTGTGGTCGGCCTATAACCACACCACCGCGCAGAAGGTGATCCAGTTCGTGCAGCAGCAACTGCAGCAGGTGGGCATCAAGGCGCAGGTGCTGGCACTGGAAGCTGGCCAGCGCGTGGAACGCGTGGAGTCCGTGGCCAAGCCCGAGGACGCCGGCGTGCGCATGTACTACGTGGGCTGGTCGTCGTCGACCGGTGAGTCGGACTGGGCGCTGCGTCCGCTGCTGGCTTCGGAAGCGATGCCGCCGAAGCTGCTGAACACGGCCTACTACAAGAACGACCAGGTCGATGCCGATATCGCCAACGCGCTGCGCACGACCGATCGCGCCGAGAAGGCCAAGCTCTACAAGGACGCCCAGGAACAAATCTGGAAGGACGCGCCGTGGGCCTTCCTGGTGACCGAGAAGGTGCTGTACGCGCGTTCGAAGCGCCTGACTGGTGCCTACGTGATGCCCGACGGCTCGTTCAACTTCGACGAGATCGATATCAAGCAGTAAGCGGTTGGCATGTCTTCGGTGTTTGCCCCTCCCCCATGCATGGTGAGAGGGGGAGTACCGCAGTAGAGCAGTAGAGCAGTAGAGCAGTAGAGCAGTAGAGCAGTAGAGCAGTAAGAGTGGTTGCAAGTCGCGGTATCGCAGTACCAATAACAAGCTGTATGCAGTAAGCCGTGTGGCTGCCTGCCCGTATACGCGGGGTTGAGGGCGGGCGGCCGGCGGTCCTCAATTTTCCGTTGCCTGATGCTGAACTACTTCCTTAAACGACTTCTGGGCGTGATACCCACCATGCTGATCGTGGCGGTGCTGGTATTCCTGTTCGTCCATCTGCTGCCCGGCGATCCGGCGCGGCTGGCCGCGGGCCCGGAGGCCGACGCGGACACCGTGGAACTCGTGCGCAAGGACCTCGGGCTCGATCGCCCGATGCCGGAGCAGTTCGTGCGTTACTTCTCGAACGCCCTGCGGGGGGACTTCGGTACCTCGCTGCGCACCAAGCGGCCCGTTTCGGAAGAAATCGGCGATCGCTTCCTGCCCACGTTGTACCTGACGATCGCGTCGATGGTCTGGGCCGTCATCTTCGGCATGACCATCGGCATCTGCTCCGCCGTGTGGCGGAATCAGTGGCCGGACCGCCTGGGCATGACGCTGGCGGTGTCGGGTATCTCGTTCCCGGCCTTCGCGCTGGGGATGCTGCTGATGGAAGTGTTTTCGGTGCAGCTCGGCTGGCTGCCGTCGATCGGCGCCGATAGCTGGAAGCACTACATCCTGCCGTCGCTGACGCTCGGCGCGGCCGTGGCCGCCGTGATGGCGCGATTCACGCGCGCATCGTTCATCGAGGTGCTGCAGGAGGACTTCGTCCGTACCGCACGCGCCAAGGGCGTGCGCGAGACCGTGGTCGTGATCAAGCATACGCTGCGCAACGCAATGATTCCCGTCGTGACGATGATGGGCCTGCAGTTCGGCGTTCTGCTGGGCGGCTCGATCCTCGTCGAGAAGGTGTTCAACTGGCCCGGCCTCGGCCGCCTGCTGGTGGATGCCGTGGAGATGCGCGACTACCCGGTGATCCAGGCCGAGGTGCTGCTGTTCTCGCTCGAATTCATCCTGATCAACCTGGTGGTGGACGTGCTGTACACCGTGATCAACCCCACCATCCGCTACAAATAAGGAGGCTGGCATGTCCGATATTTCCACGCCCGCCACTCCCGAGGCCGCTAGCGTCCCGGAGGCCGTCCGCACGCCCTGGACCGAGTTCTGGCGCAAGTTCCGCAAGCAGCATCTCGCACTGGCCGCAGGCGCGTTCGTGCTGCTGCTGGTGGTGGTCGCGATTCTGGCGCCGCACATCGTCCCGTACGATCCCGAGAACTTCTTCGACTACGACGCGCTCAACGCAGGCCCGTCGTCCGCGCACTGGATGGGCGTTGACTCGCTCGGGCGCGACATCTTCAGCCGCATCCTGGCCGGTACGCGCATTTCGCTGGCGGCCGGCTTCTTCTCGGTGATCATCGGCGCGGTCATCGGCACGGTGCTGGGCCTGCTGGCCGGCTACTACGAGGGCTGGTGGGACCGCATCGTCACGCGCATCTGTGACGTGCTGATCGCGTTTCCGGGCATCCTGCTTGCGATCGCCATCGTCGCGATCCTGGGCAATGGCATGGTCAACGTGATCTTCGCAGTGGCGGTGTTCAGCATTCCAGCCTTCGCGCGCCTTGTGCGGGGCAACACGCTGATGCTCAAGCGGCTCACGTACGTGGAAGCGGCACGCAGTATTGGCGCATCCGACTGGACGATCCTGATGCGGCATATCCTGCCCGGTACCGTGTCGTCGATCGTGGTGTACTTCTCGATGCGGATCGGCACGTCGATTATCACGGCGGCTGGCCTGTCGTTCCTGGGCCTTGGCGCGCAACCGCCCACGCCCGAGTGGGGCGCGATGCTGAACGAGGCGCGCGCTGACATGGTGACCGCGCCCCACGTGGCGATTTTCCCGAGCCTGGCGATCTTCCTGACCGTGCTGGCATTCAACCTGCTGGGCGATGGCCTGCGCGATGCGCTCGATCCGAAGATCGACCGGCGTTGATGGCACCTTCAGCACGCATTGAACACAAATCGAGCACGATGATGGATCTCCCCGTGATTGGCACGTTGCCGCCGGGCCCTCGCAATGCGATCACCGACGTGGCTGGCGTGACCGTCGGCCACTGCACGCTGGCTGACGGGGCTTGCCAGACCGGGGTGACGGTGATTCGCCCGCACGCGGGCAATGCCTACCGCGAGAAGGTGCCCGCGGCGGCCACCGTGCTGAACGGATTCGGCAAGAGCATCGGCCTGGTGCAGGTCGACGAACTCGGCGTGCTGGAAACGCCGATCGCGCTGACCAACACCTTCTCGGTTGGCGCACTGGCACAGGCGCAGATCCGCGCGGCCATTGCCGAGAACCCCGAGATCGGCCGCGCCTGGCCCACCGTCAATCCGCTCGTGTTCGAGTGCAATGATGGCTACCTGAACGATATCCAGGCGATGGCGGTCCAGGGGATGCACTACGACAGCGCCCTGGCGGCCGCGAGCGTGGATGTCGCGCAAGGCGCGGTGGGCGCGGGGCGGGGCATGTCATCGTTCGGCGTCAAGGGTGGTATCGGCACCGCATCGCGCGTTGCGGGCGGCTACACGGTTGGCGCGCTGGTGTTGTCGAACTTCGGCACGGCGGATTCCCTGATCTATGGTGGCAGGCCGCTGGGCGCGGCGCTGGCCGCCCAACTGAGGCAGGAGATCGTCCCGGAAAAGGGATCGATCATCATGATCGTGGCCACCGACGCACCGCTCGACGCGCGGCAGCTTGGCCGGCTTTCGCTGCGCGCCGGCGCGGGGCTGGCGCGAACCGGTTCCGTATTCGGCCATGGCTCTGGCGATATCGCGCTGGCGTTCTCGACGGCGTACACCGTGCCGCATCTGGCCGACGTACCGATGCCGGCCGTGCAGATGGTGCATGAAACACGGCTCGACCCGCTGTTTCGCGCCGCGGCTGACAGCGTGGAGCAGGCCATCGTCAATGCGCTCTGGCATGGCGAAACCGTTCATGGCCGCGATGGGCACACCCGTCGGGCACTACGAGAACTGTTGCAGGAACTGATGGCATGAAGATTCTGGTTTCCACCGACATCGAAGGCGTGGCCGGCGTATTCCACGCCGAGCAGACACGCGCGGGGAATGGCGAGTACGAGCGCGCGCGTGCCTGGATGACGGCCGAGGCCAATGCCGCCGTACAGGGCGCATTCGCGGGCGGTGCCACCGAGGTGTTGGTCAACGATTCGCACGGGGGCTTCCGCAACCTGCTGCCGGATCAGATCGACCCGCGCGCGCAACTGGTGCTGGGCAAGCCGCGCTATCTGAGCATGATGGCCGGCGTCGAGCAGGATTGCGACGGCGTGTTCATGATCGGCTATCACGGCCGGGCGCAGAGCCGTGGCGTGCTGGCCCATACGATCAACAGCGGCGCATTCGCGCGCGTCTGGCTCAACGGGCTGGAGCTGGGCGAGGCGGGCATCTACGCCGCATTGGCCGGCGAGTTCGGCGTGCCGGTGATGCTGGCCAGCGGCGATGACGTCTTCATCGCGGAAACGCAGCCGCTGATGCCATGGGTGCGCTACGTGCAGACCAAGACTGCGGGTGGGCAGGGCAGTGGCACCTCGTTGTCGCTCGCTGCCGCTCGTGAAGCGATCGCAGTGGCCGCCGAGTCCGTGACGCGCGATGCGATCGTCCACGCCGAGGCACGTTGCTTCGAACTGCCTGGGCCGGTGAGTTGCCGCCTGCAGACGACGACCACCGCCCACGCCGACCTGTTCTGCCAATGGCCCGAGTTCGAACGGGTCGACGGTGTCACGCTGACATTCACGGCGCCAACCGTGCAGGCTGTGGTGCGGATGCTGAACTGCTGCTCGGCGATGTCGTTCATGCTGAAGTAGTTGTTTTCCCCGTTTTCCCGCAACGCGGGAGAACGGAGCGAAAACAGTGGGACAATAGCGCCCGTTCCCGATTTCGCCTGACTTCCAATGACCCATCCGACGCACGGGAGCTGGACGCCCGTTCGCAAGGACTTCGTCGATCCGGCCAGCACGCGATGCCATGCGCGCAACGCAAAAGGCGGCCGCCACCACGGTTTTCCCGAAGGTCACGCCTATATCCTGCGCGGCCTGGATGGCCACGAGTACCCATTCGGCCCGGAATGCGCGTGCGAGGTGCTGGCCGTGCCAGAGGCGCTGGATCAGATCCCGGACTATACCGAGCGCGATGCGGTGAAGCGAATCGACGCCGATCTGCCCGCGCCGGTGAGGCGCAAGCCCTCGGCGGCCGAACAGGAGTTGGCGCGCCGCAATGCGGCCACGCGCTATGTGGTGCTGCGCATGGAGAAAGTGGCTGCCGTGCCGCGCGTGCAGCCGACAGTCCTGTTTCCCGCGCTCGATGAGCTTTATCAACGGATCGTTACTGGCGGCACGCTCACGAACGCGCAGGTGCAGCGCGTGCTGGCGATCGAACGCAGCCAGGCCACGCCGCCCAAGCTCAAAAGCACGAATCTGCTCGACGTCTATACGGCGCACGTCAAGCTAGAGTGGCTGATCGCGGGGGCAAACCGCGTGGATCAGATACGTTTCCTGCGCAGCCTGCATGACTGGCTGGCCAGACATCTGGTGCTGTCTGCCGCGCAGATTGCCGCCGCCGGCATCGTGATGCACCCGCACGCATTCCGCAGCGCCTGGCCGTCGGAGGGCGGTCCGACGGAGCTGTTCTGACGTCCGCTGGATAAAAACGCCGGATTGGCGTTACATTGAGGGCATCCCCACTCGGCCCAGGCCATTCCCGCCATGCCTGCCAGTCAGACTGCGCGCTACTTCGCACGCAGCTATGCCGAAGCCCGCCAGAAATTCCTGGCGGCCGCCCGCGCATGTGGTGCGACGCTGACCGAGTTCCCCCATCCTACTGAAACAGGCAACCAGGGCGAGGCCCTGGCGATGGACGTCGCCTGGGTCGGGGCCGCCGATGCGTCGCGCGTGCTGCTGGTGACGTCCGGCACCCACGGCGCGGAAGGCTTCTGCGGATCAGGCACACAGGTGGCGATGCTTGCCGATACGGGGCTGCATTCTGACTGCCACCGCGCCGGCTGCGCGCTGATGTTCATCCACGCGGTTAATCCCTATGGCTTTTCCCACCTGCGCCGCGTCAACGAGGACAACGTTGACCTGAACCGCAATTTCGCGGACTTCGAGCGGCCACTGCCGGCCAATCCGGCCTATGCCGAGATTGCCCCGATGCTGCTGCCGAGCCAGTGGCCACCGTCGTGCGACGAACACACCGCGCTGATGAAGCGGGTGACGGAGCGGGGCATGGGCTGGTTTCAGGCGGCGATCAGTGCCGGGCAGTATCAGGACCCGGATGGCATGTTCTTCGGCGGTCAGCAGGCAACGTGGAGCAACTACACGCTACGGCGTATCCTGGCCCGCTTTGGCGCCGGACGGACCACTTTGCGATGGGTCGATGTGCACACGGGGCTGGGACCGTGGGGCTATGGCGAAGCGATCTACATGGGGCCCGACGAGGCCCGCCAGTTGAACAAGACGCGGGCCATCTGGGGCGGCAGCGTGACGTCGATCTACGACGGCTCGTCGACATCGGCCAACCTGCCCGGGCTTGCGTGGGCGGCTGTGCCGCAGACGCTGCCGACGATCGACTACGCGGGCATCGCCCTGGAGTTCGGCACGCTGCCGCTGCCCGATGTGCTTGATGCGTTGCGTGGCGACCATTGGCTGCATGTGCATCCTGAAGCGGACGAGAACCAGCGCGCACTGATCAAGCAGGCTGTGTGGCGTGCTTTCTATGGCGACTCCGACGAATGGCGCGATGGCGTGGTGGCCCAGGTGACCGACGCGGTGCGCAAGGGAATCGGCGCGTAGCGGCTCATGCCGATATGCGGCGGTTCGTAATCGACTCATCTTTCGACTACCTTTCAACGACCATACGGAAGCGCTGATAGTCGTTATTGAACGTGCCCGGTTGAGACGCGGGGCGGGATGGCGAGACAATCGCCCGGGCGTGCCGGCATCGCTTGGTTGATGCCGTGCGCCATGACAGCACAGTAAGAAGAACAGGCGTCGTTGCCCAGCCCCACATCCTCAGCCGCACGCAAGCGAGAGCGCGTCGGCATCTCCCGCGTGGTTCGTGATCCGCGCCGGTCGAATGGACCGGATGGCAGCGTTCGCCCGTCGCACTCCTCGAGAGAATCTCCATGCCCAGTTTCAATCCATCGCGCCGCACGTTCCTGAAGACGAGCGTCGTGGCCGGGGTATCGGTTTGCATCGTGCCCCTCGCGGACAAGGCGGCTCTGGCCGCGTTGTTCGAAGAGAAGCACCTGACGCCGGTGCAAACCGATCCCGCCACCGGCGCGCCACGCTTCCGTGTGGATGGCATCGCCAAGGTCAACGGCGAAAAAGTCTTCGCACGCGATATCCGCGCACGCGATATGCCACACTGGCCCGCGCAGCAATCGCACGCCTTCATCGTGCGCACGACCCGTGCGGACCGTACCTTCGACGGCATCGACCTGAGCCTGCTCGGCGATGAGCTGAAGCCCGACGTTGTGGTGACGGCCGCCGACCTGGAGCGCGACGGCGTGACGTTCCCGAAGTTCTACGGCGACGACATGCTGCTGCCGGTGGGCAAGACCCCGGCGTATCTCGGCCATGCGGTAGCCATCATGATCTATCACGACTTCGCGCGCTTCCGCTTTGCCAAGGACAAGCTCAAGTATCGCGATGAGGTCGTGCGCTATGGCGCCCAGACTGGCGCGCTTGAACGCGATCCCTGGGGCACGTTCCGTTTCGTGCGCGTGGGCGGCGCCACGCCGTTCGACGACGACGTGTTCTCGAGCCTGAAGTTCGCGCCGGTGTTTCCCAGCGCGATGCGCAAGCACCAGCCCGTTTGGCCGGACGGCAAGGACCATGGGCAGGTGGGCGAGCAGGGTATGGCCCATGCGAAGTCGATCCGCGACGAACTGGCGAATCCGCCGGCCAACTGGCTCGTGCTGGATCGCGAGTACAACACGCAGTCGATCGATACCGCCGCGCTCGAGGCCGATAACGCCAACTGCTGGTACGACCGCGACAACCAGACGCTGCACATGGTGGTGCCAACGCAGGCGCCGTCGGAGGTGGGCGAATCGACCGCGGAAATGCTGGCGCGCTGCAAGTCTGCGTTTCCGGTGAAGCAGGTGATCCTGCATCCGACCTACACGGTGGGCTACGGCTCGAAGGATCACTACAACTTCCCGTTCTACGGTCTGGTAACGGCGCTCTATGCCGGCAACAAGCCCGTGCGGCTGGCCAACGACCGCTACGAGCAGTTCCAGACCGCGCTCAAGCGCCACGCGTTCAAGATGCACTACCGCATCGCGGTGGACAAGGAAACCGGACTGCTCCAGTCGTTCCAGGGCGACTTCGAGGCCAACGGTGGTGGCCGTATGAACTTCTCGCCGTCCGTGGCCATGGTCGGCGCGACGGCGGCGCAGTCGATCTATTACTTCCCGAAGAACGATCTCGCCACGGTGGCCATCGCCTCCCGTGCGATCGACGCCGGTTCCGCGCGCGGATACGGCACGCTGCAAAGCATGGCGGCGACCGAGATGATGATTGACGAGTTCGCCGAGCAGTTGAAACTCGATCCGATCGAGTTCCGGCTGAAGAACGCGCTGCGCTCCGGCATGAAGAACACGCAGGGCGCGATTCCCGCCGGGGCCATTCGCGTGGATGAAGTACTGGAAGCCTCGCGCAAGCATCCGCTGTGGACCAATCGCGCGAAGAAGAAGGCCGAGTACGAGGCCGCGCATCCGGGCCATCGCTATGGCGTGGGCTTTGCCTGTGTGCAGAAGGACTTCGGCACGGGCGCGGAGACATCGTTCGCGCGTGTCGAGATCGATGCCGAAGGCCGTATCGCGCTGTACCACTCAGGCGCGGAAATCGGCACCGGCATGTCGACGTCGCAGGCCTCTGCGGTGTCGCGCTGGCTGAGCCGCGCGGCCACGGACGTGCGGACGTCGATTACCGAGTGGCCGGACCTGCCTGTCACGACCAGTGGCGATCCCTACCTGATGAGCCAGGCGGATCAGGACAAACTATCGCAGAATCCGCGCTGGTCCCCGGGCTACGCGTCGCCATCCAGCGCGACGAACTCGGCCTACTACTTCACGCACAGCACGCGCGAAGCGGCCCGCGTGGTCTTCATGCATGGACTGTGGCCGGCGGCGATGGCGATCTGGAGCCAGGGCATTGGCGGCGGCCAGGCGGCATCGCTGGTGGTGCGTGTGGAGGATGCCCGCTGGGTCGATGGCAAACTCAGCGCCGGCGGCCTGCAGGCGCTGCCATACGAACAACTCGTCAAGAAGGCGCACGAACTGGGGCTGGTCACCGGCGCCACGGTGCACGTGTTCAATCGCTGGCAGTGGACCGAAGCCGATTTCGTCGTCAACGGCCAGGCCGTGCGGATTCCGGTGGATGGTTTGTCGGTGCGTATGGGTGCGGGCGAAGCCAACGGCAAGCGCACGACCAATGGCTATGACGTGCTCGACCGACGCAAGGTCTATATCGCGCCGGTCCAGCGCAACAATGCGTCCGTGACGTACTACAGCGCGGTTGGCACGCTGGTCGAGCTGTCGGTGCACGAGGCCAGCGGCAAGGTCAGCCTGCTGACGCACCATTCGGTCATGGAGTGCGGCTCGCAACTATCTCCCGCACTGGTGTCGGGTCAGTTGCAGGGCGGCATCGCGATGGGCATCGGCCACGCGCTGCACGAATTCCTGCCGCTCTACGAGGATGGCCCCGGCAACGGCACGTGGAACTTCAACCGCTATCACCTGCCCCGTGCCAGCGACGTGGCCGTATGGACGCAGACCGGTACCGTACTGCCGCCGATTTCCGACACCGACCCGCCCAAGGGTATTGCCGAGGTGGTGATGATTCCGGTGGTGGGTGCCATCGTCAATGGTATCGCCCACGCCATTGGGCACCGCTTCACCGATTTGCCGGTCACGGCCGAAAAGATTCAGGAGGTACTGGCATGATCGCCACGCAAGCATTGTCCATGAACATCAACGGCAAGGACGTCGGTCCGCTCGAGGTGCCCGTCGGCCTGATGATGATCGATTTTCTGCACGAGTATGTGAACCTGACCGGCTCGCGGCTGGGGTGCGGGCAGGGCGTCTGCCACGCCTGCGTGGCGATTCTCGACCACCCGGACGGCACGAGCGAAACCATTCGCACCTGCATCACGGGCGCGCATTTTTTCCAGGGCAAGCGCGTCCGCACCGTGGAAGGCCATGGCAAGCGCAATGACAAGGGCGAAGTCGTCGAGATGACGCCGGTGCAGCAGGCTTTCCTCAAGCACTTCAGCTTCCAGTGCGGCTACTGCACGCCTGGGTTCGTCAATGGTGCGACCGTGCTCGTGGAAAAGCTCAAGCGTGAGCCGGTAGCGGCGGACAAGGTCGAGCAGACCATCATGTCGTCCATGGACGAGCACATCTGCCGCTGCACGGGCTATGTGCGCTACTACGAGGCCATCAAGGACGTGGTCACCAGCACGCCGGGCCTGGTGAAGGGGAAGGGCGCGCAATGACGACAATCCGATGGATTTCCGCGCTGGCCGCTGGCTCGGCGCTACTGCTTGCCGGATGCGGATCGGGCAGTTCCGATGTGCCTCAGGCCGCCGACCTGGCGCCGGCCACGAAGCTGACCCCGGCCCAGCAGATCGAGCGTGGCCGCTACCTCGTGCGCGCGGCCGATTGCGCGGCCTGCCATACGGCACCGAACGGCGCGCCGTTCGCGGGTGGCGTGGAACTGGCTTCGCCGTTCGGCAAGTTCTACGGCACCAATATCACGCCGGACAAGGACCATGGCATCGGCAAATGGAGCGCCGACGATTTCTACAAGGCGCTTCATGATGGCGTGGCGCCCGACAAGCATCTGTATCCGGCGAT
>ERZ1292623.4893-Hain-H51-01um-R1-4893-length-10850-cov-14_pt1 | contig 10850 bp, 10 predicted proteins | sample MGYA00564398_ERZ1292623 | MGnify/ENA primary metagenome ERZ1292623 (study PRJEB36523, sample SAMEA6512633) | groundwater metagenome | collected 2019-01-07 | study: AquaDiva: Metagenomics assemblies of 32 groundwater samples
ATTATTAATGCGAAGGTGATCAGCAAAGGCAGATACGGGAGAACTAGGGAAATTACTTTGGCTATCCCGCAATCTACAATGCCAAGGGTGCAAGAAATATTAAGAGAAGGCTTAAACTTATGAACCGGGGCGAGATTGTTGAGAGGTTTTTAAGTAAGAACTTATTGGTTAGTCCTGATTTTTTTGAGTGTGCGGATATTGATGAAGTAGCATTACAAAAATTACCCGAACGCGAGGGGCCCATCGTATTGAATAAGGATATTATTCCGCTGTTAAAAAATAGCGGCAAGGTCTCTGAAATAAATTGGATGGAGTTTGAGAAGACAAGGGCTGCTTTTGAAAAGGGAAAGGATATTAAGATTTACAAAACTTTTTTGGATATTCTTTCTTACCATTATGCCCCCGAGACAAAAAAAATGTTGGATAGTATAAACAATGAGATTAAAGTACCTGAAGGCGTTGTAAAAGTTGAAAATCAATCTGGAACCGCCGGGGTCATAGTCACAAAAAATTATGTTGACGAAGATTTAAAACAAAAAGACGTGAGTAATTTTGTTCAGTATTTTAAACTGAGGTTTAATGCCTTGCGAAATATTTTATTGTCTAGACCAGAATTGCGAGACGCGGTTTCTATTAACAGAATTATTAATAAGAAGGATAGGGAGGAGGTTTCCTTTGTTGGTATGTTGCAAAACAAAAGGAAAACTAAGAACGGCAATTATCTTCTTGATATCGAGGATATTACAGGCAAGGTTACTGTAATCGCTGAGAAAAGAAAAGAAACATTGATGTCTATTGCTTGTGATTTGGTTTTGGATGAAGTAATCGGAATGACAGGCATTGCTTCAGATGGGGTTGTTTATGCTTCTTCTATTTTTTTGCCCGATATCCCGCTTTCGAACAAAGTTAAAAAATGTGCCGACGATGTTGAGGTTGCTTTTATTTCTGATATTCATGTTGGAAGCGGAAACTTTCTAGAAAAAGAATTCCTGAAATTTATTAAATGGCTTAATGAAGACAAAAAGGCCATTAAAATAAAATACCTTTTTGTGATTGGGGATGTTGTGGACGGTATTGGTGTTTATCCTGGGCAAGAAAACAATTCTGTTATTTTAGATGCAGGGAAGCAGTATTCTGAATTGGCAAGATGTTTAAGAATGATTCGCAAAAATATTAATATTATTTTATGCCCCGGAGACCATGATGCTGTAAGACTGACGCATCCGCAACCAGTATTAGATAAAAAACTTGCGAAAGACTTATGGGAACTTGAAAATTTGACTTTAGTTACCAATCCCAGCGTCGTGAATATTCATAGTGGTGTTAGTTTTTCCGGCTTTGATATTTTGTTATACCATGGACATGGGTATCATTATTATACAAGCAATGTCGAGTCCATAAGGAAAAATGATCCTGTTAATAACCCAAGACACGTTATGAAATTTTTATTGCAAAGAAGACATTTGGCGCCTACGCACGCATCGACTATTTATATTCCCGACAATCGGTTTGACCCCATGCTTATAGATAAAGTGCCTGATATTTTTGCTTCTGGGCATTTGCACAAATGTGATATTGGGGATTATAATGGCGTTATAACGATTAATACAAGTTGCTGGCAGAGCATTACTGATTTTGAAATTAAAACCGGGAATAATCCGGACCCCGGGAAGGTTCCTGTTTTAAATCTGAAAACCAGAGAAGTTGAGGTTTTTAACTTCTATGAATAAATATTTTGAGGAAATAGAAAGGGAAACTGTCAAGACACATGAAGTAGCTAGAGTAGCCAGAGGAAAGGGCTATGATCCTGTTGATGATGTTGAGATCCCATTAACTAAGAATATGGCTGAGAGAGTAGAGGGGATTGTTTCTGTTGTTGCCCCGCAAATCAAGGATAGTGGATTGGCCAAGGGCATTGAGGAATATGAAAAAGAATACGGAAACCAAGATTGGAAGGTGGCTTTTAAGATTGCTTTAGCTGTGGCTAAAGAAAAATTCTGCAGATTTAAAACCAAGAAAGAATCGCTTGAAGTTGGATTAAGAGTTGGATTAGCTTATATTACCAACGGGGTTGTTGCTTCTCCATTGGAAGGGTTTACTAGATTGGAATTAAAAAAGAGAAAGGACGGCGATGAATATTTTTGTTTGTATTTTGCTGGGCCAATAAGAAGTGCTGGTACTACTGCTATTTGTATTTTTGTCGCTTTGGCCGATTATGTCAGGCAACAAATGGGTTACAATGAATACGACCCTAGTGAAAATGAGATCAAGAGGATGAGCACTGAGGTGGTTGACTTCCATGAAAAAATTACTAACTTACAATATTTACCTAGTGAACAAGAAATTGAGTTTATTGTTAGTAATTTGCCTTTGCAAATTGATGGTGAACCAACTGAGAAATTTGAGGTTAGCAATTATAGAAATCTAGAGAGAATTGAAACTAATGTAATTAGGAATGGTGTTGCTCTTGTTTTAGGTGAAGGACTGACTCAGAAAGCAAAGAAGTTTTGGGGAAAATTTAGTAGGTGGAATAAGGATTTCGGGATGGAAAATTGGAAGTTTTTCGAGGATTTTGTTCGGTTACAAAGCAGAATTAGAGATTTAAGCCAGGGAATTGAGAAAGATGAAAAGATTATTCCGGATTATAATTTCATTAAGGATATTGTGGCTGGAAGACCAGTTCTTACTCATCCTTTGGCTCCCGGCGGATTTAGATTGAGATATGGCAGGAGCAGAAATAGTGGGTTATCAAGCCAGGCTTTGCATCCGGCTACTATGGTTGTGTTGGAAGGGTTTATTGCCATAGGCACGCAATTAAAGGTTGAACGTCCTGGTAAAGCCACAGTAATAGCTAGTTGTGATTCTATTGAGGGGCCAATTGTTAAATTAAATAACGGAAGTGTTGTGTTTTTGGAAAGCGAGGAAGAGGCGAGGAAAGTGGTTAAAGATGTTGAAGAGATTATTTATTTGGGAGATATTTTGATTAATTACGGAGATTTTTTGAATCGTGCGCATAGATTAGTTCCTGTTGGTTACTGCGAAGAATGGTGGCAATTAGAGTCTGGCAGCAAGAAAAGAAATGTAAGTGTGGAAGAAGCTATTGAGTTTTGCAAGAAAGGAAAGCCCCTGCATCCTAGATATTGTTTTCACTGGAAAAGCATTAATAAAGAGCAGCTAGTGAACTTAATCGACTGGTTAAAAAAAAGTTCTGTTAATGATGATAAGATAGTTTTGCCGTATGAGTATAATGTCGCAAAAGATATTCAAGGAAAAGATCCCAAAAGGGCCTTGGAATTATTAGGTGTGCCTCACAAATTAGTTGCTGAGGAACATGTTATTATTGAGTATCCGTGGAGTAAGGCTTTGATGTTTTCTTTAGGGAATAAATTTGAAATGTCTGATAAGGAAGACGCTTTAGAAAGCGTGAATGATCTTTCCAAGGTTCTTATAAGGGATAAGAATGGAACAACTATTGGGGCGAGAATGGGAAGGCCAGAGAAGGCCAAGATGAGGAAAATGACTGGCAGTCCGCATGTTTTATTTCCCGTTGGAAAAGAAGGCGGGAAGATGAGGTGCTTTAAGAGCGCATTAGAAAAAGGCAAGATCACTTCTGAGTTTTGTGTTTTTTATTGCGATAAGTGCAAAAAAGAAATTATATATTCAGTTTGTGAAGATTGTGGAGGAGAAACGAGAAATAGGGCTGTGGGTGCGAGGAAATTATCATTGGACATAAAGAACTATTTTGATATGGCCTTGAAAAAGATTGGAACAAAAAATTATCCAGAATTGATAAAAGGCGTTAGGGGGACTAGTAACAAAGATCACGTTGTTGAGCATTTGGTGAAGGGCATTTTGAGAGCAAGTTACGGTCTGTATGTTAACAAAGATGGTACTATAAGATATGACATGACCGAAACAGTAATTACGCATTTTAAGCCCAGTGAAATTGGGACTAGTATTAAGAAGCTAAGGAAGATGGGATATGAAGAAGATATGTATGGAAAGAAATTAGAAAATGATAATCAGGTTTTAGAAATTAAAGTCCAGGATGTTATTTTACCAAGTTGTCATGAAACTTTGGATGAGAGGGCTGATGATGTTTTGATTAACACCTGTCATTTTATTGATGATATGCTAGTTAAATTATATGGCATGAAGAAGTTTTATAACATTAAAAAAAGAGAGGACGTTGTTGGACATCTGATAGTTGGGATGAGCCCCCATACCAGTGCAGGCATTGTTGGGAGGGTGATTGGATTTTCTAAAACACAAGGATTTTATTGTCATCCATATTTTCATTGTTTTATGAGGAGGGACTGTGATGGTGATGAAGCGGGTTTTATCTTGTTGATGGACGCTTTTTTAAATTTTTCAAAGAGCTATTTGCCCGCACATAGGGGCGCGAAACAAGACGAGCCGCTAGTTTTGAGTACAAAGATAATTCCTAGCGAAGTCGATGACATGGTTTTTGATTTTGATATAGCTGATGGTTATCCTTTAGAACTATATGATGCCGCCTTGGAATATAAATATCCTTGGGACGTTAAGATTAAAACCGTAAGAGATGTTTTGAATACTGATGGAGAGGTATCTGGTTTTAAGTTTACGCATCATGTTTCTAGTATTAATGCTGGGGCAGTGTGCAGTAGCTATAAAACTATACCGAACATGATGGGCAAGGTGGCAGGGCAGATGCGCCTCGGGGAGAAAATAAGGGCGGTGGATGAAAATGATGTGGCAAGATTGGTTATTGAAAGACATTTCATAAGGGACATTAAGGGTAATTTGCGTAAGTTTAGTATGCAGCAATTTAGATGCGTAGACTGTAATGAAAAATATAGGAGGCCACCTTTAATTGGCAGATGCGAGTGTGGCGGCAGAATAATATTTACAATCTCTGAAGGGTCTATTGTTAAGTATTTGGAGCCTAGTTTGTTTTTAGCTGAAAAATATAATCTGCCAACTTATTTAAAACAAAATTTAGAACTAACCAAGCAGAGAATAGAAAGTGTTTTTGGAAAAGAAAAAGATAAACAAGAGGGCTTGGTTAAGTGGTTCAAATGACCAATGGTAGGGATTTATTTGTGCAATTAAAGGGCATTGTAGAAGCAATGGATGCATCTAGAGCTTTAGACGTTTTGCTTATTGCCGATCTCATTACCCACAAGGAAATTAGAGAAAGAAAAGAAAAAGAAGGGAGACTTGTGGATAGGTACTCTTTAGATGATCATCGGTTTGCTTATGACAGACTGTGCGGGTTATTGAGAGATTATGATCAGTTGCCGTTGCAACTTGAGGTCCATGTTCCACATGTTTCTCTTGCGTATGTATTTATGCAGTTTTGTAAGAGGGATGGCGTGACTAAAAAGCAAGCGTTGAATAAACTTTTCGAGCTTTCTGATTCTCTTGCTTCAGGGAATGGCGAGGTACTAGCTTACTACAGAATTTTTTCTTTGCTTAGAGATTCTGTCGGGTTATTCCCTGATGGATGCGGTACTTGTGGTGAACAGATGTCTGCTAGTTATAAAAAGTAAAATAAGATAACAGGCAACATCAATGAGCCCATGAGATGAGTTTTTCCAACATTCTTTATCGTAGGAATCATGCCAATAAAAGTCCCCGTTATCATGATTAAAAAACCATAGATGCCTGTAATAAGCAAGACAAGGAACATCACTGAGGCTATGACTGTTAGCACTAATTTTTGATAGTTTATTTTCATGATGTATTTTGAGAAAACTTTTGATAGGTAGATAGTGGATATTGCTGCTAGGCCAGACGAGATTAGGCATACTGCGATGAACAAGATGAAATGGCGGATGGTTAGGCTTTCTATAATTTGCGAAATGCCAACAACCGCGCCGTTTCTTGCCTTGTCAAGGACGTAGAGAGAAACAAAACTCAGAACAAAATTTACTGTGTTTATACCTCCGATCATAATAAGGAATTCTTTATTAGTGATCTTTCTTATTAAAGAAGAACCCAAGATTGCTGCAGGAGAAGTACTCAATGCAGGAAGGGTAGAAACTAATCCGCCAGAAAAAACAGCAGCCGGTGTAGTTCTTATTATTTCTTTTTTTGTTAACCTTGGAAATGTTATTGTTTGATGAGGGATATGAGATTGTGTATTCAAGCTGATCAAAAGCGTGGATATTCCAAATAATCCTGAGAATAATGGAAATAATGGTTCTGGGAGGTTTGGGAAGTTTAAGGTTATTATGCCAAGGGTCCCTGACAGGAGAAAGATAACTAATGCGAGGAATTTTTTCTTTTCTCTTAGCAGAAGGAAAATTACTGAAAAGATCAGCAGGTATGGAATGAACTTTTGTAAGTAAGGAAAGATTTGTTTTAAAGAATAAACAAGTATCGGGATGATAAGAATACTTAAAATCAATGCAAAAATGCCGCCGATTACTGTGAGCATTATTGCTTCATGGCCCTTGCCTTGTAATAAGTAGCGATGCATAGGTAAAACCCCTAGGGCCGTACTCTCTTCTGGAGCGCCTAAGTAAGCTGATGGGATTGCATCTGTAAATGTGTTAACAGTTGCTACGGTTGTGATGAAAACTGCTAAGGCTATAGGGGATGTATAAGATAACAAAAATGGAGAGAGGGCTAATAAGCCAACGACTACTGTATTTGGGTGGATGCCCGGGGCAAGGCCTGTTAAAATCCCGAACACAAGTCCTAAAATGATTGCAATAAGTATTGAAAACATCTTATGAAAGTATTTTGTCTACTTGAATTTCTAAATGTCCTTTGTACTTTACTATTTTACCTTCGGTGTCTATTTGCTGATTTTGAGTTAGGTTAACGAATGATTCTTTGAAAGCAATAGCAGTGATTGTTCCTGTTTCATCTGCGATATCGAAGATTATAAGCCCGGGAGTTTCTGCGATTCTTGAAATAGTGCCGGAGACTTTGACTTGTTTGTTCAGGAGTTCGTTGTTGATTTCGTTTATGTTGTATTTTTTCAGCTCTAGTGAATCAGATATAAAGATTAGGACTAGCAAGCCAGTTAATGATATGATCCATGACAATTTTAGAAGGGTTTGCTCTTCCATAACAAACTTCAAAATAAATAAAGCTATAAATGGATATGTGACTACTGTGACACCAAATTGGCATTAGAAAAAGTTTTGAAGAATGTTGATTTGAATTGGATAAATAATGAATTCCGCACTAAGGGCGAGGATTGGAGAAGAAGATGGGTAGATTGGTTAGACATTATGAATGCCGATAGGGTTCAGTCCGCAGGCGATTCACTACTTCTTTATGTTTTTAATCATATCAAACACAACTCGATTATTTCATTCCTCTTTATGCAATCTTAAAAGAACGATTGCCATATCCAAAACCGATTGCCGGCAGCGATTTAGATACTTTTTTTGTTAGGCATTTTATGTGGGATTTTGAAAAGCTGGGGCAGTTTGGCATAACAGAAGAGACCAAAGCGCTAGCGGCAAACACCAGTACATACAGGAAGTAACTGAATCATTTCTTGGAGGATATTCTGAGTTTGGTTTTCCTGAAGGCAGTAGGAATAGAGAACTGGGCAGAGAGCCGATGGAATTCAAAGATGGTTTTTTTCAGGGTAGTGCGCTATGCTCAAAATCAATTATTGCACAGAGGGATTGATAATGATGTAATGGTAGTTTGTGGCGCATGCAAATACGAGAATGTTCCTGAAAAAAATTACTTTAAAAAAATAGACAAGCATGGCTTTGAGTCTCTTGGCTATTATTTTTGGGATCTGTGGGCTTATCAACGATGGGTATGGTTTGAGAGGAATAAAGGCAAGGCAAAAATCTGCTTTAATGAGCCTGTCGCTTTGAAGAATTTTTTGCATGAAAAAAAGGCAAGCAAGCACAAAAGGATGCTACGAGAAGAATCGCACACGAAATTAGGGAGATTATTTGCGATCCGCTAAGGAAAATGTGAAGTTTTATAAAGATTTTAGCTTTTTTATTTTGTTATGGATGCTCAAAAAAGATTTGAATTAATAAAAAGGAATACTCAGGAAATATTAACTGAGGAACATTTGAAAAACAAATTACAAAAAGCTACTAAGTTAGTTGCTTATTATGGAACTGCTCCAACTGGGTTGTATCACATGGGATATTTGGTGCCGCTGAGTAAATTATTTGACTTTGCTAAGGCCAAGATAGAAAATAAAATTCTTTTGGCTGATATACATGCTGCATTGGATGATCTAAAGACGCCTTGGGATAGAATTAGTTTGGTTTCCCAATACTATAGAAAGTGTATAGAATTAAGTTTTCCTTGGGAAGAAAGGCCCTCCTTTGTGTTGGGAAGTAGTTTTCAGTTAAATAAGAATTATCAGTTGGATGTTTTGAAGCTTTCAACATTATCTACTGTGGCAAGAGCAACAAGGGCGGCGTCCGAGGTGACAAGGATGAAGAATCCAAAAGTTTCAGAATTAATTTATCCTTTAATGCAAGCCCTTGATGAAGAGTACTTAAAAGTTGATATTCAATTGGGGGGAATTGATCAGAGGCACATATTTGCATATGCGAGAGAGTTTTTGCCTTTTGTGGGATATGAAAGTAGGGTAGAAGTTATGACCCCCGTAATTGTGAGTCTAAATGGTCCAGGTGTCAAGATGAGTGCATCTATTCTAGAGAGCAGGATTTTGGTACACGATTCTGAAGAAAGTATTAGAAAAAATATAAGTAACGCATACTGTAGAATAGGAGATATTGAAAATAACCCTGTGTTACAGCTGATGCGGTTTATAGTTTTTGGAGTTAAAACGAAACTGAAAGTCGAAAGAGAAAAAAAGTTTGGCGGAGACGTAGTATTTGCTAATTATGCTGATCTGGAAAAGGATTTTATCAATAATAAAATACACCCTGCAGATTTGAAAAATGCTTTAAGTGAAGAGCTAAGCGATATATTCAAAAAAGTGAGGAAATATTTTGAAAAACACGGAGATTTGATTCCTACAAGTAAAGTCTAAAATGAAAACCAGCAAAGAAACACTAAAAGAGTTTTGGCCCAGAGTTTTCAAGAATATGTTTTTAACTTTAATCGTTATTGTTATTTTGTTTGTAGCTTTTTTAATCGTTACGACTTTTTCTAGCTTTTTAAGATGAATATCGTGAAAGTTAAGTATAACGGAGGATGTTTGGGGAGAAATCTTGGTTGCGAAAGGGCTCCTGACAAGTTGGTTATATCTGGGGGCGATTTGTTTGTTGATAATTGCAATGTGGATAAGACAATGAGAGTTCTTGAGAATGCTGATGGGAACATATTCTTGGGCGGGGATCATAGTATTACTTATGGCCTTTTTAAAGGATTTGCAAAGAAATTTACTAATGCAGGATTACTTGTTTTTGATGCCCATCCTGATTGCTATCCTGAGGATTTTGTTAATCATGAGAATTGGGTTTATCATTTGATCAAAGAAGGCATCTTGAAAAAAGAGAACATAGTTTTTGTAGGATTAAGAGCGATAGATAAAGAGGAGGAAAAATTTTTGAATGACAAAAAGATAAAATGTTTTTATATGGATCAATTTTTTAATAGTGAAGAAGAGGTTTGTGATTCTATTATGGAAATAGCTAGAGATTTTGGAAGTGTTTACTTGAGTATCGATATTGATGTTTTAGATCCGGCGTTTGCGCCGGGCACAGGATATTTAGAGCCTGGCGGAATGAGTACTTTGCAATTATTTTATTTTCTTAAGCGAATGCGTAACTTACGTAACTTAAAAAGAGTTGATCTGGTTGAGATTAATCCGAACAAAGATAATAATGATGTTACTGTAAAGATCGGTAAGAAGATTATTGAAATTTTTACTTAAAATGAGGTTTTTGATGATACTCTTGATAGGTATTGTATTAATTAGCGGTTGTACCGGAGGCTATGTAGAGGTTAAGGGAAATAGAATTAAAGTTGAAACCGCAGATGACCCTGAGGAAAGAATGAGAGGATTAATGTTCAGGGACTTTTTAGGAGAAAATAAGGGAATGTTGTTTATTTTTGACGATTCTCAGCCCAGGAGATTTTGGATGAAAGATACATTGATCCCTTTGGATATTGTTTTTATTTCTGAAGATTTTGAAATAATAAATGTTGTAGAGGCTGTGCCATGTACAGAAGAGCCGTGCGAAATTTATCGATCTGCGGGCAATGCAAAGTATGTTTTGGAAGTGAATGGAGGGTTTAATAAGAGGAACAACATAACCGCGGGCGATAGGGCAGAAATAAAATAATAAGCTTTATTAATTTTGAAAAGGATAAAGAACTTATGCGGTGCTTTATTGGGATTTTTCTGCCAAAAGAAATGCAAGGGATGCTTGAAAATATTCAGAAGCAAATAGGGAGGGAATATGCTAAGACAAAATGGGTTTTGCCTGAGCAGATTCATATAACTTTGAAGTTTTTAGGTGAGGTAGACGATAAAGAAATTGAAATTATAAAGGAGGCTCTTTTAGGGGTGCATTTTAGAAAATTTCAGATTAGTTTAGATAGAATCGGATGGTTCCCTAACGATGAGAGGATTAATGTGATTTGGGTTGGTTTTAGGCCTGAGAAGGATGTTCTTAATTTACATGGAGAAATCGAGATAAAACTTGGTAGTTTATTTGATAAAGATGAAAGATTTGCGGTTCATGCTACTTTGGGTAGAGTAAAATATGTTAAAAATAAAGAGAAGTTTTTGAAAGCGCTTAGGAATACTAAAGTACTTTGTGAGGATTTTCTCGTTGAGGGGTTTAGCTTAGTAAAAAGCGATTTAAGCAAAGATGGCTCAGAATATAGTGTTTTAAAGACTTACGACTTGTGGTAACATCTTTTAATGGCTTCTATGACTGTCTAGAAAGAAC
>ERZ1292623.4895-Hain-H51-01um-R1-4895-length-10850-cov-4_pt1 | contig 10850 bp, 14 predicted proteins | sample MGYA00564398_ERZ1292623 | MGnify/ENA primary metagenome ERZ1292623 (study PRJEB36523, sample SAMEA6512633) | groundwater metagenome | collected 2019-01-07 | study: AquaDiva: Metagenomics assemblies of 32 groundwater samples
AGAATATGAGGAAATTATACCAACCAAAGACTATTTGTTTAGATACGATAGGGGGGCTTTTTGGATGGGAGAATATTTCTTTAAGTTCTTGCATCTTCCCAGCAATAAATTCAATAAAACAATTTTAAACCCCTTGCTTAAAACAGACATGTTATATGGTAGTTTACAAGCAACAAATCAATCACAAAAATATTTTATTCAAGATATAAGCTTTCCTTTTAGAGAAAGTATTAGGGCATTAGAATTTATCAATAATGAAGTTGGAATCTATCCTCTTTGGATTTGTCCTATTAAACCTACAAGAAAAGAAAAGCTTGCACCCAATTACAATTTTAAAGAAATGTTGATAAATATAGGAATCTGGGGAGAGCTAAAAATACTTAAAGAATATAAAAAAATTAATAGAAAAGTAGAGGAGTTCACAAGAAAGCATAAAGGTCGTAAGGTATTTTATGCCCATAACTATTATCCGAAAGACCAATTTTGGAGTATTTATGATAAACAATGGTATTTTAGGTTAAGAAAAAAATATAAATCAGAAACCTCTTTTCCAGATATATATCAGAAAACATATGTAAATAATAGTTATAAAATATCTATAGTAAATGGGATTATAGAGTTCATTTTTCTACCATTTAAAAAGATATCAGCTACTTTTCAGTCAAATAAACCAAAAATTTCTATAAAATAGGTAACGTTAACTTTACAGCTCAAATTAAGTATTTTTTTATAAAGGGATAGTACAAAAGTATACATTTGCAAGCGGCAATAAAAAAAGAATAATAATAAATAGAAGTGTTCATCTTAATAATATATGAAAAGAATCTTAAGTTGGGCAGAAGAAGAAAAAATAACAATCATGGTTTTTTTATTGGGAATTGGAATTATACTTAATTCACCACCTCCAACATTTGTACTGGGTGGATTGTTTATTTATGGTGCAATTATTTTTGCAATTCTTCATCTTCTTCATAGATTATATTTAAAATTTAAGAAGCGTTAACTATTTTCTCTTGAGTAATATCTCTTATAAAGACAGCTTAAAATGCTATCTTTGAATAATGACTTTGTGGATTTTGAGTGGGTTAAAATTATGAGAATAGCATTTATGTATACCTAACAGAAAAAGTCTTAAAATATCTTGCATGCTCTTCATCAACTAATTGCTCAACAAGCTCTTTTACAGTTCTGATTTCTCTTGAAACTACGACATAAGCTCTTCCCTGTTCTTCTTTAATCTCAAAACCTTGCCATCTCTCTACGAATTTTTCTAGGTTTTTTTTGTCTTTTATTGGGGGGCCATATTTTTTTACTGTATCACTTAAAGGATTACTGTCAATAATGTACCAGAATAATACTTTGTCTCCAAACTCCCAGTTGTAATCAATAATAGTGAAACCAGAGCTTTCTATTTCTCTAGCCAAGAATTCATTTGTTTTTAGTAATTTAGCGCCGATAACATCTCTTTTTCCTTCAATAGGAATACCTTCAATATATATCAAGCTGTTATCTTGTTTTTTTTCATTTAAAATGCTTAGATTCATGGATTTCCACCTAAAAAAATTGTCGTTAGGATTTCTAATAAATGATTTTGCAGCTTCTATGAATTTTTGATAACTTACTTTGGATAGAGCAGCTGCTGCGTTTCTTTCAGGGTTTACAGGGTCAACTAAAATTAATGAGCTTAAGCGGTCTTTATTTAGAGATTTCATAGCTTCTAGTGCTCCAGTGTAATGACCCTCCATATCAATGTATTTTCTTTCAGGCCAATTTGCTGCATCCTTCATCAAATCAAAAAAGAAACGATACTTTGATATTAATAACTCTGCTGAATACCCAGAAAAACCTCTGATAAAAGATTCTGCTCCGTATAGGCCATTTGCTTTCAGGAATTTTTTTATTAATCTAACTTGGTCTGGATGCTTTAAATTATTTTTAATCCAGATAGTGTGAAATGGGCTCATATCTGTTACATTTACCGCTTTTCTAGGATCTCCAACTTCTAAAACAGGAATTAACTCAAATACATAATTTCCTTTTTTTAATTGGAAATAATCTCTGGAGCCATGAACTACTGTTACTTTATTGAAATTAGAGTACAACTCTCCTGAGATATCTTTATCTTTGTATTTTTCATAAGGAAATTTTATGAAGATGTCAATGTCATGGTCTCCTGAAAGCCATGTATTCTTGGCAAAACTACCCCCTAATTCTACACCCAATTCTGGAGATAACTCTTTTTTTAGATAGTTTATAACGCTTCTTACCTTTCTGTTTACTATAAAACGCTCCCACCAAGATGGGGTGATTTCATTTAATATCTTCATGAGTTTTTTCTAGTAGCTAAAGTTATTTAAACTCTTTTATTGCTTATAACAGAGAACTAGGAATAATGATAATATCATCATTTTTTGTTTTTACCCTTATTTCTGTAATGCCTATACTGGTGATTTTACCTTTCACACCACTAATACCGATTTCCTGATCTTTTTTTAATAATTTTCTCTTTTTTGAGAATAAACCTATTACTAGATTATGTGAGAAATCCCTTATATCAAATAAGACAATTCCTGCTGTTATGATGATTCCTAAAAAAAATAAGATGTATAATACTATTCCTGTTATTCCTACTTGAGTTAATGCCAGGATTGTTGCAAATATATATGAAGCATATTTTACTAGGTTTCCTAAAACATTTTCTGCCTTTATTTCTAAAGAAACATGTTTTTTTATTAAATAGTCTGCTTCTAACTCGCTTAGAATTCTTTTTGTTAAATTGCCTAAAAATCTCCCAAATATTAAGCCTAAAAAGATTATTAATATTGCGACTATTCCATTGATAATTGTGTTTTGTACTGTTGAAAATGTAGGCATATATTTTTATTTATCACTTGGTTTAAATAATTATCCTAATGGTGTGTAAAGCTATCAAAAAACATTAACATTTAAAAATTAGGCATTCTATTATTTTTTTATGACTGTTAATCCTGGAATAGAATATCAACTTGCTGAAGATGAGTTCAGGGCTGCTTCAACGCCTGCTGAGAGATTACAGGCTTTGCAAAAAATGTGGGCTACTGTGCCTAGACATAAATCCAGTGAAGGATTGCAGCAGCAGATTAAGCAGAAAATAGCCAAGTATAAAGAGTTAGTAAAAAAAGAAAAAATTTCTAAAAAAGGCTCAAGAGCTTCTCTGTCTTTAAAAAAAGAAGGAAGTGCAACTATAACTTTGATGGGATTGCCTAATTCTGGGAAGTCTACACTATTAAAACAATTGACTAATGCAAATGTGCTTATAGCTGATTATCCTTTTACTACATTAAAACCTGAGATAGGAATTTTGAATTATAAAGGCGTAAGACTACAAATTGTTGAGATTCCTGCTATTGTTGAAAACTTTGAACAGATTGAAAAAGGACCAACTTACTTATCTATTTTAAGAATGTCTGAACTAATTGTTTTATTGATTGAAAGAAAAGATGATTTAAATTTATTGAGAAATGAATTAGAAAAAAATGATATCCATAACAAAACTTTGATTCTTAAAAGGGGGGATGACATTGAAAAAATTAAAGACAAGATCTGGAATTCTTTGGGTTTGATTAAAGTTTTTACAAAACAACCAGGAAAGAAAGCTGATTATCCCCCCATTGCATTAAAAAATGGATCTACTGTAAGAACTTTAGCAGAACATATTCATAAGGATTTTGTTCAGAAATTTAAATATGCTAAAGTTTGGGGAAAAAGCGCAAGATTTAAAGGACAAACCTTTGGTTTAGACCATACATTAGAAGACGAAGACATAGTTGAGTTTCATGCAGCATAAAATTACTACTGCATTTTTTGCAGAAGCTGATTAAAAAAACACTGATTCAAGGTCAAATGGCACTTTTTTGAGGAGAAAAAAGATTTTTTATATATCCTATATATACTGTATATATGTTACATTTAAGTACAAGCTTGTATTAATATGTTTTAGATATAACAGAGATACTTTGCGTTAATTCTTTTACTGCTTGAAATGGGGGAGAAGGGGGGAGTAATATGAGCTTAGACTTGTCTGTTAAGTTAGCAGGTAGACTTAAGAGATTAACAAATATAGATAGAGAAGAGATATATTTAACTGTATATAACTTGGCAAAGAGACATACCAAGTTTATTGATGATGGGAAGTTAAGAGTTTACTTAACACAACGCAGAGAAAAAACAAGACAAGTACCTTTATTTTACTGTAGAGCCAGTTACTTTAATGCGGAAAAACATGTTGTGGCTTCAGGAAGTGAATACGGAATTATTCCTGCATTGAATCAAGCTCTAGACAGAATTAAAGGTATGCTGATTCAAGAAAAGGAAAAGAATGTTAGAAGGTATAACTGGCTTAATGATGAGGAAGATAGCACTGATATGCTTCTTTCAAGATTAAAAAGGATATAGTAATGCAAAGCCTACAATCTAAAAGCGGCTATTCCTAGATATTATAAGAATATTTTTGGAGTTTGAAAGATGCTGAAATATTTAATTCATGAGAAAAGAATATAAATTAACTTACTGAGATTTTTTTATGGATTATAAAGAATTACTCAATGAATATAAGAAAAAAAGTTCTGTTATTAATTCTAGGTTAAATGATTTTAAAAATGTTAAAGAAGAAGACTGGTTTTATGAAATGTGTTTTTGCATTTTAACCCCTCAAAGCACTGCAAGGGGAGCTGACAGAGCTATACAAACATTAAAAAAATTAAATTTTAAAAATAAAAATTTTGATACTGCTTCTTATTTATCTGGTGAAATAAGATTTCATAATAATAAGAGTAAATATTTAGTTGAAGCTAAGAATAAACATAATGAGATTAAAAGCAGATTAAAAAATTCTAAAAATTCTTTTGAATTGAGAGACTGGCTTGTTAAGAATGTTAAAGGATTGGGATACAAAGAAAGTTCGCATTTTCTTAGGAATATAGGACATAGAGATTTAGCTATATTAGACAGGCATATCTTGAAAAATTTAGTTAAACTTAAGATTATTAATGAAGTTCCTAAGAGTTTAACTCCTAAGGTTTATTTTGAGATTGAAGATAAGTTCAAGAATTTTTCTAAAGAAGTTGGAATCTCTATGGATGAACTAGATTTGTTATTTTGGAGTATGGAGGCTGGAGAAGTTTTTAAGTAAAGCTTTTTAACTAGTTCAATCTCTTTAAATGTTATGGATATATTTGCACATTTTTTATGGACTTTTGCTTTATTTTTTAAAAGAAAAGATAGGTGGTTAGCGGGATTATTTGGAATTTTACCTGATGTAGCTAGCTTTGGACCTCACTTTATTTTATCTTTTGTTGCTGGAACGACTATCTTTGGCAGACCAGAATTGTCTACAATACCTGGTAGCGTTTTTATTTTGTATAATTTAACCCATAGTTTAGTTGTATTTGCTTTGGCTGTTTTAATAATTTATTTTATAACTAAGAAGATATACTGGTTTATTACTGGATGGGGGTTGCATGTTTTAATTGATATACCCACACATACTAAAGACTTTTTTCCTACTCCTTTTTTGTACCCTTTCCCTCAACCATTTATTAATGGAATAAGATGGAGTGATTCTACTTTTATGAAAATAAATTATGGTTTATTAGTTATTGTTTATGGGATTTTGATTTATTGGGTTTTAAAAAATGAAAAGAAATAATTTTTTAAAAAGAATGTTTCTTTAGTTATTTTATGGGGGGGATTTAAATGGTTAAAAAAGATTTAGTTTTATTTAGATTAGAAGGATGTCCTTACTGCAGAAAAGCGGAAGAAGTTTTGAAGAAGAAAGGTATAGTCTATAAAAAGATAGAAGTAATGCCTGCTCATGAAGACCGGAAGATGTTGAAGCAGGTATCTGGGCAAACTTCTGTACCTGTGCTATTGCAGGTAATAGGAGTAAAAGATCAGGATGATGAAATAATTCAGTTATTAGAAGAGGAATATTAATGAACTTGCAAGACAAAATAGATGAAGTGTATCCCTTTTCGTTTGAGTTTGATTTAGATAAAAAAAGCTCTCTTTCTGGACTGCTTAATCAGTATTTTCTTTATCATTATAACAATGAGAAAAGAGTTTTTAAAATTTATGGAATAAAAGAGAAGGAAAATTTATATGAAAGAGATAAAACTTTTTACCAAGAATTAAGTGAACAAAACATAACAATAAGAAGTGCTACTGAAGCGGAATTAGGAGCTGGAGTCTTAGGACAGTATGATTCTAGGTCTAATACGATACTTTTATTATATAGTTTAGCTGCAGATGAAATGAGAAAAACGAGAGAGCATGAATTATGCCATTATGATAGAGCTATACAAGGTTTGAGAGTTTATGATAGGGGAAAAGAAGAACATGAAACAAGAAGAGAAACCAATACCCTTGAGCCAGGATACGCTTAAGCTTTTAAGTGAGTTAGAGGGATATGGAATAAGCAATTATATGTTTAATATTCCTAGAGAAACTGCTGAATTTATTTTTAGACTGTTAAAAGGAAGAGACCCTTATAGAGTTTTAGAGATTGGTACTTCTAATGGTTACAGTACTTGTTGGATTGGATTAGCCTGCCCTGATGCTAAGATTACGACTATTGAAAAAGACCCTAAAAAGATAAAGTTAGCTCAAGAGAATTTTAAGAAATTTAAATTAAGGAATATTGAAATTTTAGAAGGAGATGCTTTAGAAGTTTTGCATAAGCTGAAAGATAAATTTGATTTTGTTTTTATTGATGGAACTAAGAGCGAGTATGTTGAGTACTTAAAAGCCTTAAATAAGAAATTAAATAAAAATGCTATTATTGTTGCGGATAATATCTATTCTCATGATATAGCTGATTATGTCGAAATGGCCAATGCAAGATATAATTCTAGAACTTTAGATATAGGAACAGGATTAGAGGTAAGCTATGTTTGAACATAATTTGAGTCCTTTTATTTTTCAGATTAATGGATTTGGCATTAGGTGGTATAGCCTAGTTTATATTTTCGGATTTTTGCTGGGAATCTATTTTTTGAAAAAATATAAAGAAAATTTAAAGATAAATGATGAGGAAATTTATGATTTTATTACTTACTTGATTATTGGTGTTGTTATAGGTGCTAGGTTATTTGAAGTATTAGTTTGGGAGCCTGGATTTTATTTTGCTAATCCTTTAGAAATTTTAAAAATATGGCATGGAGGTATGAGCTTTCATGGAGGATTAATTGGGGCTGTTGTTGCTGGATATTTGTATTGTAAAAAGAAAAACTTTAACTTTTGGATATTTGCAGATATTTTAGTTATACCTGGAATTTTAGCTCTGGCTTTTGGAAGAATTGCTAACTTTGTTAATGCTGAACTGATTGGGACTGTGACTAATGTTAAATGGTGCGTTAATTATTCTAATGTTGAAAATTGCAGACATCCTTCACAATTATATGCCGCTGTTTATAGATTCTTGTTATTTTTTTATTTATTAGTTATTAGCAAAAAATTGTTTAAGCCGGGTTTTATATTTTGGAATTTTGTGTTTTTAGAATCTATAGGAAGATTTATTGTTGATTTTTATAGAGTAGATACATTGCATTTAGGATTAAGCATAGGACAATGGTCCAGTGTTGTTCTAATCGTTGTTTCTTTAATTGTGTTCATTAAAAAGTATAGAAAAGATTGGAAACGCATTTTTAGAAAACATTAAAAAGAAAATAAAACTAAAAGTTATATGGAATTTAAGCAAGTTATTTTAGTTAGAAAAGACTTGAACATGGATAAAGGCAAAATGAGCGCGCAAGTAGCTCATGCTTCTGTAGATGTTATTTTTAAATCTGATAAAAAGATAGTTGAAAACTGGAGAAAGCAAGGCATGAAAAAGTCTATATTAAAAGTAGATAATAAAAATGAATTGTTAAAATATTTAGATATGGCTAAAAAGGCAGGATTAAATATTTCTTTAATAACTGATGCTGGAAGGACTTTTTTTGATGGAACTTCAACTACAACTTGTGGGGCTGTTGGCCCAGATGAAGAAAACAAGATAGATGCAGTTACTGGGAATTTAAAACTGTATTAATCTCTATTGAACCTTTTGAATGTTTTGGCGTGTAAGGGCAGTTTAAACAGCAATTACCGCAACATTGCCCTTGAGCTAATAACTGTTTGCGAGACATTGGAACTGGTTCCATGTATTAAAAAGATCCGATAGGTTAATATATTTTCTTTTTTTACAATTTTAATATGCAAACCTCCTCGAGAGAAGAGAGCTATGATATATCTAAAGCAAGAGCACTTACCTACCTAATTAGCAGAGCTGTTTCTAGGAGAAACATCCCAAATTATGTTATTGATCCTACAAGAGATTATAGCATCCCTGAAACAAAGAGGATTTTGAATGTAAGCGGCAAGTATATCACATTTTTAGCTGAAAATAAACTTATCAAAATTAAAAGAGATGCTGTAGAGGGATCTTCTTTGGATTCTCTTTGCAGAGAGATTTTTTCAGATTTAGAAAATAGAGTTAATACTAAAATACATTCTGGAAAAGGAAGGAAAATTCGCAATAAAAGTGAAGATGATTTTCCTTTATTATATGAAGGTGATAACTATTTAAGCGCTTATTTTAGAAGAATACAGCATTATAACCCTTTGTCCAGAGAAGAAGAAGTAGAATATGCAAGGAGAGCGAGAGAAGGTGATGAAGAAGCTAGGGATAGACTTATAAATTCTAACTTGAAGTTTGTTGTAAGCGTTTCCAAAGAATATCAAGGTTTGGGATTGAATCTTTCTGAGTTAATTAGCGAGGGAAATATTGGTCTTTTTAAAGCTATTGAACGTTTTGACGAGACTAAAGGATTTAAGTTCATTTCATATGCTGTTTGGTGGATAAGACAAGCAATTATGGCAAAATTAGCAAATTCTAGGACTGTCAGAATTCCTATTGGCGATTTTTTAAGAATAAATAAAGCTATTGAAAGGTTATCTAATTCTAGAAATACTCTAAATCCTCAAGAATTGATAGATGATGTTGCTAATGAATTAAACATAAATTCTAAATTAGTTGAGTATCGACTTTCTATTGCTCAGAAGGAAGTTTCGTTTGATACGCCACTTGGAGACTCTGAGGACTTTCTTATTGATATGTTTTTTGATCCTTCTCAAAAATCTCCAGATGAAGATATAAATATATCCTCTCTTAGAGATACAATTAGGCATTGTATGGGCTGCTTAGATTCTCGTGAAGCTAGGATTATCCGATTATACTATGGGTTAGAAGGAGAAGAAGCGCTAACTTTAGATAAGATAGGAACTAGAGAAAAATTGACTCGTGAGAGAGTCAGACAAATAAAGGAGAAGGCTTTGAATAAAATTAAAAGTCCAGCTCAGGTTAGGCTTTTGGGAGATTACAAAGATTTTGTTTATTAATCTTATTCATGTCTTAATGCTTCTACAGGATTTAACTGGGAAGCTCTGTAAGCTGGAAGAACTCCTGAAATAATTCCTATTATGAATGAAAATAACAAACCAAACAGCATTAATTGAGGGTTTACTGTTACTAACAATTTGAATCCTGCTTCTGTTGCATAGTCTCCAATTCCTAAAGAGAGGATTGTTCCTAAGGCTACTCCAAATATACCTCCGACAAATCCCATTAATCCTGATTCTATTAAAAATAATTTTAGGATGTCTGAATCCTTTGCTCCAATAGCTTTCATGACACCTATATCACGAGTTCTTTCTAAAACAGAAGTATACATAGAATTCATTATACCAATGCCGCCTACAACTAAAGATATTGCTGCTATGCCTACTAGAACCAATTGAATTATTCCTAGAACTTGGCTAATCTGCTCTAAAATTTGAGTTGGAGTAAGAACTTGAAAATTCTTATCATTTCTTTCTCTTTCCAATAATCTTTCGACTTTTTTTTGAACAGTTGAAATATCTGAGCCGGGCTTAACCTGGGCGCTTATAAAGTCAACTTGATCTTTTGTACCAAAAACCTCCCTAAATGTCTCTAGAGGAATGTTTATTGAGTTATCATCCTGCTGATTTCCTACTTCTTTAAATATTCCTATAACTCTGAACTCAACACCATTAATTTCTATCTTATTGTTAATCCTTATTTCCTTGTCAAATAATTTTTTAGCTGTTCTTGAGCCTATTACTGCATCAAAATTATCTCCTTTTCTTAGATAACGGCCTTTTTCTAAGTCTCTTGTGCTTTCAAACAATTCAATTGCATCTTCTGCCTTTAAGCCAAATATTGTTGGATGCTTTTCTTCCCCTTTAAATTCTACAGCACCTGGACGAGCGATAAAAGGAGAGACTAGCTTAAAATCTTCTATTTTTTTTATTGCTTCTACGTCTTTATCAGTTAATCCTGAAGATAGTGATCCTGGGCCTTGAAATGTTGCAGCGCTTATCAAGATTTTGTCAGAACCAAAACTTTCAAATTGCTCTTCTATAGAATTTTGCAAACCTAAGGATAAAGAGATTAAAGCAATTATAGAAGCTATTCCTATAACTATGCCTATTATAGTTAACCAAGACCTTACCTTCCTGTTGGTAATATTATTTACTGCTAATCTGAAATATTCCAGAATCATTGTTTTTTCTTAAATCTCCTGTAGATGAAGAAGATGATTAAAGCTATTACTATTACTGTGACAACTAAAGGTGTATTGCTGTTTTGAATCAACCCAAGCTGTTTTGCTTCTTTTGGAGAATATGTTCTTAATTCTAATGGATAAACTTTCTTGAACTCTTTGTTGAAAGAATCTTTGTAGGAAACTTCTAAAGGTATTGCCTGAGTGTTTTCTTTGATCAGTATTTCAGCTTCAATTGTTTCAAAATCA
>ERZ1292623.4140-Hain-H51-01um-R1-4140-length-11978-cov-4_pt1 | contig 10849 bp, 14 predicted proteins | sample MGYA00564398_ERZ1292623 | MGnify/ENA primary metagenome ERZ1292623 (study PRJEB36523, sample SAMEA6512633) | groundwater metagenome | collected 2019-01-07 | study: AquaDiva: Metagenomics assemblies of 32 groundwater samples
CGCTCAACTTTTCACAAATTGTTTTATCTTCGGTTTTTGTAGAATCTTTTGCTTCTTTATTCGAACTCGCTGTTGGAGAAAAGTAAAAATAAGTTTTTATCCAAATATTTAAAAGATTAACCTTCTCGGAATGAGAATGAAACCAAAACCAAAAAGAATTTCAGGAATTATTGCAAGTTCATTAACATTAGCTTTTTCACTTTTTGGAGCTCCAAAAATAACCGCACAAGAAATAAAGCCAATTAGCATAGAGCATATTCTTGATAATGCAAATTCTACGACGGCTCATAACCCTAAAGTAGACTTAATATTTAATTATGGTTTAGAAAGTAAAGCAGAGGCATTAGGTTATCTTAAAGGATTTACTTATTTTGGAGGAGAGACTTTAGTTAGAGATGCTAATGTTCCAGAAATAAATTTAGAGGAAACTTCTCAAATAGAAAGTTTAATCAAAGGCATAAAATCTAATAATGTTAATTCTTATCCTGAACTTGTTGAATTATCAAAAAATCTTTCAGAATCGCAAAAAATAGTTTTGTTTGCCTCTCTTAGTCAGTTACTTTATGCGGGGAGCTATATTGATAATTCCCCCTTAAATAAAGTAGAATCTCAAGAAATATTTTTTAAAAACTTGCAGAATTTTTTATCCACTCATAATCAAAGTCCCTTAGGAGTTTGTCCACAATTTCCTACTTATATAGAACGGTTAGCAAATGATACGGGAATAAAAACAACAGCAGTCACAGGCACAAGAGAAGATAGAGGACATGTATCAGATATCTTAAAATTAAAAGAAGGAATAGGAATAGTCGACGGAGGAATAATCTTAATTGCTAAAACAAAAAATATAGAAAAAATTTTATCTGCTTACCAAAAAAGCGTTGATTCTTCTGTTTTTCAACATTTATTTTTTGAAGATAATAAATTTAGATATATGCTTATTTCAAAAGATGGAAGAAATTTTTTAAATTTCGTAGAATATGATGCATCTTCTAATCCCATAAAAAATTCTTTATTGAATAATATCCCTTCAGATTCAGAAATAATCTTTGCTTTTAATCAAAGGGAAGGATTAACCTCCTTCGAGATGAATTACTTGGGTTTTCTTGCAAGAGCAGGAGAGATAAAAGGGGATTTGGAAGAAATGTTACTTTCTCAAGTAGGGTTTAACAGAAAATTTTCATTTTCCAATATTGAAATTAACCCCCACGTTAGTATAATTCTTCAAAATAATAAAATCTCTGGAGGAGTTGTTGAATTGATTGTAAACTCTGCAAATGAAAAAGGGTTTAATCTTTCTTCAAGAATATCTGGAAATGTGCTGGTAAAAGATATTTGGCTAAACAAACTTTTCTATGATTATTCAGCAGGAGCAGGAACTTCTTATAAACTTAAAACAAAATTAGGGGAAATAGAGCCTTATTCTATTGCCCAATTTAAACTAATCACAGGAGATTTAGGAATGCAATTGGATACTCCTATCTTTGATGAATCTGAATCTGGAATAAGATTAAAAATGTTTTTTCCAAATAATTCAAATGCTTCCATTAATCCTTATTATACAAAGAGGCTTTGGGAGCAGGAAGTTGGAACAAACGTTGCAATTCAATCAAGAAATTTTGAACTAAATGCAAGAGGATATTTAACTAAATCAGATTATGCTTTCTGCCCAGATAGATATGGAGTGAGAACAGAATTATCTGTTTCAATTGGAAAATTAGGCTTAAAATTAGAAGGCAGGTTAGAACAAACAGATTACGACGGGGAAAAAGAAATTAAAAATTCAGTGTCATTAACTGGAAAAGTAAAATTTTAATTAGTGTCCATATTTGCAATATGCATTCCAATCATTTTTTCAAGATTAATTAATTTCCATTCTTCTATAAATTGTTTTAATGTCTTGTTGAATTTTTCAATAGCATAAGTTCTCCCTTTTTTTGCGATAACTTTCTTATGTTTTCTTTTGAATAGCACAACGTTCTTCTTGTCATTTACTTCTGGACCATTTAAAATTAATTCTTTTTCCCCTTTTCCAACAAAGAGAAAGTTTGCTGAACTTTTTCCATCATATTCAAATTCTTTGTTGCTTATCTTGTAAAATTTTTCTATCTCCATATTAATGTGCTTATAGAATTTTAACAATTTGCTTCCAGCAATGTCTCCTTCTTGCTTGTCTGTTTCAACTTTAATCAGGACAAAATCATCTTTTCTCTTTTTTGCATTCTGCATTAATCTTCCAAAGTCTATTTTTTTAGCCTCAAAACTTTCTTTTGTAGGATTTTTTATGAATTTATTGCATTCCCCCCTAAAATGTTCAAAAGTTTCTTTTGAAAGTGCAGCTAAAGCATTTCTTTCTTTGTAAGTCGGGTCTATTAAAATAATCGGGGAGGTTATCTTTGCACTATTCATATTCATCATTATTTCATTTTTATTTTTGTAATATTTTTCTAAATCTATCACTTCCTTATCTTTTATCTTCCCAACCTGTTTAACGAAATTAAGGAAACTCTTGTAATGAATAATTAAAAGTTCTAAGCTATAACCAGAAAATCCATTAATGTATCCTTCTGCACCATAACATTTTTTTGCATGGCAAAATGCCTTTGCTAATCTTACTTCTTCAAGCATTTTTTCTGTTTTTAGCTTTTTGTTTATATAATCGACGTGAAAATAAGATAAATCAGTTATATTTTCTGCTTCTTTTGGATTTTTTACTTTCTTAACAGGAATTATTTCAATAAAAAAATAAGAATTAACATTAACCCTAAAATAATCCCTTGAACCATGAATTACAGAAAAGTTTTTTGTTTGTTTGACATTTTTAAGAACTCTTTCAGTTAATCTTGAAATTTCTTCGTTCTTGTATTTCTCATCAAATCTAATAAATAAGTCAACATCATATTGTCCTTTCTTTATCATTGTCCCTTTTGCAAAGCTTCCGCCAACAAACGGCTTTGCATTTATTTTTAATTTTTTTAATTCGTTTTCAAAAGAATTTATCAGCTCCTTAAGAAATTTGTTAATAGAACTAACTTCTTCTTGAGAAGGATTTGCCTTTATCAAAACCTCTTTTAAAATTTGATTGATGTTCTGTTTCACGTATTAAGAAATGTTTTTTATTATATAAAAGTAACTGATAGAATTTAGAATGTGCAAGACCAAGACATATGTCATGAACCAACACCCCTTCGGAGTTAGTAATAGATATAAAATTGGAAAATCCAAATAAATGGTTGGAATTAATTAAGATGGGTAAAAATATAATCTTATGTGATTATCTTACCTTCTGCTATTTGGATAGTTTCTACTTCCATGCCCATATCTAATTTATCATTAATCTCATCCACAATTTTTGCTATCCTTAAGGTTTCATCATTTCTAAATAATTCTTTTCCACAATCAGGACACCTATAAAAATCCGCCTTTACCTTTATTTTTTTAGGATTTCCAATAGGGATTAAAATATCTGCTCTCTCTTTAAATTCCATATCCGAATTGCAAAAATTACATTTCATCTTATTTATACCTTATATACATTAAGTTTAACATATTAATATAGTTTTCCATTATATTCTTTTTATTTCCTTTCTGATGTCATCTTTATTGTCAAATATTTCTTTTTGCCAAAGATTTGAAGGAAGAACATTAACTACTTCAAAATAGCCCCCTGTTTCTTTTAATGTTATAGTAATATATATTCCAGCAGAATTTTTAAAAATGCAAAAAGTATCACAATACCTTATTCCTTCACGAACATCTTTCATTAAAACACTTTTTGATGGTTCTTTAAATGACTCAAGAAAATCTTTCAATAAATCAAAATGATGAGTATATCCTATTTGGGTTTTTCTATCTTTAAACCTTTTAAAAAAATATGGGCTTTGATATGTCTCAAAATCCCTATACATTAAAGGTAACATTCATACAATTAATCGTAACAACTTATAAAGATTATTGTTATAATTGTGCAATTACCTCTCTAAACACAATCAAGTAATAAAAGCCCAATTAAGTTAACAATGCAGATTATTCTCTATTTTTCTTTTCATCTGGATTTCTTATTTGCTTTAAATCTTTGACATTCTGCCTTAACGTTGAAGCTAAATCAATTATATATTTCCCTTCTTCAACTTTATAAATTAATGGGCGTTTTTTGTCAAACACGTGCACTAAATCAATTTCAAATTTCCCTGCTCCAGTAACTCTAACAGATTCAATATCCAAAATAACTGGTATGTCTTCTTCAATAATTCCAGCCATTTCTCTTATGTCTTTTTCAACTTGTTTTAAATCTTCAGCAGGAATTTCAACAGGATTTTCCATAATTTTAGCAAGTTGTTCGTCTTTTATAAAAAAGAAAAAATGACTATTACATTTGCTACACCCCTCGAGAAGTTCTTTGCTTCCAGCAGGATACATTTTTCCGCAGTGGACGCATTGGTGTGCCATTATAAAATAAAAAACAACATACTATTTAACTTTTTTGATAATCCTAAGATAATAATAATTAAAAATAAGAAAATCATAAAGTCGTATGGATTTGGAGAGGGTAAAAAGTGAGAAATGGAAAATTGATTTTTGGAGTGTCTTCTTTTCTATTGTTTCGCTGATATTTGGAGCCTTTGCTTATATAATCCCCAACCAGAATATCTTATTCCTTTCTTTTATGATATTAACTGCAACTATTGGAGTAATCTCCTTTTACATTAAAAGAATTAACCTCCAAGGTATTAACCTCCAGATTATTGATAAAAATACTAAAAGACTCAATGAAGAAATTATAGAAAGATTTAATTATATAAAAGAGCTTAATGAAATAAAGAGAAGAATTGAATTTTTAGAAGGTATGGAATCAAGAAAATCAAAAAGAGCACAGATAAATTTAGAAGATATATTCAAAATTGTAGTGGCATTAATCTTAATCTATGTTATATTCCAAGTGATTAGGTCTTTTTCTGGATAGTTTATCTATTCAATAATAATTCAATTTTCTTTGGATTGCGTTTCATTTCCTTTACAATCGTTGCTGGTCCAATTATTGTCATAGCACTAAAGTCTCCTCCAGCAATAGCATTCGCAAGTCCTTTAGTCATCTTCCCAAAAAATCCTTCTTTGTCATTTCCAGAAATAACTGCTAACTCTATTCCTTTAAATTCTTTGACATATCCAACCATAGCCATCGTATCCCCAATTAATCTGGCTTCTTCTGTAGGGATTAATCTTCCTTGAAGTATTAAGATGTTGTTAGTTAATATTATGTTAAGTATTTTTTTAATTCTCTCATCGCTGTTCAAATCTCTTATTTCAGAATAAGGAAGAAATTGGATAGTAAATCCCTTTATTTTTCCTAAACCTCTCTTTTTGTCTGTCATCTTATATAAAGCCAAATATGGTTTTCAATTCTTTCATTTTATCAAAAATGAATGGGAAGTTTTACTTCACTTTACTAAATTAAACCTTTTTTGATAGCTTAAAAATCGACTCATAGAATTCTTCTAGATTGTCTCCATATTTAGCACTTATTCCCACAACTTCATATTCTGGGAATGCCGCCTCAATCTTTTTTATGTCAGTCTTCTTTAAATCAATTTTATTAGCAACAATTAAAACAGGAATTTTTCTTGCAACAAGGTTTCCTATAATTGTTATATTTACTTGATTATAAGGATTTTCAGTAGCATCAAGAACAACAACAACCATATCCATATCGTCAAGCCATTTTATGCTTTCAATAACTCCCTGCGTTGCTTCTTTAGCCCTATTTTTTGCATCTTTCTTCGATACTTTGAATTTCAAAAAATCTTCATAATCTATCTTTGTAGCAATTCCAGGAGTATCTATCATTTTGAAAGTCATTTTCTTTCCCTTGAAACTTATCTCTACTTTTTCTTTAAATTGAACACTTCTTGTTTCATGCGGAATCTTGCTTACTGTTCCAATTTCTTCTCCAGTAAAATCTTTGCAAATCCTGTTTGCTAAACTTGTCTTTCCAGCATTAGGAGGTCCGTAGAACCCAAGCTTAATCTCTTTTTTATTGTTAAACAGGTTTGAAAAAACCCTCTTGAAGAAATTTTTAAAAATTTTTATCTCCATATTATAAATTCGTCGCGCTGGTTTATAAATATTTCAGTAATAAAAAGCAATTAATTGGGCCTTATTTGAGTATTCCCTTGAGGATTATTGCTATGTATCTTTTTGCTGTCAACAAATGTCCTCTGGAACCAAGTCTTTTTTCCATTGTATTTTTTTAAAGCATATTGTAGTTGTTCAGAACTCCAGCCAGATTTTCTTAATTTCACAGCAATTTCTTTTTCATTTAAACCATTTTTCTTTGAAGCATCAATATAATTAACTACATTATACAAATTATTTTTATTTTTAAATAAATAATCTTCATACCTTTTAACATACCAAATTTGTAGCATTATCCAAATAATCAAAGCACTAATAATTACTATTGCTACTAATGTAAAGAACAGCCCAGGATTTGTTAATACCATTTTCCCTTCTTCAAACGGAGAGATATTTTCCCCTTCTATTATAACTAGCTCTTTTATTGAAGGAGAAATAAAGACAGGTAAATTAGCAAAGTCAAAATTCTCATCGGTTGCAGAAAAACTGATTGTTTCTTTTGAATCATTTAACTGAATGTAAACATAATCTCCTACAACTTGTTCATTATAATCCTCTAGAAATATGAGATTTTCCATATTTTTTATAACAAGATATGAAACATCATTGGTATTTTTTATATCCATTTCAAAAGTCTTTAAGAATGGAATTGTATACCCTTCAAAAACAGCAGAAATTTCACTAAATGTTAAATTTGTTTTTACATTTGCCATCTCCCAAGCAATCACTGCGTTTTTGTAATCTTCTTCATTGCCCAAGCTGTAATCTCCTCCGCCAATTTCTTTCAATGTAGCTAAATCAATATTATCTCCTTTAGAATAAAATACTAATTTATTTCCAGAAACTGTCTTTTCAAGTGATTCTGGAAGATTTAATTCAATTATTTGCCAAAGTATCTCCTCAAATTGCACTTCTGTATTCGCTTTTGAAATATTTGTCTCTATAATTGCAAAAAAAGCATTCATTTCATCTAATCCTAAAGAAGAATTAATGCTTTTTTGTTCAAATTTAGAAAAATTCTTGCTAATCATTTGGGCGTTAATATTATTAAAATTTTCTTTTAATTTAATAAAGAGAGTAGGCACCATTTCCGAGGCTGACTTAACCTCAACATTAATTTTTTTAAAAGAATTTCTTCCTTTAAGATCAGTCACAATCACTTTGAGTTCATAAATTCCTAAAGTATCGTATGCGTGTTCAATTGTATTTGTTGTAGCATTCTGCTTTGTTCCATCTCCAAAATCCCAACTATAACTTGTAATATTATCATATCCTCCAATTATTGTAACTTTAAAATTAGTTGGATAAGTTATTGCTGTGTTAGTTGGAGAGACTTCTTTTATTATTGGACCTTTTTCAACAGCAATTTTTTGTGAGAATATTTTAGTATCTCCTAATAAAAGAGAAAATGTATAATTATCATATTTATTTGGGACGTAAATCTTAGCATCATCTAAATACAATTTTTGAAATCCAGATGTTATTTTAGTGGGTGTTTCTGCTAAATCAGATAAATCCATTGCTGGAGAAACACTAATTCCCCCCCTCTTATAAGCTAAACTTGCATCTGAAATTGTTAATTCTTGATTTGCAATACCACTTATTATTTTTATAGGAATAATGCACCCATTAGTACAAATATTATTATATTTATTTAAAATATAATTCTCAATATTCTGATTAATATCTGTTGCTTGTCCTATTGATAATTCAGATTCTGCTTCGTTCAAGATGATGGGGGTTGCTAATAGGGCATATTTTTTTGTTTGAGCAAATATTTCAAAATCAGAATTAAACCCAGTAGTATAATAATCTCCTATAAAACCACAGGAAGTAGAAGTTTGCTGAAAGTTTATTTTATAATTATTGGTTGGAGATGTAGCACTTATGCATACAATGTAATTTTCATTATCTTTAGTTGGAAACTCTGCTACGCAAGAGATTTCTCCTGTTCCTGTGGCTGTTGCAGTGCAGCTTTCAGAATTTGCATCTAAATCGCCTATACTCATTATAAAATTAGAATTTCCAGTTCCAATTACCTTGGCACCTATTTTTACAGAAGGAGATTTGGAAAGATTTATTTTTTCGCAATACCAATCTTCAGAGATTACTGCTTGTTCAGAAGAATGTGCAGGATTAAAGCATCCATAATTTTGGGGATTAAAACTATTAGAGGGGGTATATGCTGTCCATTCTTCTTTTCCGTCATTTAATACATCTATTGTCAAAGGATTAACATCAGATTCTGGACTATTGCTTATTACTTTAATTGAAAAGCCAGAAAAAGTGTTAACTGCAACAGGGGAAGTGGAAGTAATAACAAGTCCAATTATTTTTGATTCGTCCTCGTTTAAAGAAAAAAGTTTTGAAGCTTCTGAATTACTGCTTTCATAATTTGAACTGCAGTCAGCCGTATCGCAGGTATAATTAAAGTAAGAATTAGCGGTTTTATTTATCAAATTTAATAAAGTTATTCCATTTTTTTCAGTAATTCCAAATGAACTCTTAAAAATAGAACTCGCTGGTTCAGCATTTAAACTTATATTAATCCATCCACTTATTTCACTTCCAGGTCCGTATGATTTTTCTATTGAATAATTTAATTTTCCAAGAGTAAAACTTGCAGAAACAAAGTTAATAAAAAAGAAAATAAATACAAAAAATACAATACTTTTCAATGCAACTTTCACCATCTTTCTTATCGGTATAAATAAAAAAGTGTTTATAAATATTTGCTGTACTAGAGAGAAATATGTTCCAAGAAAAATATGTGATTTGTTTAGTTTAATCTTATTTATTGGAACAATTAACTTCCAAAGGGACAATTTGAAAAATAATTTACATAGCTTTTTACAAGGAAACATTTAAATATATAATATTTATATCTTTTATATAAATTATAGAACCTATAAAAATGGAAAACACAACAATTGCCTTAACTAAAGAATTAAAAGAAAAAATAAGTGAATTTGGAAATAAAGGAGAAACTTTTTCGGATATTTTACAAAGGCTATTAAAAAGTGCTGAACAAAGGTTATTACACGATGTTCTTATGTCAAGAGAAGGTTGCGTAACAATTGAGGAAGCTATTGAAGAAGCAAATAAAAAATGGCCGAAGTGATAATTACTGAAAGCCTTAAAGAAGAAATTTTTAAAAAATTTAAGAAAGAATCTAAAAAAATATTCAAATTAATTTATTCATTAAAGGAAAATCCTCAAAAAGGAAAAGAATTAGGACAAGTTAGAGGAATTTTAATTAAAGAAATAAGATATGAAAACTTTAGGTTTTATTTTATAACAAATGGGTTTGAGATAAAATTCTTAACTACAAATGATTTGCAGGAATTAGTAATAAAATTCATAAAAATGTCGGATAAGAAAGAACAACAAAAGACAATTGATGAAATAAAAGATATTCTAAAAAATTTAGGTGAAAGGAGATTTGAATAAAATATTTCCACTAAAAAGAAATCCTTTTGTCTTTTCTATTTCTTCCTTCTGTTTAATTATTATTCTTTTCAAATCTTGAATGTCCGCTTTAACATGCTAATTGACAGTTAGCAGAAAGAGGTGAATCTTTTCATTGATAACTAGTACTAAAACATATACAATTTTAATAATAATTTTCTTACTTTTTCTATATTTTTTATTCTACTTCTCCTCAAGATGTTTTCATCCTATATCCAAATACATAAATATAAATAGAAGTTATACTTTAAAAATTAAGATAAGAAAAGGAGATAAAAAAAGAGAGCATAAAACTTTAAAAACTAATTTTTATATATATTAACATGGCACTAAAAAATATACGATTTACAAGGGCAGAAAATTTATCTAAAGAATTAAGAGATAAAAATAGTCTTCCAAGCGAAGGGTTAATAGTAATTGAAAGTTTAAATCCTAACCTCCGAGAAAACTTTATATCAATAAAAGAAGGGGGAATAAGAGAATACTTATTGTCTAAGGGAAAATTCATTGAAGAAACCCCTGCCCAATAATTTTTTTCTTTTTTCTAATGATTACGATTATTCCTTCATTAGAGGTTATGAAATCTGTGACAGATAATAATATACAAAGTTCTGGTGCTGACTTAAGGCGACAAGCATTTGATAGGGCAACCAATCTTATGACACTGGCAAACGTTGAAGTATTAATTGAGGGTTTAACTTATGAAAGAGTTGAGAGTAAATTAAATGATGAACATAAAATAATTTTTCAATCTGGATATAGAATAGATAATTCTGCCAAAGGTTTAACTTCTTATGGTACTACACAAGCACTGCAATTTGTAGCAAGTGCAGAATCTAAGTCTAGAAAAGTTATTATTATAACAGAAAATTCAAATGATTTTAAATCAATTTGCAATGGAAGTATTGTTACAACTATGCCTTCGTTATTTATAGAAAAAGTAGACAAAGCAGTAGATAACTATCAAAAAAAGATTTTCTCTAATGTAGACGATTCTCTAAATGCTTTATTTTTCATTTAACAAAATTTTCCTACAATTAAAAGCGATTTTAATGTTTTGCCAATTCCCTAAATAATTTTACATCCTCTTTTAATACGATTTGCCCAGCTATTTTTACGAGCTTTAATATCTTTTGTTCATTTCTAGAAATTACATAATTTTGTTTTTTATTTTCCATTTTGTCATTCTCAACACATTAAGTTTAACATGGTTTTATTTAAATAATCTCTTACGAATCTTATTAAGAAT
>ERZ1292623.4900-Hain-H51-01um-R1-4900-length-10842-cov-7_pt1 | contig 10842 bp, 5 predicted proteins | sample MGYA00564398_ERZ1292623 | MGnify/ENA primary metagenome ERZ1292623 (study PRJEB36523, sample SAMEA6512633) | groundwater metagenome | collected 2019-01-07 | study: AquaDiva: Metagenomics assemblies of 32 groundwater samples
TATTATTCTCAGGAGTCTTTGGTTTAGGAGGAATTGTTTTCCCCAAATTCTTTCCCTGGATGAAGTTTAATAACAATATAGTAACTACTTCATCTCCAAGTTCTATTCCTGAAATTTTAAAAGATACTGCATTAAAAGGAACACTCACCAAGACAAACACTAACCCTGTGAAATTTTATTTAATCACAACCTCAACAGAAGCAGTTACATTAGAAATACCAGTTGGTTTTAATCTAGCTTCACTTGTTGGAAAAAGAATTCTTGCAGTAGGATCATATGACTCAAAAAACAAAGTATTAGAAGTAGAGGATATCCAAGACCTAGAGGTATTGTCCTCTACTCCAATACCAATTCCTACAAATACTCCAAGTCCAAAGCCCACTGAAACACCAACTATTGCACCTACTCCAACTGTTATGCCAACCATAGAACCAACAGTTGAACCATCCATAGCTCCAACACTATAATTTTATAGTTTAGGTATTGCCACGCATGTTATAATTATATTGTACCCCGTAAGGGGGAAAAGAAGGAGGGCTCAGTAATGACCCAATTTTTGAATCCCCTAGCGCACCGCGAGTAGAAAACTGTTAAAAATTTATTTTTGATAATGGACTATTCAGTAATATTGTTGGGGGTTTTGCCTTCATCGGGGCAAAGTATTACATATCTTGAGAAGCAATCTACAAGGATTGTCGAAGCGTGAGTGAGATAGTACTATAGCGTAGAGTACTGGATATAAGTGCAATCGATGAGAAAAGCTCGAAGTTCTTGTAAACGGAGAGCTTTTCTTTTTTTATTAACCAATTCAAATATAAAAGTAGTAAAATACAATTATGGGCAGTTTTATTACCAACGGAGATTCAAAAGATTTAAAAAGTCGAATTCTCCAATTAATATCAAAAAGCGAAGAGCTTAAATTTTTAGTTGGATTCTTTTATTTTTCAGGTATCAGAGAGCTTTATAATGGCCTAAAATCAAATCCAAATACAACTATTAAGGTTCTGGTTGGTTTAAGCGTAGACCAATCAAATTTTGGATTGATTGAATTTTCAGAAAACGATCAGTTGTCAGATGAAGAAAAAACATACAAATTTTTTGAATCCATAAAAAAGTCGTTAAATACAGAAAATTTTGATACAAAAGAATTTTATGAACAAGTAAGGTTTTTTATTGAACTTATTCAAAAAGATAAACTCATAATTCGTAAAACATATAAACCTAATCACGCAAAGTTGTATCTATTTAGTTTAGAAGAAAGTCAGGTTGGTAAAAAGAATTTATTTATAACAGGAAGTAGCAACTTAACAAAGGCAGGTCTATCGACTCAAAACGAATTTAACGTTGAGATCGGGGATTACGGTTTTGATGATGCCGAGAAATATTTTGATGAGTTGTGGACTGAGGCAGTAAAAATTACTGAGTTTGATGATACAAAAAAGAAGTTAATTGAAATACTTGAAAAAGAAACTCTTGTTAAGGATATAACACCATATGAAGCATTTTGTCTCGTTTTGAAAACATATCTTGATTCATTTGAACAAAAAGAAATCGGAGATTCACTAATCAAGACACTAGAGAGTAATGGTTATATAGCGTATCAGTATCAACTTGACGCTGTAAAACAAGCATTATCAATAATAGAAAATAATAATGGTGTAATTGTAGCTGATGTTGTAGGTTTAGGAAAAACAATTGTTGCCTGTTCTATTGCAAAACTTCTCAAGAAACGGGGTGTAATTATTTGCCCACCTGCACTTGTAGGAGATAAAAATAAAAATTCAGGTTGGAAAAAATATACTGAACAGTTTGGTTTGTATGATTGGGAAGTTCGTTCGCTTGGCGATCTTGAACAAACATTAGAATTTGTAAATAAGGTTAAGGATATCGAAATTATCATTATTGATGAAGCACATCGTTTTAGAAATCAAGATACTAGGGATTACGAAATCCTCAAAAATATTTGTAGAAATAAACAAATAATTTTGTTAACCGCAACTCCATTTAATAATCGTCCTAGTGATATTCTTTCACTTCTTAAACTATTTATTACTCCTAAAAGATCATCAATTACATTAGAAAGTAATTTAGTTGATCAATTTAAAGGATTTAAAGGCATGTTTGATAGGCTTGGGTATATTAAAAAATATTATAATTCCACAGATATTGATAAAAAGACAAAGGCACTAAATTTTTATAAAGCATTATTTGGAGATGAAAAAATTGAACTTAAAAATATTGCAGGTAGAGCAAAATACTTGGCTAAACAAATTAGAAATGTGATAGAACCTGTGACTATTAGGCGTAACCGTCTAGATCTTCAAAACAATCCATTTTATAAAAATGAGGTGAAGGAATTGTCAAAAGTATCAGATCCACAAGAATGGTTTTTCGAATTAAGCAAAGAGCAATCTGAATTTTATACTGAAATTATTGAGAGTTACTTTGGAGACAAAGAAGAAGGAGGCAGGTTCAAAGGTGCAATATATAAACCATTTGAATATGAAAAGAAAGTGAAGGCAGAGATGAGCCAAGAGGAAAACCGTCAATTTCAACAACAAAGAAACTTATTTGACTTCATGCGTAGACTACTTGTTAAAAGATTTGAAAGTTCATTCGGTTCGTTTGAACAAAGCATCAAAAATTTTAAAAGGGTAACAGAAAGAATCTTAGAGTTTATAGAAAAAACAGGCAAAGGTAATTTACTTGAAGGTAAATATATATTAGATCGCACAATCTTAGAAAAAATATATGAATGGGATATTGATGAAATTGAAAAACATCTTTTGGATTATCAAGAGATTTTAAATAAAGGTGAAAAGCCAAAAAATTATAGAATATATGAAGTCTCAAAATTTGAGTTTAAAGAGCAGTTTATTAGCGACATCAAATCTGATCTACAACTCTATGATGAAATACTAACAAAATTATCTAAACTAGATTTAGTATCTAATGATCCTAAAACAGCATGCCTTATTAATCATCTTGACCTAGAATTTGCCAAGAAACCAAAGTCTGGTGAGCCTAAACGGAAAATAATTATATTTACTGAGTATGTAGATACTGTTTTGTATTTGGAAAAAGCACTTGTTAAACAATATGGAGAGAAAATGCTAGTAATATCTAATGATCTTTCAAATTCCAAAATTACTGAGATTAATAAAAACTTTGATGCGTCTTATTTGGATCAAGAAAATAAATTTGAGTTATTACTTTCATCTGACAAAATTTCTGAAGGTTTTAATCTTAATCGAGCTGGAATGGTAATAAATTATGATATTCCTTGGAATCCAGTTCGAGTAATTCAGCGTTTGGGTCGTATTAACCGTATTAGTAAACGAGTATATGATGAACTTTATATAGTAAATTTCTTTCCAACTGAAAAAGGTGCTCAATTAGTTCAGTCACGCGAAATTGCAGCCAATAAAATGTTTCTAATTCACTTGGCTCTTGGAGAAGATTCAAAAATTTTTGACATCGACGAAGAACCAACACCAGCAGGCTTGTTTAATAGAGTCCAACAGAATCCTGAAGCAACTGAAGGTGAAAGTTTTTATACAATGGCACTCAATGAATATGAGAAAATTAAAAAGTCTGATCCTGTTCTGATAGAATCACTTGATAAATATCCACCTCGAGTAAAAGTGGCAAAAAATTACAATGAGAATGAAATTTTAGTCTTTTTCAAAAAAGGAAAACTATATGTAACCGTTGCCCAAACAGGACTTGATAAAATTGAGCCATATCAATCATCATTTGAGGATGTGTTTGAAAAAGTAACTTGTACAGAGAATGAAAAATCACTCAACTGGAATACCGATCAATTCTGGTTAACTTATCAAACTATTCAAAACTTTAGAGATTTTAGGTTGGGTCAAGTAAATGAACAGAGTTTAGAACAAAAAGCATTGTTAAAAATTGAAACACTTTTAAAATCTAATACCGCAGAACTAATTCTTCATAAGGATTTCCTTCGAATACTTAAAGAGGACATATTAGATTTTGGAACACTACCAGATTACACTTTGCGTAGAATCTCAAATTTTGAAGAAAATACAATTACAGATATAAATGATTTGAATATAGAACTAGGTAGTGATTATTTAATAAAAGAAAAAACAAGACAAAAAAATCAGACAAAAGAAATTGTTATCGCAATTGAAAATAAAAAACATGAGTGAAGCCAAACAAATTTTAGATACACTAATAAATGATTTTTCAATTGATAAGTTTAACCGCTTCTTCAGAGAAAAAAGTCGACAATTTAAAAGCTTAGAAGAAAATTACTCACGATATAATGATGACAACTTCAAAAACGGTTTAAAGCTTGGGGAAATTAATTTTGACAATAATGACAATTTAACAATATGTGCCTTTGAAGTTAAAAAAGAATTGTCAGAGCGGGCAGGAAAGAAAGCTCAATATCAAAAGGCAAAAGATATTTTAAAATCCTCAGAAAATCAAAAATTCTCAGCGGGGATTTTTATTTTTTATGATTTGATTGGAAACTTTCGTTTCTCGTTAGTCTACCCTATTTATTCAAGTACTAAGAAAGACTGGAGTACTTTTCGTCGTTTTACATATCTTGTTAGTTCAGTAGTTGAAATTACTAATAAAACATTTAAACAGCGAATAGGCGATGGTGATTTTTCTAGTTTAGAAAAAGTAAAAGATGCTTTTTCAGTAGAAAAAGTTACTAAAGAATTTTACTCGGACATTGCCAACTGGTATTTTTGGGCTGTAGAAAACAGTAATTACCCTCAGGATACAGAAAATGAGAAAAATGGAAGAAACATAGCTATTATTCGTTTAATTACAAGGCTAATTTTTATTTGGTTTATGAAAGAGCGTGGATTGATTCCAAGCGTGCTATTCAATCAATCTTATATTACAAACCTCTTAAAAAATTTAATATCTAATCAGACAACTTATTACAAAGCAATTCTTCAAAATCTTTTCTTTGCCACTCTGAATACAAAGATTAAAGATAGAAAATATCGATTTGAAAAATCAGTTCATGGTCTAAATAGAAATTACATGGACCATAGTATTTATCGATACGAAAATTATTTTACAGACAAAGAGAAGGCACTCAGATTATTTAAAGACATACCATTTCTTAATGGAGGACTATTTGATTGTTTAGATAAACCTTCGAAAGATAATAATAATCAGGGTGAAATAAGGATAGATGGATTTACAGATAAAGAAGTTGGGCTAAAAATTCCAAACTTTCTATTTTTCTCTGATTTAGTAGAAGCTGATTTGAATGCCGAATATGGAACACAAAATAAAAAGTACCATGTTAGAGGACTTCTAAATATTTTGTCTGCATATAATTTTACAATAGATGAAAATGATCCTAATGATCAAGAAATAGCACTCGATCCTGAGCTTTTAGGTAAAGTGTTTGAAAATTTATTGGCTAGTTTTAATCCTGAAACAGCTTCCACTGCCAGAAAAACAACGGGTAGTTACTATACTCCAAGAGAAATAGTTGATTATATGGTCATCGAATCACTAAAGGGATATTTAAAAACTAACATGGAAGAAGTAATTGAATTAGATCATAAGTTAGAAATTTTATTTTCATCAGAAGATCAAACTAATCCGTTTAATAAAATTGAGACAGAGAAAATTGTATTTTTAATAAATGATCTTCGTGTTGTAGATCCTGCTGTTGGGTCGGGTGCCTTTCCTATGGGTATTTTAAATAAGCTTGTATATGTGTTATCTAAACTTGACCCAAACAATATTCTTTGGAAAGAAACTCAGATAAACGCTGTAGAAAAAAGTGTAAGTGATCCGATGCTAAAAAGACAATTAATTGAGCAGATTGAAGAAAGGTTTGAAAATAAGAATTTTAACTACGGAAGGAAACTCTATTTGATACAGAAATGTATTTATGGTGTTGATTTACAACAAATTGCAGTAGAAATTGCAAAGCTTCGTTTTTTTATATCACTTTTAGTTGATGAAAAGATAGACAAAAACAAGGAAAATTGGGGCATTGAACCACTTCCTAATCTTGATTATAAAATCATGCAGGGCAATAGTTTACTAGAAGAATATGAAGGAATTAAATTGTTTGATGAAAAACTATTGAATATAAAACTTCCTGACAAAAATAAAATAAGTGAAGTTGAAAATGATATCAAAATTATTGAAAAAAAACTGTTAACATATTACATAGAAAATCCAAAGTGGATGAAAAGTCTTAAAATAGAAAGACCTCAGGAATTAGTTTTGTTAGAGTCAGAAATTAATAGACTCAAGTTAACAAGAAAAGATTTACTTAAATATAATTTGTCAAATATCGAGAGTGGTGGCAATTTACAAGCATTGTTTAGTATTGAAAATGAACAGTCTAAAAAAGTTTGGAGTCAACTTCAGGATCTTCATAAACAGTTATTTACCCCGATGTTGAATAGAGATGAAAAACATAGCATTAAAAGTAAAATCGACAAACTTGAATGGGAATTGATCGAAGAAACACTAAAAGAACAAGGTAAGCTTAAGGAGTTAGAAAAAATTGAGAAATTAGAAAATTCAAACACAAAACCATTTTTTCTTTGGCACCTATATTTTCCTGAAGTTTTTGAAGAGAAGGGCGGTTTTGATATTGTAATTGCCAACCCGCCCTATATAAGTGCATGGTCGATGGAAAAAGATGATCCGAACTCACGAGAAGAAATCAAAAGTGCGCTATTTGATTACACTATATTAACTGGTCATTGGGACATGTATATTGCCTTTGTAGCAAAAGGTCATCAGTTACTTAGGAACAACGGTATCTTGTCGTACATAGTCCCTAATCCTATTTTAAGAGAGAAATATGCAAAGGAAACAAGGAAATTTTTATTGATTCAGATGTATATCACATCTATTTTGGAGTTTAACGATACAAATGTTTTTGATGGTGTGGCACGAAGAACCACTGTTTTAGTTGCTAAAAAAGATGAAAATAAGTCAAACTATAAAATAAACATTCATAGTAATAAAAACAGGAATATCATAGGACTCATTAAAAACATTGAGAGAGATAGTTTGTTCAGACACCCTAACCACTCTTTCCTTATTGATGGTAGTGATGAGAAAGATAATCTTGTTCTTAAGATTGAAAATCAATCAGGTAAGATTGGTAATTTCTTCTATGTAAACTATGGAGCACAGGTTTCAAGTAAAATTAAAGGTAAATTTGGGAAAAAAGCAGTTGTTGGAATTACTCCAATTGGAAATTCAAAACATTTTTATGAAGGTAAGGATGTACATCGATGGACACTTGATGATAGAGATTTATATTTAGATTATAGACAAAAAGATATATATGGTCCAAGGGTACCTGAATTGTTCGAGCAAGACAAAATAGTGTTTAGAAAAGTCTCAGATAAAAATCACAAAATCGCAGCGACTCTGGACACAACAAAATGGTATACAGACGATGGGAATATTATATTAGTACCGAGAAAATCTGTTAAAGATACAGGTTTGCAATCAGATTTTGGAAATTATCCTGAATTTAACTCAGATTTGAATTTAAAATACGTACTCGCGGTAATGCTTTCGGTTGTAGAAAGTTTTTATTTTATTCGACGCTTTGCTACGGAAAGCTTACAAGGTTCAACTTCACATACATATCCAACATCTGTTCGTGGACTTCCAATTAAAAATATAGTTTTAAAAAATCAAAAACCATTTATTCAAATTGTAGATAAAATTCTTGATATTACAAAATCCATCGATTATTTAGAAAATTCTGCAAAGAAAGATGAGGTTAAACAATATGAAAAACAAATTGATCAAATGGTTTATAGATTATATGGATTGACTGAGGATGAAATAAAAATTGTGGAAGGAGAAAATGAAAGCTGAAGACAAACCAAAATATGTTAAAGAAGCAAGACAAATACTAGCTTCCATTGATCTCGATTTCTTAATCTCTAATCCCAACGATCTTGAAGAAATAAGGAAAGTTAATCGTTTAGTTGCAATTTTTACTAACTTTTCTTCAAACGATGGTCAAGAACTAAAAAGGCTATTTCAGGAATTTCAAAAATGGGCTAGACGAAGTACAAGTGCAGGAACAGTTAAAAATCAAGCTGTGGATGTTCTACAATTCATTGGTGGAGAAATTGAAGCAATGGACTTATATGTTATTGAACCGGAAAATAATCCTCAGAAAGTTTTAGGTAAACCTTCTGTCACTGCTAGTAATCATATCCTTCCTTTTCAAAGACTTTCATCGGATGATTTTGCTCGGCTCACTTTTTGGATTTTAAAAAGGTCTCCTAAGTATCAAAAAGTTGAATACTATGACGGGATGGGAGATAGGCAAAGAGATGTTGTTGCCCATACTCTTGATAATAAAAAACATTACTATCAGTGTAAAAAATATCAACAAATTTCTGCCACAACACTTAAAAAAGAACTCGATTTATTGAAACCACATTGTGATAAAAATCCAGAATTTAAACCTGATGAGATAATTTTCATAGTTGGTTGTAGAATATCTCCACAAGCTCGAGATGGTGTTAAACAGTACGGAGTAATTCTAGGCTTTGTTAATATTACAATTTGGTCAGAGGTTGAATTAGATGAGAGAGCAAAAGCTACCGATGGCGTATTGGAGGAATTTTTTGGATTTAATAAAGATTTAGTGCGTAGTGTCGTGCAAGAAGTTTTAAATGTAGAGGGAAACAAAAAAACTACAAGAGAGCATCAAGACATTCCTGTGTTAGATTTAGAGGGTTTGCGTAGAAGTGGTGGATCAACTGGTCAATTTATACTTTTTAACATAACTAATCTCAGTCAAACTCAAAAAGCCATAGACTGCCAGTGGGAAATTCGAGGTTTTGATTATTCTTTCAGATCAACAGATGATGACAGATTTAGCTTGCAGCCAAATTCATCTAAAGAAGTAACATATCGATTAGATGGAGAGAAACCTTATCAGAATGAAGTTAGTGAGTTGAGTTTAGTTATGGAGTATAAAGATATGAATGGATCCTCTTATTTTACTAGACGCGAAATCAAACAAGTTCAAGTTAGATCCGGAGCGTTTTATGATTTTGTACGGGGAGGACAATTTTACTCTGCTGAACAAATGGTTGATATTGGTATTGCAAGCATATCGAATATTGGACTAAATGGTGATAGATACCAAAGTGAATTTGAAGTCAAAACTGGAGGCAAAACCCAAATTGTGACAATCGGCATTAGTAGAACTTTTCTTTCTGTCTGGGGGATTTCTAATGATAAGGATAAAATTGAATCGGCCACAGCTGAATTAGGATCGCGAGTTATTCGTAAAATGCTACTTAAAAATGAATTAGATGATTATTTGTTTGTCACGCAAGATTTCCCTCAGGACTATCAAAATGGATTTGAAGGTTATCGGTTATTACGCGACTCGTTATAAATAACAGAAGATAAATAATAAATCATGAATAAAGTGTTTGATTTTAAGAGAGAATACAATATATATTGCGATGAGAGTGGAGTTGAAAATGCTCCCAGATACTTCGTGATTGGATCGATTTTTATTCCTAGAGATCAAAAAAAGAAAATTACACTTGAAATTACAGAGATTAAGAAAAAATATAAATTTAACAGAGAAATTAAATGGAATAAAGTTACTGATCTACACATAGAATTTTATAAAGAATTGGTTGATTACTTCATTTCAAATCAAGATATTGAATTTAAGTGTATTGTTGTTAACAAAAGTGATATTGATTACAGGTTTCATAATGGAGATAAAGAATTGATGTTTTATAAATTTTATTATCAATTATTAAGACGTAAATTTAGTAATGATATCCAGTATTATATTTTTACTGATGAAAAGTCTAGGAGTCTAAAACCAAGATTTAAGGAATTGAGTTTGCATCTTACAAAATTTAGTAAAGAAAATAATATAAATGTAAATATAAAACATATGCAGGAATATAAATCCAAGGAAATTCCACTTTTGCAAATATCAGATTTTTTAACTGGAGCAATCTTTTTTGCAAATAATTATAAAGGTCAAGATTCTGCTAAAAATAAAATTGCAGAATATTTAACTGAAAAATTAGGCCAAAAACTTGATCAAGGTACAAATGTATTGTTTGAAAAACTAAATATTTTTAAGTGGATACCTAAAAAGAAATATGAAGATTATTAATTTACCATTATTAAATTGTGATTCTGAAAAAGAATTTAAAGATGTATTTGAAACAGAACTCGTCAATAAAAACCTAAATTTTGAGGGTTACCGAATATTAATGATTAAAGATGATTTTGATCATGCTTTTTATGAAAAATCTGAGGGTGGAGTAGAAAAAGGTAAATTTGGGATAAGGCGAGCCAAACGAATGATGTTTTTAAAATCAATTTGTGAAAAAACAATTCCTTTTGTCATGTTTTGGGAGACAAAAAGAAAAGGTAAAGAATTATGCGTACTTTGTGAGGAAGCTGAAACGGCAATATATTTAAAGGCAAGAAAATCTAAAAATAGAGAGTTTTTTATCTTTAAAACAATTATTGCATTCGGATCAAAAATCGATTCACGAATTAAAAAACAAAAGGAGCAAGGGAAGAAAATTACAAATTTAGAAGTTTTGTTTGTGGAAGCTGATTGATTACGGCTCAACAACTTCCGAGAAAGGCCGACGGCTATACATTAAGTCTAGCCTAACTATATTATATACCATATTGAGTACCATGTCAGTCAAGATCATCAAATAGTATCAAAATATATCAGATATGAAGAATCGAATTAAGGAAATAATTAAAAGTTTTAAGTTATATATAAAAAGGCTTTTGTTCCCTCTATGGTTATTTCCAATAAAACTTTTAACA
>ERZ1292623.1242-Hain-H51-01um-R1-1242-length-25009-cov-13_pt3 | contig 10841 bp, 12 predicted proteins | sample MGYA00564398_ERZ1292623 | MGnify/ENA primary metagenome ERZ1292623 (study PRJEB36523, sample SAMEA6512633) | groundwater metagenome | collected 2019-01-07 | study: AquaDiva: Metagenomics assemblies of 32 groundwater samples
CAAACTTCACAACTTTCAACAGCTCATTGCCCATAATTCTTCCAAGAGTTCCTTTTCTGCACTCGCTTTCACAAAATTTCTTTTCCCTAGGAAGAGAATTGTTATAAAAAAGAACAGGCACAGGATCTGCTGAATGCGCCTTTAATTTACATGGTGTTGAATGGTCTGCTGTAACAACGACCCTAATTCCACGTGCAGTAGCAAACCCCTTTAAGAATTTAAACAAAGTTTTATCTACATATTCTATCATTTCTTTTTTTTCCAAAGGTTTGTTGTCGTGTCCTGGCAAATCAGTTTCTTTAATATGAATATAGGCATAATCAAACTTACCATAATTTCTTTTTAAACATTTAATAGAAAACTCGCAGACTTCAGCTAATCCCCCATACAAATTCTGGTAAACATCTAATTTTTTTAATTTGGGATAATCAAAAGAAAAAACCTCCATTCCAGAAACTTTTGCAAACCCTATTTCAAGAGGCATATAAGCAACAGAAAGCCAATTCTTGTAAAATTTTAATTTGGGCAGCTCAATTCCCGCTCCACGAACTAAAAGAAAATTAGCCGGCATCAACCCCTTTTTTCTTCTTTCTTCATTTATCGGATGGCTTTCTAAAACCTCGTGTGCTTTTTCTAAAAACTCATTAACAACATTGCATGTATATTGGGAGTTTTCATCATCATCTAATGGCTTGCAAAACCCAATCTTGTCTGTATCTCTAAATTTTCCCTGATTATAACTATAGTCATTTCCAGAAATCATGTCAGAGAATCCCCCTTTAAAAACTAAAATCGCCCTATGCTGAATTGTTGGTTTGAAGATAAAATTAGATGAAAGTTTTATTTTATTAAGCGCTTTGGATAAAATTTCTGCTTCTGCAGTTGTAAGGGTTCTCCCAGCTCTCCTGTCAACAATATTGCCGTTTTGGTAGCTGTCAATTGTTGCAAAATTAACTCTTAACGCTAAATCTCCCCTGACTAATTTAATATCAGTTCCTCTTGCTTCTAACTGTCCTCTTGTGCTTGAAATCAGCTCATTTCCAAAAATAGAAACAATCGCCTCATCTGATTCAGGGATAAATTCAGGCTTAACTGGATACATATAACCGAGTTCTCCTCTTGTTGCAAAAAAATCTAAATTCTGTGTATTAGCAGCCTCTAAAGGAGTTTTATCTCCGAGTAATTTATTGGGCAAATCACCAACTCCATCCAAAATAACAAATATTCCTTTCATTTAATTTATAAGAATAATTCATTTATAAAAATTTATGTCCTAAACAAAAATCTACTTTTATGCTTAGAAACTCTGCGGATTTTCACTTAAGAGATATATCAAAAACTAATACAAAAAACAAAAATAAATTCTTAAACTAAAAAAAATTTAAATTAAATACATTCTAAGGCGCTACTTCACAAACATCAATGCTTGGACCTTTTCCGTACTTGACACCAACATTCTGGGCGCAGTAGTTAGTTGAACAGTCTGCAGAAATATCACAATCGCCAACACCAGGAGGACATGGATTTTGCTGAGTACAATAACTCCAACCCCATACAGCATTTCCAGTCATAGAAAATACAAGATAGGCAGCTATTGCAAGAACTGCTAAAATTATAATTATAATCCACCAAGTTTTGCTTTTCATTTTTAACCTCCTTTCACCATTTTAATATGAATTCTATAAGGAAAAAGTATATATAAACTTATTTATTTTGTTAAGTCAAGTTCATAACTTAACATTTGCACTCACATGCTCGTGAATTAATAGCTCAAATCCGCTAAACGCAGGATTTTCGCCTTAAATATTTTCTAACGAGAAATCTAAGCGCAAGCGGGATTTTGAGTAAGTTATCTGCGAATTTATGAGCACAATTTAATTATGGGTATGTTAAGATTCAGGGTTTACTTTACATATTTTAAATTCTCAATAACCCCCTACTCTTTTATTAAAACACAATGCTGATAAATTATGGCCTCACTTCACAAACATCTATCGTTGCAGGTCTCCCATATTTTGCACCAACATCCTGGGCACAATAATTTGTTAAACAGTCACTACCAACATCACAATCACCAATGCCAGCAGCACATGGTTTTGATGAAGTGCAATAGTGACGTCCCCATACAGCATTTCCAGTCATAGAAAATACAAGATAGGCAGCTATTGCAAGAACTGCTAAAATTATAATTATAATCCACCAAGTTTTGCTTTTCATTTTTAACCTCCTTTCACCATTTTAATATGAATTCTATAAGGAAAAAGTATATATAAACTTATTTCTTTTCTAAAGCATGTTCTCAAAACTAAAGGAAAAGCTAAAGAACTGGGCAAAGAAGCTCACTGAAAACAAAGAAATAGAAGAAGCTCCAAGAAAGAAAGAAAAAGAGCTAAAAGAAAAAAAGCCAAAAGTTAAAGAGATAAGGGTTTCACAGAAATTCAACTTAGTAGCGCAAAAATTTGAGCCAGATTTAGAAGAAGCAGAAGAAATTGTTGAAGATATTATTAAAGGAGAAAAAGAAGAAAAATCATCCCGAGAATCCGAATTAACAAAACCATCCCCTGAAGAAGAGTTAAACTTCTTCCAAAAAATAACATCAAAAATTCAAAAAACAAAAATCTCTGAAAAAGAATTTGATGTCTATGCAGAAGAACTTGAAGAACTATTAATTGAAAATAATGTAGCATTAGAAGTTGCAGAGAAAATAATCCGTGAATTAAAAGGAGATATAGTAGGAAAAGAGTTGTTAAGAAAAGAGGTAGAATCTGAGATTTACGAATCTTTCAGGGAAATCATAAGAAGAATCCTTGTTGAGCCTTTTGATATAATTAAAAGAATAAAAGAATTAAAAAGCGAAGAGAAGCCTTATGTAATTTTATTCTGTGGAATCAATGGAACAGGAAAAACAACAACAATAGCAAAAATTGCAGAATATTTAAAGAAAAACGACTTATCCTGCATTTTAGCAGCAGCAGATACTTTTCGTGCTGCTTCAATTGAACAGTTAGAAAAACACGGAGAGAGGCTCGGAGTAAAAGTCATTTCACATGAATATGGATCAGACCCTGCTGCAGTTGGCTTTGATGCGATAAAATATGCAAAGAAAAATAGAATAGATGCTGTTTTAATAGACACTGCAGGAAGAATGCACACAGAAAAAAATCTAATGAAAGAAATAGAAAAAATAGCAAAAGTTACTAAACCGAATTTAAAATTATTCATAGGAGAATCTATTACAGGAAATGATGCAATTGAGCAGGCAAAGAGTTTTAATTGGGCACTCGGAATTGACGGCATAATTTTAACAAAAGCGGATATTGATGAAAAAGGAGGAACTTCATTATCTTTAGGCTATGTAATAAAAAAACCAATTCTCTTTCTCGGCACAGGCCAGGATTATGATGCTATTGAGCCATTTAATAAAGAGAAGTTTATTGAGAAGTTGGGGTTGTAAATTTTTCTGACGTCAATGCGATTTCGTCAAGGTGCTTGGAAATCGCTGTTCAGTGTTTAGAGGAAGCTTATAAAAGAAACCAGCAGGTGTCTTTTATTTGACAAGGAGAAATTTATAGAAAAGCTTGGATTGTAACCTATATAGTTATTTCTTCTTAAACTCAACATGAGTAAATTTTTCAAATTCTTTATCTCCTGTTACAAAATAAAAACCATTTTTCACAGAAAAAACATATCCAACAGCATCAAAAAAGGATATTTCTGATTTCTTATGTTCTTGCCTAAATTTAACTGCTTCTATGAGTATTTTTCTGTTAACCTGGACTGAATATCTTTCCAATTTCTTTAGCCATAACTCTGCTTCTCCTTCGCCATATTCTCTTAAAAGCACCCCATAAAATTCTGCCAGTGTTAGGTCGCTAATAACAAAATCGAGATTAAGATACTCTGCGAATTTTTCATTGCCTAAGTATATTTCTATTAAAGCATAAGTATCCAAGCACCTTTTTATTTCATCCATTTGCTCTCAAAATCTTTTCGAAAATCCCCAACCATTTTTTTAGATGATTTTTTGAATTTTGCTTTCCCAAACATTTCTTTTAAGATGTTATTCTTCTTTTCAATTTCTATTATGATCTCCTCTTCAGGTTTAAGATTTAATCTTTCAACAGCTTCAATAGGTATAACTACACCGATTGAATTTCCCCATTTTTTAGTTTTTACTTCAATTACCATGTATAACTTATAGGTATAACTATTATATAAAGGTTTCTGTATTATCCTACAAACTAAAGAACTATTTAATGATTACTTATTTCTTATCTTCCCAACAATCCAATCGATGATCAAACCATAATCACCAAAACTTTAATAACTCTTTCTTTCCTCTCTAAAACATGCTTGAACGATTAGGCGAAGTATTGAGAAAAGCAACAGACAGAATAACAAATGCAATTTTCCTAGATAAAGATCTCGTTGATTCTATTATAAGAGACTTGCAAAGAGCACTAATTGAAGCAGATGTGAATGTCTCCCTAGTAAAACAATTAAGTGATAAGATAAAAAAATCTGCATTAGATGAAAGAATAAAAGGAATTGAGAAAAAAGAGCATATAATAAAACTCCTGCATGATGAATTAACGAAGATTTTAGGAGAATATAAGCCACTTAAATTAAAATCAAAACAAAATAGAATCTTGTTTCTCGGACTATATGGAGCAGGAAAAACAACAACTGTTGCGAAAATAGGAAATTATTTTGCAAAAAGAGGGGGCAAGGTTGCCCTTGTTGGTTTGGATGTCCATCGTCCTGCAGCACAAGAACAGTTAAAACAGCTTGCAGAAAAAAATAAACTAACTGCATTTATTGATTTAAAGCTAAAGGATGTAATAAAATTATGGAAAGCCATAGAGCCAAAGCTAAAAGATTATGATTTGATTTTAATAGATACTGCAGGAAGGCACAATCTAGATCAAGAGCTAGTTACAGAGATTTCTGCTCTAAATCGTGCAATAGCTCCAACAGAATCAATTTTAGTAATGCCGGCAGATATTGGCCAGGCAGCAAGCTCACAGGCAGAAGCTTTTAAAGAAATGCTGCAGATTACCGGGGTGATAATAACCAGGATGGATTCAACTGCAAAAGGAGGAGGTGCTTTAACTGCATGTGCAGAAACAAAAGCTCCAGTTTATTTCATAACAACCGGTGAAAAAATAAATGATATAGAAGAATTTAACCCAGAAAGATTTTTGTCTCGTCTTTTAGGCATGGGTGATTTGCAGGCATTAATTGAAAAAATAAAATCAGTCACAGATGAAAAAAGTCAAAAAGCAATGCAAGAAAAACTTGAAAGCGGAAAACTCTCTCTTCTCGATGTTATAGAGCAGGTAAAATCTATGTCTTCTATGGGCGGTCTTGACAAGATAAAGTCAATGATTCCGGGATTAGGAAAAGCAAAAATACCAGAAAATGCCTTAGAACATCAAGAAGAAAAAATCAAAAAATGGGAGCATATAATAAAATCCATGACTCCTGAAGAAATAGAAGAGCCTGAACTTTTAGAAAAACAAACCTCCAGACTAGCAAGAATTGCAAAAGGCTCTGGGGTTGCAACATCAGAAGTCAGGGCATTGCTGAAACAATATAAGATGCTGAATGAATTAGTAAAATCCGGCTCATCTATTGACCTAGAATCAGGAACTCTAAGCCAAAAGCAGATGATGAAATTAGCAAAGAAGTTTGGGAAGAAAAAATTTAGGATTTGAGATGGAAAAGAATAGAATGATTATCTATTTCTAAACCAGTTTATAATCAAAAGTATTATTGCAATTCCATACAAAATTCCTGAAGGAATCAATCCAAGGCCCATTCCCAAAACAATACCCGGTGCTAAACATTCATCTAGTCCAGGTGAAGGGGCACCTTGACAAGAAAATACTCCATAGAGTACTCCATAGAGAAAAACCAAAATAATCCAAACCATACCAATAAGAGTTAACCAAACAGACCATTTTGTTAATTTATTACTTTCTTTAATTTTTAAATAAAGAATACCAGGAATTAAAAATAATAAGAAAAAAAAGATTCCACCTACTATTCTAAAAAGTATAAAAAATAGAGAAGGTAAAAATGGTTCGGGTCCGCCACCAAATTCAACAGCTTCCCACATATAAAATATTGTAGAAATTATGCCTATAATAATCAATAACCATGCACTAAATTTATACCAACTACTCTTCATTTATCTATAAGAGAGAGAGAGAGTTTTTAAATCCTCTTGTTTATAAAAAATTATGCCACTTAAAAAACAAACCCTCGTCGCACAAGGCGCAGAAGCAAAGATAATTTTAGATGAAACTAAAAAACAAATCATCAAAGACAGAACCTCAAAATCTTATCGGCTTAAAGAACTCGATGATAAAATCCGAAAATTAAGAACTCGGAGTGAAGTAAAATTACTAGAGAAAGCATCTAAGATAATTAATGTGCCTATACCTATAAATCCAAATAATCAGCAACTAAAAAAAGAGGTGATAACCATGCCTTTTATTGATGGAAAAAAACTATCTAATAATTTAGATGAATTCTCAGAAAAACAGCAATTAGAAATTTGCAGACAAATAGGAAAAGATGTTGCAAAACTTCATGATGCAGATATAATTCATGGAGATCTAACAACCTCTAATATGATTTTAAAAGAAAGATGTGCTTCTGACGAAGCAGATGATTTTAATAAAGTTAATAAACAAAAAAAAGATACTTGGGTTAATCAGTTATCATTAGTTAAAAATAAATCAATTGCGAGTAATAGCGAGCCAATTATCTTCTTCATAGATTTTGGTCTTGGTTTCAGCAATGGAAAAATTGAAGATAAGGCAGTTGACATTCATCTTCTAAAACAAGCTTTAGAAGCAAAACATTTCTCCCACTGGGAAAAACTCTTTGAAGAATTTCTTAATGGATATAAAAACTCATTGAATTACGAAAAAACTCTTGCTCAATTGATAAAGGTTGAAAAAAGAGGGAGATATAAACATTAATCACTGATAAGCTCAATTATTCTAGAAGCATAATTTAAATCCTCTAGTGGAATAAGCGTTTTTAAGGCTTTTTCTCCTAAAAAAACTTTTCTCCTTAAATAAACTCCAACCATATTTGGAATAAGATAAACCTTTTGGTTAAAAACCTCTTCATTTTCTTCAAATTCATCAAGTTCATCAATTCCAGAATAACCTCTGGCAAGAACAGTATTTCCTTTCAACAAACCAAAAGGAATTTCATGCTCTTTAGACACCCTATTAACTAAATCATACAAACCTTGTCTAATTTTCCCATCATCCAATAAAATTCTTTCAGAACAATCAAAAGACCCAAAATCATAATAAAAAAAATCTTCTGCAATCCTTCCATCAGCTATACTAACAAACTCTCTAGAACTATTAAATAAGACCCCATCAAAAACAGATCTATCTAAATCCAATGACTTAACCATAGACACACAAGAATCTCTGCCATTTATAAAAGTTATTATAAACATAGCCCCTGCAGGATTCGAACCTGCGTCACAGCCTCTCTCCCGACCTCGCTCGTTATTGATGAGATTTGTCTCGCGAGCTCGATCGACCAAAGGGCTGTATACTTGACCGCTGTACTAAGGGGCTATAGAAATCATAGATTAAGTTTATTTTTAAGGGTTTTGATTAAGAATTCTATTAAGATTAAATAAATAAGAACTACTCAAATTAGTATTAAATTATTCCCGCCCGCCCAATTAATATAACGAAATCTAAAGCCTATTGTTGAGTAATGTCCGCGAGTATCGCCTCAAAAATTTGTATAAATGGGCTTACGAATAGTGTTAATAATTTTACGGTGTTAAAAGTTTTTTAGCGAAGCATCGTGATGAAATCCGATGCGGAACAAGAATGAACTACTTAAAAACCCTCTCATAGAATATTTCTCTGTTGATATCCTGCCTTGAAGGGCTGATGAAGTTAAAAAGCTCTCTGAAGATAAATGGTTTATACTTTTCCCCAATCATCATTGCTGCAAGTTTTTTATACTCAATAGTCCCTGGAGATTTCGGATTATGCATTACAGATGGAAGAAAATTAGATTGTGCCCTTAAAACTTCAATATCGTGAGGAATCACTGCTAAAATAGGAGACTCTGCAACTTTCTCAATTTCATCCAGGGACAATTCAAAATCTTTGCCATAAACCTGGTTTAGAATTAATCCAGAAACAGGAGTTCCTCGCTGTTTTGCCATTTTTACAGCTTTAATAGTTGTAGATAATGTAGAATAGTCTGGAGTTGTAACAACAAAAATTTCATCAGAGGCCAAGATTACTGCCAGGGTTTCTTTATTCATAGCAGGTGAGCTGTCAATTAGGATGATATCATAATCTCCGCCCACATTCTTTAATTTATCCCTTAATTTAAATGGGTTAATCTCTCTTCTGTCAAAAAGTCCTGCGGGGATTATATGAAAACCTTCGCTAATAACATAAGTTGCATCCCTTATATTTAAGTCATTAGTTAAAACATCATGAAGAGTTTTGTCTGGATTAAGAATATTGAAATGGATTCCTAAATTAGGAGCAGAAAAATTTGCGTCAACTAAAAGAATCTTTTTTCCAAATTCAGTGAGGGCAGCGCCTAAAGCAGCAACACTCGATGTCTTTCCAACCCCTCCTTTTAGGCTGACAATTCCAATTGTTCTAGCCATATAGAAAATAAATCATTATCATTTAAAAATCCTTGTATCTTTTTCTAGATACTAATCTGTTAAGTAAACCCTGAATCTTAACATAATTACCAATTAAAATTACTCGCAACAAGTTGCTCGATTTATTACTCGAATTGGATTCTATCACAATTCTCGTAGAGAAAAGTTAAGGCATTAATATTCTCGTTACGAAAATCCTGCGTTTAGCGGATTTGAGTTATTAATCTCACAAAGTGCAAACGTTAAGTTATGAACTTGACTTAACATAATCCAAAGCTTTAAAAAACCAAATCACGAACTAATGAAATCTAAAAGTCATTAAATTCCTATTTTGGACTTTTGGATGCTAAAAATTTAATAAATAAAATTAAAAAAATTTTACATGAGAATAAAAAAATCAAAAAGCAAGAAAGTTAAAGAAGAAAAACCAAAGCTTTCTCAGGGAGAATTTGAAGAGAAAGTAATAGAGTTGGCAAAAAAGGGCCTGACAGCAGAAAAGATAGGAGAAGAATTGAAGAGGCAGAATATCCATACAATGGAATTCAAAAAAAGAATCTCTCAAATTTTAAAAGAAAAAAATATTTACATAAATCCCGATATAAAAAACATAGAAAAGAAACTGGAAAAAATAAAAAAACACCAGGAAAAGAGCAAACAGGACAAGAGAGCAATGAGGGAAGGAGAAAGAATTTTTGCACATTTAAAAAAACTTGAAGGATATTTTGGAAACAGATAATTAATTTAAAGGGGAATTATTTTCTTTGAATATGGAAAAGAGGCTTGAAAATCAAATAAAAGAGGTTGTGAAAAGATTTCTTGAAATATCAAAAGATAGGGAAGTTTTCATAATAAGCCATCATGATACCGACGGTATAAGCTCTGCAGCAATTATGATTAAAACACTGAAAAGATTAGATATAAGGTTTGATGTAAAAATAGTAAAGGGATTAGAAGAGCAATTCATCTATGATTTGCCTAAAAATAAAATAATTCTTTTTTTAGATTTAGCATCCGGCTGTCTTAATTATATAGCAAACTCCAATCTAAAAAATGTTTTTGTGATAGACCATCATGAAATTCCTGAAGGAAAAAAGGCAGTTCTTGAAAATATAAATATAATTAATTCTAATCTCTATGATAAACAGGAAATAAGCGCTTCATGTCTTACATACTTGTTCTGCAGAGAAATAATGCCTGAAAATAAAGAACTCGCAAAACTTGCTGTGTTGGGAATGATAGGAGACCTGCTGGAGAAGAATATAAGTAAACTAAACAGTGAAATATTAACTGATGGAGAGATTATAAAAAAAAGGGGGCTTTTAATCTACCCTTCTACAAGACCCTTAAATAAAACTCTTGAATTTTGTTCAAATCCATATATCCCGGGAATTAGTGGAAATATCGACGGAGTTTTAGAGTTATTAAGAGAAACCAAGATAAATTTAGTAAATGGAAAATATCCAAGCATAATAGAATTAGATCGTATTGAAATGGAAAAGCTGACAACAGCCATAATGTTGAGAAATCCAAAAGCAAAAAGCGAGGAAATAATTGGAGATATATTCTTAATAAAATTTTTCAATAAGCTGGAAGATGCAAGAGAGCTTAGCACAATGATTAATGCGTGTTCAAGATTAGGAGAAAGTCATATAGCAATTAGTTTTTGCCTTGAAAACCCGCAGGCAAAAAAAAGAGTTGAGGCAATACATGCAAAATACAAGCAGCATATAATATCTGGTCTAAGATTTGCCTCAAAAGCAGATAAGATAGAGGGGAGGGGGTTTGTGATAATAAACGCAAAAAGAGAGATAAAAGATACGATAATAGGAACAATAGCAAGTATACTTTCTAATTCAGCTATATATGAGGAAGGAACAATAATAGTTGCAATGGCTAATTATGAAGATAAAATAAAAATTTCTTCAAGAACAGCCGGAAGAAACGGAAGGAACACGAGGGAGATTTTAGCCAGCGTGATACAAAAGATTGGCGGAGAGGTCGGAGGCCATGAATTTGCAGCAGGAGCAATTATAAAACAGGAAAAAGAAGAGGAATTCATAAACTTAGTTAAAAAAAATCTCGAAATCGAAGTGGTGAAGATTTGAACCCCAAACCCTTAAAAACCAGCTTTTTCTTTTTAAAATATGGAATTAGAACAAGG
>ERZ1292623.4902-Hain-H51-01um-R1-4902-length-10840-cov-5_pt1 | contig 10840 bp, 4 predicted proteins | sample MGYA00564398_ERZ1292623 | MGnify/ENA primary metagenome ERZ1292623 (study PRJEB36523, sample SAMEA6512633) | groundwater metagenome | collected 2019-01-07 | study: AquaDiva: Metagenomics assemblies of 32 groundwater samples
AAAGAATTGGAGATACTATTCTTGCCGTATTAAATGTGTATATAGAAAGAACGAAGGAAGAAACAGAAAGCAAAAGAAGCCATTTCTTGCTTTGAACAGCTGCAAGAAACAGCCAAACACCAGCAACTATAAAAAAACTTACAACGTTTGCTTCAAATGCAGCGCGTGATAAATTTATGTGCCAAGGAGAAATAGCCAAAAGCAAAGATGATAAAAGGGGAATCCATTCGTCATTCTGGGGAGGAGCGTAAGCGACGACTCCAGAATCTCTCCGCTTGCCTGACGGTGTAAAGAGATTCTGGACAAGCCAGAATGACGTTTTTGATTGATGCGAAAATATTCTTTTCGCCAAAAAAAACGTTATTAGTACGGTCAATGTTCCAAAAAGTGCCGATGGAAATCTAGCAGCAAATTCGTTTAAGCCAAAGAGTTTAACGGGAATTATATCAAGATATGCATAAACAGGAGGTTTGAAGTCACCAAAAGATTCTAAGTAATCTAAGGGCAAAAACCTTCCAAATTCATCTCTTCCATCTATTCCCAAAGAATATGCATTATATCCCCATGCCGTCTCATCCCAAGTTAAAGATGGAGGATTAATTCCCAACTCGAAAAATCGAAGAAACAAAGCTATAAAAACAATTCCTATTAATATAACTTTGCGATCAAATATTTTATTTATCATAACTTGTTTTTTGATACTTTAACAAGTTTTGCTTTATAATTCTGAAAAACAGTCTGAAGAAAATAAGCTGAATCTGTTGCAAGCGTATCTGATGGATGAAGATATAAATAATCAATACTATTTTGTTTTAAAAGCCTGGCTACCTTTCTGCTATCCTTACTGTTAAGCACTTGATCTACAACTGCAATTCTATCTGAAAAATCAATACCGTGGTCAGAAAGCGCATGCACTAAACCTGATAAAAACATCTGCCTATCAGCCAAGAAACTTATGTATGGCGATTTAGCATCAAGTTTAAATTTTTCGTAATTTACCATAATTACTGCATTTTTTTCTGTTTTATCCCGAATATATTTTATAGCCTCAAGTTCATTATTATCTACCATAAGGTAATTTGGCTTAATAATATTTTGTATATTTAAAACTGTTTGATAAAGCACTCGCGGCACGGTTAGTAAAATTACAATTACGATTAAGATAAATTTTGCTTTATTTTTTATTTTTTCAAAGAAAAAACTACACGCTAAAGCACTATATATTGAACCGATAATAAATACCGAAACTAAAAAGTTAAACGTATTAACTCCCCCTGATTTCTGCTGAAAGAAAAAGCCTACTACTAGGCTAACCATGATTCCTGCTATAAGAAAAATATTTAGTTCTTTTGGAAGTAAAGATAAGGATTTTTTTGTTTGCAGAAAACCAAGAAGCTTTGTCCCAAATACAGTAATTATAAATATAAATATATAAATCAATTCGTATTGTATTACTCTCAAGTAGCTTTTGTGCTCTAAGTAAATCCTACGTGCTAGCTCCAGCCGATGGAGCATCATCCAAGGCTGTACAATAAAATTTTCAAAAAGATAAAATCCTGCAAAATACAATCCGCCTGCATTTCTATTGACAGGAAAGTATATAGTTGCGCTTATTATAAAAACTAGGGAGAGAAGAGCCACGAACTTTAAGTCTTTTTTAAGAAGATTATAGATAAATAATACAAGTACCCCAAACAATGCAAAAATTCCAACATACACCTTAAATCCTATTAAACTACCTAGCAACAAAACTGTTAATAATCCAGTGTAAATATTTCTTTTTTTTATCCATAACGCCATGAGGCTTAGAGCTGCAAAAAAAATAACAATAGAAATCGCTCTTGGGGGATTAACTAAAAATTTTGCTCCGTCTTCAAGAGAACTCATTTCAAAATTAAGCTCTTTCCTCATAAAAGTTACTAAGGCAAAAATTAAATCCCCTCCAAAATAAAGAAAAAATACTAACCAGCGAACGTAATTTTTCCCTAAGGATGCAATCTGACCAAAAATTATCGCTGTTAATCCAAGAAACAAGGATATAAACAATGTAAAATATTGATATTGTGTCGCAATTAAAGGAAGCTTAAAAACCCTTATAAGTTCTGCTGATACAAGATTACCCCAGTAATGGTAATTTTGAACAATAACTCCAAACATACCTGGTTCGTGTGGAGGAAATTGTTTTATCAAACTATTAGTCAATGCAATATGATATATGCTATCTGCTATATTACTGCAACAAAAATAAAGTCCATCTGCATGTAGAACTCCTGTAAACCAGACAGAGGAAAGCTGAACAACTACCCCCAAAAAAATTATTCCGATTAACAAAAAATCAATTTTCCTAACCTTACTTTTTATAACATTACTAAAAATATTATCTTTAAGATTTAACTTAACCCAAAGCAAAAAGAGAAAAATAAGATATATGTAGGAAAACCACCTAGCATTTATGTATCCAAAAACAAAACCTTGCCATGCCCAAACAACCATGCCTAGAATTGTTCCAATTACTATACGTTTAAACAAAGAAAGCTTAAGCTTTATCAGAAGAAGATCTCCTGGCACAAAAAAAGCAAAAAAGACAGAGATGCAAAAAAGGAAAAGGTATAGCCAAAAAGATAGATCTAAAAAATCAATCATGTGTTCTTTTGATAAGTTCCATACTATAATATTCTAGCATTATGAAACATTTTTTTAAACAAATAGATATTTTTTGTTTTACTTTTATTATCCTTGGCTTAGTATTCATCTATAGAGATGTCCTTTTCGATAATAAAATTCTATTTCCTTCAAATTTCCTTGTACGTTTTTACTCTCCCTGGTCCACAGAAAAAATCAAAGGCTGGGAAAGCGGTATTCCCAACAAGCCCATTGGAGACGACCAAATTAGAATCTTCTACCCGGAAAGGACATTTACAAACGAAGCTCTAGCAAAAAAAACCATTCCCCTTTGGAATCCTTATGTTTTTAGCGGAACACCGCATTTAGCTAATTTTCAATCCGCTGTGTTTTATCCGCTAAACATTCTTTATTTTTTTCTACCACAAATATATGCATGGGAAATTCTATTATTTATCCAACCAATTATGGCTGCATTTTTCATGTATTTATTTCTCAAGCTTTTTAAACTGGAAAAGGGAGCTGTCTTACTTGGGGCAATTTCTTTTGGATTTTCTGGATTTATGATCGTATGGAGCCAGGAAAATGTTGTCGTAGGCCAAGCCGCCTTATGGCTTCCACTTTGCCTTTTTGGCATCGAAGGATATATTAGAACAAAAAAACGATGGTGCTATTTGGCTGCTGTTGTTGCTCATGCATTTTCTTTCCTGGCTGGTTTTTTCCAGGTAACTTTTTATATATTTATATTTAGTTTTTTGTATGGCATATTTCGCGCAAAAATCCTTGAGGGAGGATTAAAACAAAAAACATTACTTATTCTATTTAGCATCTATATTTTTGCCCTACTTCTTAGCGCAGTACAACTCTTTCCCTCAATCGAGGGGTTTATTGAATCCCCAAGAAGCACGTCTTCAGCCTGGTATTTATTCCAAACGTATCTTCTTCCGATTACTCATATATTTAATATCATGGTACCAGACATTTTTGGAAATCCAGGAGCATATAATTTTTTTGGTCGCGGTTTTTATCGCGAAACAATTCTTTATGCAGGACTTATTCCGTTTGTCTTTGCCATATATGCAGGCTTTAAAACAAAAATAAATCCTCTTATTCGTTTTTTTATTGGAGCTTTCCTTCTGTCTTTTTTTCTAACCCTTGATTCACCTTTTACAAGATGGTTCTTTCAGCTTCCCCTTCCTCTGCTTCCAACATTTTTACCAAGCCGCATTCTTATTGTCACTACATTTTCCATTGCCACACTTTCTGCCTTCGGTTTTTCGCAGTGGATAAGACAAAAGGATAAAAAAGACTTAAGATTTATGACTTACTTATTCTCTGTTTTCTATATAGTTTTATTACTAATTGCTGCGTATGGACTACTTATGTTGTTAAGCCATGATAATATTTCATACTTTAAGGAGTTTAATAATTACATAGTTGTACATGGATCACTTCCCACAAAAATAAATATTTTGGTTCTTCTAAGAAATCTTATTTTGCCATTTATTATGCTTTCTTTTCTTTTTATTTTCTTACGAACCAAAAAAATGCTCAATCTATCTTTCGTTGGCATTATTGTTCTGACGCTACTGGGCCAATTTTACTTTTTGAATAAATATCTTGTGATTGGGCAACCGGAGTTTCTTTATCCAAAAAATGCTGTTTTGTTTTTTTTAAAATCGAAAAATTCTTTGGACAGATTTCTCTCCCTACGTCAACCCATGCAGGAAAATATATCAACGTATGCTCGGATTTACTCTGCCGAAGGAGTAAATCCAGTTTTCCCAAGACGATACGGGGAACTACTCTATGCTGTTAAAAATAACGGAAAAGTTACCAATGACATTCCTCGTGTCGAGGCAAGGCTGTCAGAGTTAGGAGATAAAGAGAATCCTTTTGAGGACAATAGAAGACTTCGTTTGATGTCGCTTCTTGGGATAAAGCATATACTTTATTTTGATGATCACAGTCCAAAAAATAGCGATGCAAATAAATTTTCTGAAGATCTTTTTATGCCTATATGGCATTATAACAATTGGTACGCGCTTGAATATAAAAAAGTATTACCCAAAGTTTTTTTAACCAACAAAATACACATTCAAAATAATTCCCAAAAAATTGCAGATTTGCTGTTCGACAAGAACTTTGATCTTTCATCAAATATTGTTTTGGAAGAAAAACCTATTGAGCTTACTAATTCTGGTGAATTTATAGAACTGCCTAAACCCTTAACCGACTCATTCGCATCCATCATTTCCTACAAACCCCAAGAAATAATTATTGACGCAAAAACAAAGACGCCAAAAATGCTTTTCCTTTCAGATAATTACTATCCAGGATGGCATGCTTATGTTGATAGTAAGGAAACCAAAATCTATAGAGCTAACTACACGTTTAGAAGTATTTATTTACCTGATGGAAACCATACGGTAACGTTTAAGTATGACCCGATGTCTTTTAAAATTGGTTCTATAACATCTTTGTTATCAATTTTAACGATCTTATTTATTGTGTTTTTTGAAATAAATAAAATACGCAAAATAAAAAAATACCATATCATCTAGCACCAAGTACAATATCCTGTCCGTCTTTTTTGGATTTACTAAGCACATTTCTTATTATATTGCCTTTCTTGTCTATAATTATAATTTTGCCTCCGTCATGACCAGACAAAACCTTATCATACTCTTTCTCAACTCCCTCAATACCATGATAATTATTACTACTGTAAATTCTGGTACAACACTCCTCATATAAAATATTTTTAATACTTGACGGGTCGGCGATTGCAGTTCTATAAACCCTAGAAGCATGTGGAAAAATTTTTATCCCACGAAATAAAAGTATTCTTTTCTTAAGATCATCTGTAAGATCAGTAAACAGTGTAAAAAGGGGCACATAAGAACCGGGAACAGCATTTTCAAGATAAGTATTTTGAAGATGAACGTCCTTTACGTGTCCAATTCTCTCTAAGAAACTAAGCATCCTTTTTTCTTCTTGCAAATCAATTTCTTCGGGATTAATAGCTATTAGATATCCCTTAGAGTCTTCCACCAAGACTTTGCCTTTTGAATCTAAAATTCTTCCCCTCTTACCTGAAGATTCTGTCGTTACTATATTGTACTCGGGCGAAAAACCAGTCAGAACCAAATCCCAATTCCAAATAATTTTCCATTGACCATCTTCTTTGACTAATTTTACATCCTTATTCTCAAAAAAGGAGCCTAGAGGTTCTGTTTTGTATGTAACCGAAATTTTTGCGTTTCCACTGTTGCCAAAAGTTGGAATGTTTCGTTTTATTTCCTTAACAATGATTGCTTTAACTTTTGCCTTCTCTAGCGCTCTCTGAGTTAGGAAACGAAACTCCTCACGAGATATTTTTGGCTTGCCAACTTTAGAAATATTTTCCTGGTATATATCTTGAAAGTATTGGCGAGATAAGTTGTAATAAAAATTATTTAAAACCATCTCTGGTTTAGGTTGTAAAAATACAGTAGCATGAATAAGCCCATATACAAGGATCGCTACAAAGATAAAAGTCGATGGCCGCGAATTAATAAAAAGCGTAATCACCTTAACAAAGAGAAGATAAAAAAAAGGCAGGATTATTACTAGATATCTGGGATATGTTGGAATTAGCACATATATAACAAGAGTTGATAAAATAAAAACTGAAAGACCTTTCCAAATTAATGTTAGGTCTTTTTTAAAAATAAATATTAGAGAAGCTAAAATGCCGATACTACTAATTACCGGCCACATAATCCACCACTCCGAAACAGAAGTAAGAGAACCGTCCGAAATATTGGGAAACTTTCCTAGGAATAGAGTCTTCCAAATTGCTTCCTTGTGAACAATTAATTGTGATTTTAGGTAAAAAGCAATAACATACTTTTGCAGCTTTAAGAAATCCAAAAAAGAATTTCCATCCAAAAAGAATTTGCTATACGGAACAAGTATTCCTAGAAATACTCCAATAATAAAAATGAAGTATGCTTTAATCATGTTTTTATATATGAAAAATGCGCTCTCTAAAAAAAGAAGTAGAGGTAAAAGGATTGGAGGTTTTGTTTCCGCAAATAGCCCTAAAGACACACCGCTTACTAGCGAAAAGACAAATGCTCTATTGCTCTTGTTATATACTGATATAAGAAAGAAAAATAAGTTTGCTAGAAGGAAAAACAACTGAGCAATATCAATCCATGCTCTCCAAAACTGATTAATAAAGAGTGGGTCAAGAAAAAGAAATGCGGCGGAAAATAGGGGAAATAACTTAGTACTTAGTAGTTTCATGGAAATTAGATAAAAAAGAAAAAGAGATCCCATTCCCAAAAAAAGAGCATAGTATGCTGGATTTTTAAAGACTGAAATTGATAAGCCAATCAGATATTTGCCTAAAGGAGGAGTCTCTGCATTAAATCCAGTAAGAGGGGCTCCGTTAATAAGACCATATCCAATGTAAGAAAACAAACCATCGTCTCCTATAATGCGCTTTGATAATGGAAGCGCCCACTGCGAATGTTCAAATCGATCTTTCCAATATAAAACATCATAGGTTTCTATAAAGAAGCTTCTCTTAAAATAAATAATCTGTAAACTCTGAAAAAAAATAATAAAACAAAAAAATAATAATAACAGAATATTCTTTCTTTTAGCAAAAACGTTGATAATGTTTTCCATATTTTATCTTGCGCTGATCTTATAGATTATCGCAGCTTGATTTTCGTAGATTTCATTAATATAACTCGTATCTTTTACGAAAAGTAAAGGATATGGACTATAAATATATGAGATTTTATACTCTTTTAATCCCAGCCTTACTTCTTTTTGAAGATTTGTAGATTCCAAAGAGTAGTTTGCATACGTATTGTTAAGCGAGATAATCTTGCGGATAAATTCAATTCTAGGTTTAATATCTACTCCCGCAAAATCAATATATTCGTTGCTAAGATAACTTCTTTTGTTGGCAAATGCCACAATCGCTGGCGATGACGAACCGTACCAACTTAATACATCTTTCTTGGTCGCGCCAACATCTTTATCTGGGATTTCTAAAACAGTTTCACTGTAATTTCCCTCTGATTTTAAGAACTCCATTGCTTTAAAGTAAGTGCCTGACAACGAAGATCCACGAGAGAGCACAGAACCAAAGTAGCCTTTGTAAGGCTCGTATGCAGATGACAATGTTATAACTATAATTATGGTAAATAAAAAGATTTTTATTAGGCGGCTCGGGATAAGATTAAACAAAGCATCAAATCCAAATGCCGCAAACAAAGAAACAAAGAATAAAAAATACCAGGCCATTTGTATTATCTCAAATACTTTTCCTGACTGAATAAAAAATAAAGGTATCAAGATAGAAATTAAAGTCATTATTAAAATAGTGAAAGCAAAAAATGAAGGGGCTTTATGTTGTCTTAAAATAATTACAGGCAACAATAATAGCCCTATTAATCTTGTGCCTAAATTGCCAAAGAAAAATACATATAAAGCGTATAATTCTGTTTCCACTATTCCTTTTACAACAGAGAGTTTTGTGTACGTGTACATTTTTTCTGCATATCCATACCATGGCATATTATCTGTAACTACGCTATGAGGCGCCCAAAGCGGTGCGTAAATAAGAGCAGATGAAGGATCTCTAAAAATTCCATAAGTAAAAACAAATAAAATTCCTGAGGCAAATAGAGATATGAATATTAAGTAGTTTCTTCTGAGTACAGCCTCCATGAGGCTAAATAAAATAAAACCGCCAAAAAGAATAATACCGGCATAAACCTTAAACATTGTTGCCAAACCAACAAATAATGCAATAGGAATAAGCCATGCACTTTTCCTGAGAGCGAGATACCGATGAATCGCAAAAAGTGCAGCAATAACAATAATAATTGATATCGCAAATGGCGGATTTATAAGCGCTGTTGCTGGTTGTTGTATTCCAAACGCACTATCCAAACTTAAATTCTCATGACCACGTAAATGTAAGATAAAAGCAAAGCTGCCGCCAAACTGAGTCAAAAAAACAGCCCAAAGAGCAATTGATATTTTCTTGCTCCATACATACATAAGAGAATACACGCCCAATCCCCAAAGAGTCGCTATCAATAATGGAAAAAAATGGAAATGCAGCGAAAGTGGAGAAATTGTAAAAATATTACTAATCTTAGCTAATAGAAAATTATAAAAAAAATGGTAACCTTTTAACGGAACTTCGGAAAATCCAGGATTGTCTGGTGGAAAATTGGCCTTCAATTCATTGATAAGAGCCAAATGCCACAAATCATCTCTTCCATATTTAATAGTATCCCCATAAACGCCAGACGTTAGCATGCTAAGACTAAAAATAATCGATAAGACAAGAACAGCTAAAAGCGGCCAGCGATGCAATTTATCAATATTTTTAGGAAATATTTTCTTATCCTTAATAGCGAAAAAACTGACCATCAAAAACAGGGGTAAAATTACAATCTCCAATTCTAACCAAGAAAATATATAGGAAATTAACGTGAATAGTATTATGCCTAAACCAAAAGGAAGAAATAGATTTTCCGGGGAACCAACCGTTAGTTTTAATTTTGTGAATAAAAATTTCCCGGGAGAATAAAAACAAATAAAAATAGCAAAAATAAAAACTATGATTTCTAAGAAAGACTGTAGAATATTCATTCGTATTATTTATTTTCCCTAAATATTCGTTTTTGAACAAGAAATTGACCAAACTTTTTTTCTTCTACGATGTCTGAAGTTTTATTCTCCTCTGATATTATTGGGTTTATAAAATAATCCGGAATTCCAGTTGTTGGCTCAATAATAATGTACCGATATTTTGTTCCAAATGGCTGATCAGAAAGATTACCTAAATAACCCTTTTGACTTTTTCCACCATGATAAGGAAGATGTCCATATTTCTTCTCACCATAAATTTCATAAAGATAAGCCCACGTAGTATTTATATGCAGTGGATTGGTTATTGTTATTATTATAAACCGTTCGCCAAATGATTGCTCGTAAGTATATTTAACTATTTCTTTTTCAAAATTTAGACTTATACCATATTGTACCGACAAAGGACTATACTCTGTTTTAAGCCATAAATATGAGGTATAGAATTGACCCAAAAAGATGCATATCAACAGAACAGCAAGAAGTTTAAAGCTTGTAACAGTACTTATTAACAAATAACTGCAAATCATTGTTATCGGCAAAAGAAAGGGTCCGAACATAAACCCGTTGTGTAAAAATCCTGATTTAAATAGATAGAATATAATAAACGTACCTAACCATGTAACTAATAAAATTATCGCCTTTGTATCATGCTTGTTTTTAGAAACTCTTAAAATAAATATGCCAATAAGAGCAATAAAAAGAAGTGATCCGTAAGAAAATGGTAAGATACTTACCGATAAAAGTTCATTAAATCTTTCAACAATTAATAAAACCGTTTCCGTTGGAGATCTAGGCGAGGATAGGCTTGAGCTTAAAAAATGTATCATTGCCCAAATAGCCTTGCCATTAAATCTTATTTCAGCCAGAATATATGTGCTTATTGCTAACAAAAAACCTATACCAAAAAATGCTAAATCCTGTAATCTAAACTTTATTTTATAAGAAAGCCAATATATGGGTAATGTAATTAAGAATAAACCAAATGCGAAATCCGCCTGTATAAGGAGTCCAAAAAAAAGACCGACAAATAGCAAGTCTGTCTTTTTCTGCTTACTTATATACCTCCACAAAAAAAACAATAGAAAGGGAACAGTATATAACGCGATAAGAGGATTTGCTAACCATCTTGTAAATACCTGAAAAAGAGGGGATGAGACATAAAGAACAGATGCTAACAAAGCAATATGAAAATTACGAAAAAGTTTATATGTAACAAAACCACATAAAGGTATGGTAAGAAATGAAATAGCAAAAAAAATTGCAGCTACAACTTCTGGGTTTCCAAAGCTTATTGCATAAGGCAAAACTAAAAAATAATACCATAATGCACCGTGATGCACTCCTGGAATATCTGAAGATGGTCCAAGTATCTTAAAATCATGCTTACGCCAAATAGCGTATGCTTCGTACGCATCTCTTGCCTGATCAAATCCGAAAACAAGTTGGGTTGACAAACCAAAAACTGCAAAAGCAACAGAAAGAATGAATACGATTATGTATAAGATAACTAGATAACGAGGTATTTTTTTAAGATGCATGATCAATCTAT
>ERZ1292623.4903-Hain-H51-01um-R1-4903-length-10838-cov-8_pt1 | contig 10838 bp, 12 predicted proteins | sample MGYA00564398_ERZ1292623 | MGnify/ENA primary metagenome ERZ1292623 (study PRJEB36523, sample SAMEA6512633) | groundwater metagenome | collected 2019-01-07 | study: AquaDiva: Metagenomics assemblies of 32 groundwater samples
TACTAAAACAGTCCCCGGCAATGATTGATATTGTCGCTAAAACATTTAATTTAACTGATAGCGAGAAGAGTTTTCTTTTAGAAACGCCTGTTGGTCAGGGCCTGTTTTTTGCCGGCTTAAAACATGTGATAATTCAGATAGTGGCGTCATTTTTAGAAGACAAGTTAATCACAATAAAACCGCAATGATTTTAATAACTTTAATATTAATACCTTTTATATCTTGGCAGGCGAATAGCTACACGCCCTATTTCTACCAAGGGAAAATTTTACCGACAAATAATTCTGAAGTGGTTGCGTCTTTTGAGTTGTTAAATGACGGCAAGGTTTCTGATATTTCCCGAAAAAATATCCGTTGGTATTTAGATAATCAATTATACAAATCAGGCGCCGGACTTAAAACAATTTCTTTTACCGTTGACCAATTTAAGCGAAACGATTATTTAGTAAAAATTTCTATTGATGGGACGGATTATCCGGCCGTCATTCCAGTCGCTTCGCCGGAGGTAATAATAGACAATCCTTACTATAATAATTCTATTAAACCGGGCACGAATTTATTCCGCGCTCTGTACTATTTTTTCAATATTAAAAATATACGAGAACTGGCTCACACCTGGACTGCTAATGGCATTACCACGCAATCCCGAGTTAATAATCCAGATATTTTAGAGTTGGAAGTTCCAGCGCAAGTTGTTGGTTCGGATATTAATTTAAATTTATCAGTAAAAAATAAGAAAAATAATTTTGAATTTGCAGATGATAGAGTTAATTTAAATATAATTCCATGATTAAAAAAATTTTCTATTCAATAATTTTTTTAATAACTTTGTTCTCGTATTCAAGTTCTTTTGCTATATATATTTATTCTCCCGGCGAAACAGCTATTTCTTCTCAAGGAAATTATACCGGCCCGCAAGCTCAAGACGAATCCACACAAAATTATACCAGCGGCTGTGGCCCGCAAGGCAACGGCTATAAACTTTGTATTCCTATTTTGGGCATTGATTATATAGAAAATAGTTTAGCCGAATACATTAAAATAATATATCGTTTCGCGCTCGGGCTTTCCGGTTTGTTGGTCTTTATAATGATTGTTTGGGGGGGGATTCAATATACAATTTCCGCCGGAAATACTGCCGCAACTTCCGATGCTAGAGATCGAATTTTCCAAGCAATTTTAGGAATGCTTTTATTATTTTTATCTTATATTATTCTCAACACAATCAATCCGGATTTAATTTCATTGCGAGAGCCGAATGTGGATAGCGTGTTTCTGCCGAATATCCCGCCAGCTAAAACTCAACAACAATTAGACGCGGAATATAACGCGCGACGCGCCACAGAAGTAGGTCGTATTGATCAAGAAGCGATAGATGCCGAGCAACGATTAACAACTATTCGAGAACAAATGGACAATGAAACTGATCCGGAAAAATTAGCCGAGTTAAAACAACAAGAAGATGAAGCGAAAGATGATTACTTAAATAATAAATACCAACAATCAATCACTCGACTTAACGAAATTAATTCTCGCATTGAAACTTTGGAAACTAAACAAGGGGGCTGGGCAAATAGGTCTTGGTATAATCCGGCAAAATGGGGAAGTGGAGTAGTAAATGGAACTGTTAAACCCTGGACTAATTGGTGGGAAGGCGGAAGTTTTGAAGGTGTTGGCGCGGACGGCTTAACTCGGGCTGAAGAAATTGAATTGGCCGGTTTAAGATATCAAAGCGGTCTTTTTCAAAGAAATGTGGCTCCCACTCGCCAGGGATTGCAAAGTATAAGAAAACCATAATATGCGTCGAATATTTATCATTCTAATTTTAATATTAATTATTGGAGCCGCCGGCTGGCTCGGATATTTAGTTTGGCAGAAACTAAATAACGCTGACACCAGTGTTCAACAACAAATTAAAACTGACGAGGGAAAAACTGTCGCCAAAGAAGAAGGTCTTCTAAAACAAATCACAGAAAATAGTATCGCTAATTTTTGGGTCAACGCGACTACCAGTGAAATTTTTCTGATTAATTACGATGGGGAAATAGAAAAACTGGAGAATTATCCGCCGGCCGGCGGAACAAAAACCCTAGCTTCCGATAATGGCTTGAAAAATGTCTCTCAAATAACTCCGTCGCCCGATGGCAGTAAAGCTTTAATCAACCTGACAATTTTTGATACCGCCACTAATATTTGGACGCCGCTACCTGTTGGCGCCACTGCCGCCGCCTGGCAGCCAAATAATCTGCCGACAATTTCTTATCTAACTAATGACGGTTTGTATAATTTAAATTTGAAAGACGGTAAAACCTCTTTAGTTTTAAAATTAAATAATCGCGACTGGCAGATTAGTTGGCCCTTCGCCGATGAAATTTATTTAACGGAGAAACCAAGTTCAGTTTATAATGCCACTTCCTGGAAAGTTAATTTAAAGGATAAAACATTGACCAGAGGGGACTGGGGATTGAAAAAGATTGCTGATATGGTTAATTTAGAATATCTAATACCGGGCAAAAAATTTAATATCTTGCCGTCGAAATGCCTGTTAGTAGAAAAAGGCTTTTATTGCGCCGTTCCAAGTCAGGAAGATGTGACTTTAGATGACTATCTAAAACGAAAAGTTTATACTAACGACGATATTTATTTTGTTTCCGTGGACACCGAAAAGAAAAAAGCCCAGGCGAAATTATTATTGCGCGCAAACGATAATAATCCCATAGATGCGATAAATCTTGCTTTGTATAAAGACAAACTACTTTTTATTAACCGTTACGACCAGAAACTTTATAGTTTAGAGTTGAAGTAAATATCGCCACCCAGTCCGCTATTCCGTAGGGAACCAGAATAATTTTTTTCCTGCGAAAAAATTTTCTTCTCGCTCGGCAGAAAACTGCGACCGAGCGTTTTCTGCTTCGCCCCGTCCTCGGGGCCTGCGCGATGTTCCCTACGAAACAGCGGCCCTAGGTGGCTTTAAATAGTCAAAAATGGCTTAAAACCTACACTTTTAGACGCTATTGACCCCCACACCTAATAGCGATTTTCATTAATTTCTGATCGCTATTAGGTGTGGGGGTTGACAGACGAACCTAATAGGTGTATAATGCGGAGGATAGTCAGCACGTAGCTGATGAAGCCGTTGTGATATCGACGTTCGGTATCTATAATTCTCCTCTGCCGAGAATTTTTACAACGGTGACTAGCACCTTCCCATTGAAAGGGGGAAACCATGGCAGCTCGTAGACTGTTGTGTCAGATCGCGATGGAAGTGATCGGCGAAGTTGGTCTTTGCCCAGAAGATCTGTCGGATGGCAAGTTCTCAGGAGCGCAGATGCTCGTTGAGAAATGCACTTCGGTAGTATCTCGCAAAGTCCGGCGACTTCGCGATGGAACACTGGGTGAGCTGGCTGCTTGCGGTCGTAAGTACGTCAGCCCAGAAGGCTCCTCCTTGTACGAGGTAACCCAGTGTTCGTGGGGCAGCAAGTACGATGGAGGTCGGTCAAAACTGCGAGCGATGGCGCATGACGCCATCATCGCCGAAATGGCCGATGTGCTGGAGGGACGCGCGAGAGGGGAGCGTGAGTTGGAGGGAATTAGAGGGATGAATTTTCAACATGGCATATCAGCTTGGGCTGAATGATGTGTTGAACCTCAAATCTCTTCCGGTGCGTCTTAGAACGCAAACGGCGATCCGTTAATCGCCAGCTAACTTTAGCTGATAACTAAATTGTCATCTGAAGTTAGCTCGTTGAAAATTCCTGATTGTATAATCGGGTCGCTTCGCAAGAGGTAAGAGTGTGGTTTCTGCACTAACTCAGAAACACATTGTTTTCCCAAAGGAGGTGCCGTATGGCACGCCAAGACACAGAGTTCACAATCGACCAAGGACCCTCGAAGCACGACTTGATGCTCTCTCTTTTTGACACAGAGATGGGTGCGCGAATTGTAAAATTCCGCCGAGCGCATGACGAGGAAGGTGAGCACGGTTTTTGGATCTATGATGTCCAGATTGTTTCTGCAAGGAGACGGGATCCCGGCGCGACAATCTGGGAGATCGAGGGAATCACTAACGCTCAAGGTGAAAGGATGCGAGTCTCCATCTACTACCTCTCGGACACCCGAGAAGGTCGCATGAAGTTCGAGGAAAAGCTTCGGACTCATAGCATCATGGAGACGCCAGATGACGTAAAGAGGGCGAAAGCTCTCATGATCGTCGTTCAGAAGATGATCGCCATGTATCAGAATAGCCACAGCGGCAACCTGGACGATAACATCTTCAAGCTTTTCGAGAAAGCCAAGCGAGTCCACTACGCCGAGGATCGCGATTCTCTCAACGAAGCGATTAAGAACATCTGAAAACGAACCCCACAGAAAAGTCTCACGACTGATCTGTGGGGCGAGCCCCGTAGTGAAATGTGATTAGTAGCAATACTGAAATCACATTTCTACTATCGGGGCTTTTCTTTTTCCAGATAGTAGAAACTCGGCTTGCTTCGCCTAAAATAGGCCGAGTTACACTGCCTGATTTTTTAGTAATATAATATTCTTTGCACAAGAGATGATTTACTTAAATAGTCTGTCCAGTAATTTATAAACTTCGGATCTTTTCGCTACTAAATAAACCAGAATTGTTTTCTTTTCTTCTCGAATAGAATAGATAATTCTATAAGGCACACCTTTAAAATAAGTATGATGAGATTTTAAAAAATAAAATTTCCCACCAAGCGACGGGGTTTTGTGCGGATTTTCCGCAATTGACTCTAGCTCTTTTATAATAAGATTTTTTATTACCGGAAAAAATTTCTTGCTGATTCGCAAGGCGCGTTTAGCAACAATTACCGAATATGACATACTACAAATTTTTCAATTCTTCGAGAGTCAAAACATCCCCCCTTTCAAAATCTTCAGCACTTTGGGATATAGCGTTTTGAGCATCTTCATCTAGTATTAATTCAAGAGTAGCTTTTTCTCCCTCGCTTAGTTTAGGAATGATTGTTTTTATTGTTTTAATGGCTTTTTCTGCCTCTTGGAAAGTTAAAGTTGTTTCAGGTTTTTTCATGATATTATTTTACCATGCCCGAGCTGTTAAATCAATTAAAGCCTTATATAGGCTTCACAATTACGCCTCTCTCTACTCCACTACCAACACTTTCAGTTTTGACGTCTGGGCGAGTAGAAAGCTCCACATGAATTAAACGGCGCTCATAAGCATTCATCGCTGGCAGTTTTATTTCTTCTTTAGTCATCAGCGCCTTGCGAGCGGCGGCTTTTGCCAGTTCCACAATCAACCGTTCGCGTTCTTTGCGGTAATTATTAATATCAACAAAAACACTCTCCTCGGAGGTTTTTTTATAAATCAAATTAACTAAATAATTAAATTCAGAAACTAGTTTGGGCAACCATTCTTTTAACCATTCGCCATCATTTATTAAAATAGATATTTTCCTATTTTCTGAATCAATTTCAATGCTAAAATCTTTAAATCCGATTTTTTCCAATATCTGCTGGATTGTCTGTTTTAAGATTTCCATATTTTTTTTCTATCTTTTTATTTATATAAAGCTGTTGCCCTAACGAAAAAACCGAAGATACCAACCAATATAATCCAACCGCCGCCGGCAATGTCCATAAAACAACCAATGTGATTGCGGGGCCGATATAAACCATTTGTTGGGCAATTTTTGTGGTTTGAGGAACTTCTTCGTTAGGCTTGGTCTTCGGCAAGGTTAATTTACCCTGAATATACTGGGCTACTGTCGCCAAACCTACAATTAGGATACTGGTTTTTGATAGATCAATCAAGTTTAAAAACATCGGTGAAAGGTCGGTTGGCGGACTAAGAAAAACCTGATACAAAGCGATCAGAATTGGCAATTGAACCAATAAAAGCAAAAAACTGGAAAATGGATTAACTTTATGCTCCCGATAAAGCGCCAACAAAACTTGCGCTTGTTTTTCTTTATCGTGTTTGTGCTCATGTTGGATTTTGGCAATCTCCGGCTGCAGTTTTTGCATTAAGGTCTGGTTTAAAAAACTCTTATAAAAAAGAGGGTAGAGGACAAATCTAATAATTAAGGTGAGTAAAATTATTGCCACTCCCAAATCCTGAAAAGCAATATTGTTATAAAGAAAAATTAACAGATTGAGTAATGGCGTATATAAAATTAATTTAAAAAAGGCGATCATAATTATGATATTGTTTGATTAAAAATATTTTTTATTTCGCGAATAAATTGGTCTTCATTTAATTTTCCCGCTGATGGTGAAAAAAATATCAAATAATCATTAACTGGTAATTTTTCGGCAATTTTCTGTATCAAATCAAAAGCCAGTCTTTTAAGTCGGTTTCGTTTAACGGCGCTAGCGTCAACTTTCTTGCTTATTACCAAACCAAAGCGACTAAAATTATTATTAGTGGTAAAAACTTTTATGGTGAAATGGGGGTTGCGTATAACTTTTCCCGACTGTCCGACAAAATTTTGGATTGGAAGTTTAAATTTCTTCGCAATCATATTAGACGGTCAATTTACGACGGCCTTTTTGTCTTCGTTTTTTGATCACTCTTTGGCCGCCTGTTTTTCTCATTCTTTTTAAAAAACCGTGCGTGCGAGCTCTCTTTCTTTTTTTTGGTTGATAAGTCCTACTCATATTTAAATATGATACTAAATTATTCAGAAATAAGCAATAATAAAACGCCCTTATTTTTCGGGCGTTTTTTATTTTTTGTCAAATTAAAATTATTTAAGGAAATTAGCTGTTGTTCCGTAGAGCAGATCGCGCAGTCCCGAGGACGGGATTTAGCCGATTTAGATTGGTCCCCGCACCACTTTTAGAAAAAAGTGGTGCTGGGTAAATCGGCCGAGCGACAAGAAAATTTTGCCGCTGGAGCAAAATTATTCTGGTGCTCATAGGAATAACAGCTAGTTTCCTAATGTCCACATGTTATGAACATCTTTTCCTCTTTTGTCACATTTGACGACTTGTTACTTGCCACTAGAATTAACTTCATGGAGTTGGAAAATTTGTGGGAAAAAACTTTGGCTGAAGTAGAATTGCAAATTTCTCACCCAAATTTTGCCACCTGGCTAAAAAACAGTAAGTTGATCGGAAAAGAAGACGGCACTGCCGTGGTTAGTTTACCAAATAATTTTGCCAAAGAGTGGGTGCAAAATAAATATCATAAAATTGTCCTCGGCAGTTTGCGTAATTTAGATGAAAGCATTAAAAAAGTAGAATATGTTATCAATCTTTCGCAGGCGCCGTCTAATTTTTTAAAAAATAATTTTAAAGAAGGTGGTCAGTCGCCATTTCCTGAATTTAAAACTGATCCAGACACTAATTTAAATCCTAATTACACATTTAAATCATTCGTCGTCGGCTCTTCTAATGAAATGGCCTACGCCGCTTCAATGTCTATTATTAAAGAATTGGGTAAAAAATATAATCCACTGTTTATTTATGGCGGCGTGGGGGTGGGAAAAACACATTTAATCCAATCTATTGGCAATGAAATTAAATCTGTTCATAATAATAAAGTTAAGGTTAGATATGTTCATTCGGAAAAATTTCTTAATGAAGTGGTGGCCGCTATTAAAGAAAAAAGGGCGGAAACATTAAAAAATAAATATCGATCAGTTGATGTTTTGATTATTGACGACATCCAATTTATTGGAGGAAAACACGCCACCGAAGAAGAATTTTTTCATACTTTTAACAGTTTATATGAAGACAATAAACAAATTATTATTTCTTCTGACCGTTCGCCGCGGTTTATTCCCACTTTAGAAGAAAGGTTAAGATCGCGATTTGAAGGGGGAATGATTATAGATGTCGGATATCCCGATTACGAATTGCGAGTGGCTGTTTTAAAAACTAAATTACAACAGCGAAAAGCTGAATTAAACGATCAAGTAATTGCTTTAATTGCCAACAAGGTTCAGCGAGGATTAAGAGAATTAGAGGGCATTTTAAATAAAATACTTTTTTACCAAAACAATAAGAACATCAATATCACGCCAAAATTAGTAGAAGATATTATTAATGAAATTATCCAACAACCATCTAAAAATATAAATCCGAATCAAATTATTCGCGCTGTGGCTGATTTTTATGAAATTTCTGTCGCTGATATAACCGGCCGATCTCGCAAACAAGAAGTAGTGGAGCCAAGACAAATTGCTTGTTATTTATTAAGGAATATGTTGAGTTTGTCATATCCATACATTGGGGAAAAGTTGGGGAAGCGAGATCATACCACAGCGATTCACGCCTTCGAAAAAATCAGTCAGGGGATAAATAATAATCAATCTTTGAGTCAAAAAATATTGTTGATAAAAGAGGGGATAAATACCGCATAAAACCTTAATTTAAAATTTAAAATTTAAAATTTAAAATTAATTGTTAATAACTAAAAAAATTATAAACAGGTTTTAAAAATAAAAATCTTCGATTAATAAAAAGGATTTAACACTTATCCACTAATCCACAATCACTACATACAACTACTATGAAATTAATTATATTAAAAAATAATTTAAAAGACGGCCTGATGGTGGCCGAAAGAGGAATTAATGAAAATACCAATTTACCAATATTAAAAAATGTTTTGGTAAAAACCTATAATAATAAAATTCAAATTTCTTCAACTAATTTAGAATTGGGGGTTAGTAAACTAATTTCGGGAAAAATTATTGAAGAGGGCGGTTTAACTGTTCCATTTAAAACTTTTTATAACCTGGTGAATAATATAAATAACGATAAAATAAATCTAGAAACGAAAAATAATAATATTATTTTTAAAACCGACAATTATGAAGCAAAATTACAAGGTTTAAACGAAGACGATTATCCAATTATTCCAAAAATAGAAAATAATGATAAGTTTATAGAATTTAATACAGAATTATTTAAAGAATCATTGGGACAGGTTATTACTTCCGCTCAAATTTCAGAAATAAGACCGGAAATCAGCGGTGTTTTATTTGATTATCAAATAACAATTATAAAATTAGTGGCGACGGATAGTTTTCGTTTGGCGGAAAAAACGATTTATAATACCCAATATACAAGTAATATTGATAAAGGATTTAAAATTATTATTCCGTTGAAAACTGCTCAAGAAGTTATGCGTATTTTTGATAATAATCAATCTTTAAAAATTTACCGTGACGAAAATCAAATTTTATTTAAAAATAATGAAGTGGAATTAATTTCCCGTGTTATTGACGGTAATTATCCCGATTACGAACAAATTATTCCGAAAAGTTTTGAATCGGAATTGATAGTGGAAAAAGATCATTTTATTAACGCGTTAAGATTAGTCAGTAATTTTAGCGGTAAAGTAAACGATATTCGTTTAAAAACTCAAGACAGCCAAAAAATATTGGAAGTTTATTCAAATAATCAATTTTTAGGCGAAAATAATTATTTAATTCCGTCTAAATTAACTGGAAACAGTTTTAACGACATTTCTTTCAATTGGCGATATTTATTAGACGGCTTAAAAACAGTCAATTCTAATAATTTAATTTTTGCTTTAAATGGAGGAAATAAACCGGCAATCTTAAAATCACAAGAGGATAAATCCTATTTTTATATTTTAATGCCTATAAAATTTTAATATTTAAATATTAAAAGTTCTTTTTCTTGAATTTGATTGTCGGAATTATAAACTTTAATTTTAAAATTATTTTGTGTCTCTAAAACAGGACTAATTTGTTGTTTATAATTAAATTCTTTTCCAAAATTACCAATTTTATTTTCTATTAATTTATTATTAAAATAAATTTCGATTTTATTAACATCAACACTGCTTCGGATATTAGCGTTGATAAAAATAGGATTAGCGCTAAAAGCGCCGTTTTGAGGAGAGATTAACTCTAAACCAATCAAACCGGTGGTTAAAATTAATTGTTGAATTTGCTCCGGGTTTTTTTGAACCCAATCAACAACCGATTTCTCCCAATTTTCAAATTGGGAATCAGAGCTGGGGTTTATTGGCGCTGGTCCTTGTGGATTATCTTTATTTATATAATAAAGCGTATCGTGAATTTGATTATTAATTATAAATTGACCATTTAATATTGGTTTATTGACTAAAATACTATCCGGACTGGAAAATGTTTCCGATGATTGTTTTTTTAACGCTTCGGACATAAATTGATTCCAGATTGGCACAGCCGCTAAAATACTACCGCCTTTTTTCTGCATTGGCGCATTATCATTATTACCAGCCCATACCCCGACAACCAAAGAAGGAGTGTATCCTATAGACCAAGCATCTCGATAATCGTTTGTGGTGCCGGTTTTTAACGCAACCTCATGTCCGGGAAACACTGTTAAATAAAAACTTCCGGAAAAAAGTGATCGGCGAGCCTCTTGATCAGATAAAATGTCATTAATTAATCGTGTATATTGATTATCAATCACTTGATTTTTTTTATCTTCATATTTTTCTAAAACTTCGTTTTTATCATTTTTTATTTCTAAAATCAAAGACTGGTTATGTTTGATGCCGTCTTGGGCAAAAACAGAATAGGCGCCAACTAATTCAATTAATTTTACCTCGCCGCCGCCAAGCGCCAAAGACAAACCATACCGGCTTTTTTCAGTTAAGGTGGTAATGCCAAAATCTTCAGCTGTTTTTAAAGTAGAACCAACCCCAGCTAAATATAAAACTTTTACGGACGGCACATTAATAGATTGAGCCAAGGCGTTTCTGAGATTAATTGGTCCGCGGAAAGTTTCATCAAAATTTTGGGGAACATAAGGTTTTTCTTTGGTGGTATCAAAGTCCGTTTCCAGATCAAAAACGATTGTATTGGGCGTGTAACCTTTTTTAA
>ERZ1292623.4904-Hain-H51-01um-R1-4904-length-10838-cov-4_pt1 | contig 10838 bp, 9 predicted proteins | sample MGYA00564398_ERZ1292623 | MGnify/ENA primary metagenome ERZ1292623 (study PRJEB36523, sample SAMEA6512633) | groundwater metagenome | collected 2019-01-07 | study: AquaDiva: Metagenomics assemblies of 32 groundwater samples
TGTAACAATAGATCCTGTCTTACCAATACCATCGGTTGGACCTAGACAAGAAACTAGACCTGTAAGTAGACCATCAAATATTGAAGATATTATAGAACCAAAGAAAGATTAATTTTATCTCAAAGAGGCAATTAACAAGATTTATAAATTTTATTATATTTATTGAAGTGGGGGTTCAATAATGCCAACAGAAACAGAGACTGAAGGAAGAATATTAGTACCAGATGAAAAATTACAAGATTTATTCTTAGAAACTGTTAGAACATTACCTCCATTTGTAGGTGTTGAACATGCTGAATTTCGGTTTGCAGCTGATGGAATAGAATCCAAAAGCTTACTTGAAGATAAAAAAAAGAAATATTTAGCTTTATGTAAAGAAAAAAGAATAAAGCCATTTTCTAGATTAAAGGTAGAGTGGAGTTCTTCAGCAAGATGTTTTGTTGTAGATCATGTTTTTGGTAGTTATCCTAGTTTAGAAGATGAGATAAGTGGTGGAAGAACAGGTGTTTATGAAGTACGTCTTGAATCCCATCCACAATTTGTAGATTTCGGATCCACAAAAGGAGGACTTGATCTTTTAATTAGTAATGAATATCAAATGATGAGGGGTGAGCTTTGGTTTGGTAGTTCAAGAGGAAGCTGTTCTGAAGGTGGAAGACTCAGAGATGGTGGAATAGATATAGGAACTTCTCGATGGAATAAAGGTGTGAGACTTGAGGGAATACCTGATGATTTTACTGAAGTTCAAAAAAGTTTTTTTCAAGATTGGTTCAATAGATTAAGAACAAAATATGAAAGACCTTCTGCACCTTCTTCTAAATATGAAAATTGTATTTAATTCTTTTATTAGGAAGATTAATTTAAATTAATTTCTTTATTTCTTCACTTATTCTTTTAATATTTGAATTAAATGAGTATAAAAAGGCTGTCGCAATTCCGATTATGATAATCGAAATAATAAGAAGGGCGATAATTTGATCTGGTTTGATTTGTTTTGTTAACAGAGAGATCCCAACACCAATAAAATAAGTAAATATTATGATGATTGTAGTTGTATAAAACTGAAGATATTTTTGATGCTCTAAATCTAGTAAGTTTTTTCTTATATTCATATTAATCGAATCCTATTGCAATTAAGATTACGCCAAGTATTGCTGCAAACATACTTAATCCTAAGCCTAGGTTATTATGATTTATGCTGCTTGATATACCAAATAATATGCCAATGGTACAAAGAATAGCTCCTATTACAACCGATAATTTTCTAGTAATTTTTTTCATAGCTTATCTTATTTTATTCTTCTTTATATATCTTTGCCATTGATAAATGAAAGAATTTCAACTGAACCGTAATTTTTTCTTAATTTATTGTAATTTTTATAAATCTAAGAGCAAAAAACCGAATATCTTATGATAAATTCGTTAGTTATTTTAAAAACAAAAGCATAAGCTTTATAAACTAAGATTTAACAGTTTTATATGGGGGAACTTAAATTGGTAGAATCAGACAGACCATTAGATGCTTTGAATGCTAGCAGAGGAAAAAGAGTAATTGTTGAATTAAAGAATGGAAAACAATTCATCGGGAGACTAGTCGCTTTTGATATTCATATTAATACAGTATTAGATGAAGCTGAAGAAAGAGAGAACAATGAATTAAAAAGAAAGATTGGAAGGGTATTCATAAGAGGGGACACAATAGTTTTCATATCTCCAGAATAGAATTCTTAAAGTGATTTAATATGGCAAGTAAAGGTACAGCAGCTAAAGGCAAGAAATTAAGAAAGGGAAGAATACATATAAGATGCAGGAGATGTGGAAATCATGCTTACCATAAGATTAAAGGAATTTGCAGTTCTTGCGGCTATGGAAAGAGCAGGAGATTAAGGCAGTACAGATGGCAAAAGAAGAAAAGGGGTAAATGGTCTTATAGAGTTAAATGAAATTAGTTCGAGATAAAGTTCCAGATGTAATAAGAAGCAATAATCAGAAGGCTATTTTTCATGTTGCAAATGATCAGGAATATAAAGAAGCTTTACTAAAAAAATTAGAGGAAGAAGTAAAGGAATTTCAGCACGATAAAACTGCACAAGAATTGGGAGATCTTCTAGATATCATTGATGCTATTGCTTTTACATTCGGATTTAGTAAAGAATATATTGAAGGTGAACGTAAGAAAAAGAATCAGGAAAGGGGTTCTTTTAGCAAAAGGGTAATTCTAGATAAAATAGAGAAATAATAAGGTTTTTAATTGAATTAAATTTAAGTTAGTTCTATGTGGGAGTGCCGGAGTGGACAAACGGACTAGATCGTTCATAACGAGGTTAAGCTTAGGTCACTCTTGGAAGAAACCTAGGGGCTTAGTGCCTACCAAGGTTCGAATCCTTGCTCCCACAGATTACTTTTAGTAAGGTTTATATTAAGTTAAATTAATTAGTATCTATGCAAGAAATTCAAAATAGAATAAAAAAATTTAATGATGAAAGAGGTTGGAGCACTCCTGAGTCTATTAAAGATTTATTGTTAAATATAAATGAAGAGGTAGGTGAATTTTGGAATATAATTAAATGGGTTGATACTGAAAAACAACAGAGATTAATTAAAGATAATAAAGAAGAAGTTGAGAACTTTATTGGTGATATGTTGTACTTGGTTTTTAAAATTGCTTATTTATCTAATGTTGATTCGAAAAAAGCGATAGAAGGTGTTCTTGAAGAGTATGAAAAAAGATTTCCAATAGACAAAGTAAAAGGTACGCATGCTAATACTAAGGCTGGTGGAGTAGATTTAAAATGAACGTTTACAAAAATAAAAAAATTGAGTATGGAAGGAATTCGAGCAATTCTATGTATATTAGAAAAGAAGAATGTATTAAAAGCTTTTATCAGTCAAAAAGAAATTTTTCTGGCAGATGTTGTAAAACTATTTCATCAGAACCTTGCTTGTGCAATGGACAACATTGTATGAGGGCTTTCTAGATCTCTGATCTTTTCTGAAGGATAATCTTAATGAACAAATTGATTACAAGAATTATGATAATATAAACAACTAAAATTACTGGTGGCAAAAAGAAGAAATCGTTGATTAAATAACTTGTAAATAAGACTAAAAATAGAAAGAATTGCGACATAGATATAACAAATGCCAATAAAATGTATGGGAATAATTTTAATAATCTTTTAATATTAAATGTATGTTTTATTTCTTCGGTTAGTTTATCTCCTTTATTTATTAAATAAAACGAAGTTAATATGTAATAAAATGAAAATAAAATGATAAATATTATAACCATTGATGTATCTAAATATTCTGAAAATTCTGTCCCTAGAAAACTATAAATAATCACGAGAAATAATGCTATAAATATAAATGATGAGATTGCAAAATTAATATAATATTTTTTTGTGTTTTTTATCTTTTCTTTAATTATTCTCCATAACAATGACTGGGATATTATCCAGATAATAATAAATATTAACGGAACTAGAAAGAATGCGAATATTAATCCGCCTTGTATTAACTTCTCAAAATTTATAATTATAGATTCCTGTGCATCTGCTGGAATATTCTGGATTAGATTAAGATAATTTCTTATCCGATTTTTAACAAACAAGAGGAAAAAGAAGTTTGCGAATATGAAAAGAAATTCAACAATAAAAAGTTGAAAGAAGTTCTTTTTTAATTTTTGGAATGACTGTTTTAGTATATTCATGGTATTATGGAGTAATTAGATATTGTTTGCTGGTTTTAACATTGCGTCCATTTTGAATTTTAAAAGATATATATTTATTTTTTAAATCTAGATAATCTCCCAGATTCAATTCTGCTGATGAAGGTGGTCCTTCGTATGGAATATCTATGGTCATTGCTCCCATATAAGGACCAGATGGGTGCATTGTTAATTTCCAATAACCATCGAACTGACATTCTGAATTTTTTATCTTTGCCCAAATATGGATTCTTTTATCATTGTTTATGCTCATGCTGTTAGTAATAATAATTCTTCCTTCTTCATCTTTAGTTAATGCAAAATCAATGCATTCATCGAAAGGAATTTCTGGTTTAGGTACGGGGGCAGTTGCAGTTCCTGGGGATGATGGCTCTGGTGGTGGAAGTGATGGACCGATAGAACCTGGTGAAGGCGGGGATATTCCAGCCCTATTTAGTAAAACTATTCCTAGTTCTTCATATGCTCTTGCCTTATCGAATAATGCTCTTGCCCCATATTCTTGCGTTACAAATAAGCTATGCAGTATTTGTTCGTACATCTTGATTGCTTCTCTGATACTATTCTCAGATTTACTTGCCACCATATTTCCTGCTTCTGTCAATAACTTTTCAATCTGAGCGCTGTCTAAAATATTTAATCCTGGAACATTTATTTGTTCTACTACATTACGGGCAGTTTCCTCTAGAGATTTATTTAATGCTTCTCTATCTTTTGTATTATCGATTAATCTTTCTACACCTGGTCTATAGAGCCAGCATATACCCAGATCTCTGTCACGATCATCTTTTCCGCAGGTTCCAACAGGAACCCAATCATCAATCTTGCTTCCTAACCCAGGGCTTACTGCTGAACATTTTCTCATTATTCCTGTTCTTAACAAGCCTGTTGAGAAACTTCCGACTAATGGTCTTGGAATCTGATATCCTGGAGTGGAACTGAATTGTTCAGGGACACCTTCTAATCCAAAGTCTTGAGGCGATAATGTTGTGATACGGCCTTGCTGAGGAGAACATTCTTCTTCTGTATCAATCTGTTTCAGAGATTCTGAATTCACAAATTTATCTTCGATGTAATTAAGCATAAATGAAGTTGATACTTTTCCAAAACCACATTCTAGTTTTTGTCCATAGACATTGCTTCGAATGTCGATGCAGATTTGCTTGTAACCTGAAGGCAATTGTATATCAATATTATTAGAATCATACTGACCACGAGGCAATATTCTTGGTCTTATAATGTAATAAGGCTTCAAGCCTGATTGCCCTGCTACATCTTCGGATGATAAGAATATGCTGAATGTTATATCTTGATTTTCTCCTGCATAAACATGATAGAATGTGCTGTACATGCTGAAGGGTCTATCTGGAATATCTGTGAATGGAACTTCATCAAAGAACGCTGTGAACTGGGGAGGAGATTCTGGTCTTATAACTTGATCGAAGAAATTGCCTATTCCAGGAACTTTTCCGAATATCGCTGCTTTACAAACTTCAGATCCAATTTCTGGAAGACTTCCGCCTGAATACTGAGCGAATGTATTCTTTGCATAATCTTGAGTGAAGAATTTCATGTTTTCTATTGAATTATCAAAACTTTGCTTGAATGAACCGTATTCTCCGCCGCCTTTCGCTTCTGGGAAGAAAATGCCTCCAACTAATTTAGTAAATAATCCTTCTCTCAAGTTAAATATTCCAATGCCTTCTCTCCATAGGATTTCACATACTCCGATCGATCTTATCTTATCGCAAATACCAACAGATCTTCCTTCTACCTTTGATGAGGTCAAACAATCTTTGTATCCTATTAATACAGTTCTGATATTCTGCAATCCCGCTATGACTCCGGTTAAGCAAATAGGGAATACTACTTCAGGGAAATTTTGAATGCATAGTAATGCGCTTCCTATGATTCCTGTTTCAACAACATTCTCTACAGGCCATTCTCCTCCAAAATCACATCTTGATGCTGGACATATGACAGGATCACAGGCATTGTAAAGCACTTTGCAATCTGTAGGGCTCATGTAATCTATACAGGAATTCTGAATTGATCTTGCTGATGATACCACAGAATAAGATCCTAGACCTGCACAGTTGACTACTTTTGTATCGCCTCTTCTGTAAGTTTTACCAACAAGATTTCTGTTAACAGTTGAGATACAATTTCTTGCATCACCTAATCTTTGGCTTAGTCTCGGATCTTCCTTTTGTTTAGATGATATATATGCCTTGGTAATTGCAGGGTCGTCTATCAATCCTATTCTTCCACTATCAGATTCGCCCATCGGTCCATTTGGAGTTGATCTTCTGTACAGATAATTTCCCTCAATTTTACCAGATGCAGAATAAGCAATTTGAATGTAATGCAAGGCGTCTATCGACAGGAATTCTAGTTTTCCTTTTGCTCTTCCACTTTCTACTATTGAGAACATTGGTTTATGTGGGGTTTCAGTTGGTTTGTCTACAAGCCTGAAGGCCATTCCTTCGTGTTCAAATTGTTCTTTTGGTAGAGTGTCTCCGATATCTACTCTTGTTTCACCGATGTTGAAGTAATATTTTCCGTTTTCAAATAATATCTTTCTTCTGTCTATTTCCTTAGTCTGTGAAAACTTAATTCTCCTATCATCTTTAATTTTTGATATTATTGTTTGATCGCCTTCGATCTGTTTAAATTCAGGCACCAGATTGTTCATTAAAGCATTGTAATAAGCGTTCATTTCATCAGCTATTTTTTTATCTTTATAAGCTTCAAATACTGCGTCCCTGTTTTCATTGTAAATCTGTTCTGGTTTTTTGGTTGCTAGCTGTTCTTTGTATACAGGAACATTGCTGATCATAGAATCTATAACTGCTGTGTTGGCTGAATAAGGCTTCTGTATATTCCTATCGAAGAAGGTTCTTGTTGCCTGCTCTTCGATTTCTCTTTGCTTTAATGATATCAATGACGAATAATATTTAGTTGCAACATACTGATTTTCTGGATGTTCTTGATGCCATGCTCGTAAAAAATACAAATCTTGCTTATCATCGTTATAAGATTCTGGAAGGCCTTTTAAATAGGAAAGGTGTGCGTCATCGTTTATCTGATCAATAATTTCAATTGAGTTCTTAATATCATCTTCATATTCTGTCTGGTACTTAGAGAATATACACTGCTCAAATGATCTTATTCCTGGACAGTCTAGATCGCCTTTGTTGAATCTTTCTTTATATACTTCATTTACTTTTGTCCTTGCTGCGGCTGTCTGGGGCGAGAATAAATTTTTAATCCACAATGTACCATAAACTAAGAAGCAGAGTTTTTTCCAGTACTCATGAAGTTTTACAGCATTTGCAATTACTTTATCCAATTTTGTGATCAGCCTTTCTGTTTTTGCTATTTCTTCATCAATAGTTTCAGAGAATAAAGGCAGTCCAAAAGGTCTTTTCTCAATTCCTAATCTTATCTGGAATGTTGTTTCACTGAATGCTCTCTCTGACTCTGGTTCTATTGTGATATAAACTTCTCTTAGCAATGATGTTCTTAAAAGACTTACTTTTATCTTTCTTAGTGTTGCTGCAGATTCAGGAACTGAAATCTGGTTCTCTCCTTTTGTTAATGTGATTGGAACTTCAACGTTCTTTTCATTTGTGTAAGACAGGCTTATTTCATTGTCTCTTATTCTATTGATTTTTAATGATTTATAATCTGTTCTTAATAATTCTGAGATCATTCCCTCATGCAATAATTCTTCTTTTCCGTCAATAGATATTACTGCACTTGATGAAACTCCTTTTTTCGCTGCTTCCACTTCTGTAAGAGAAACTGTTATTACCTGGTTATTGTCTGTTAATGTTTTTGATGCACCTTCGTATTTTGGTATTGTTCTTAATCTTTTAAGAATTCTTAGATCATCCTGCGCTGAAAAATAAATTCTACTGTCTATATCTTCTTGTTTGTAATCGGCTAATAATTTTTCTAATGCTGCTATTGCTCCATTAATATCATTTAAGCGAATCCAATTGATTAAGGCTGCTTTGTATAAAGATTCAACAGCCAGATTTTTATTATTTATTTTTAAATCTGGATATTTATCTGCATATTCTGAATAAGACTGGGAAGACAGTTCGAATGCATCTTTAGCAGTTCGAATATCTCTTACTGTTGATCTTATACCTGCCCCTCCACTCAATGATTCAATCTTTTTAATTAAGGTGTCTACTTCAAAAAGATGCCTAGTTATTTCTTGTTCTTTAGCAGAGTCTAACTGACCTTTTGCTACTCTTAAATATTCAGAGTAATATCCATATATTTCTTCCAATTGAACTTTTATGTCTAATGCTTGCTGCTGTGTAAGAGAAGGGTCGCTTAATAATTCTCCAAATTTGGGGTATATATTAGAATAATCTTGATTCTTTACATTGTTTTTCTCATTAATTACACCATTGTATTTTTTTCTTAGTTCTTCTAATTTTTCTTTATCTTCTGGCATAGTGATCTTTGGTTCTTCAAATACTGTTTCTGTTTCTCTATAAGTGAGCTTTACTATCTTCTGATCAACTCTATTTTTTAATTCAACCTCTCTTGCACCTTCATCAGATGCGTAGATATTATTTACATACCAAGATGAATCTGGATACAGTGACTGGCCTTTAGTTAATACCTTTAATTCTGTATCTCCATCCCTTGTTAAATACAGCCTTGCTCTGTTTCCTTGGCTTCTTATTTCATTCACCCTTATTATAAATTTATCAAATACCCTACCGAATGTGCTTAAACCTCTTCGTTGGGTGCTGATCACATTTGACTTTTGTCCTGCAGGTATTAAATTAGTATTTAGAATTTCATTTAAAGCTTCATCATAAACGACAAATCTTGCACCTTGGTCTGTGATTTCTGATGCCCTGATATAACCGCCATAGAATGCATGGTTGTCTCTTTCTTTAAGCCAATCATCGTATGAATGTTCGGTTAAAACATCTTCCTTAGGTCTGAAGATTAATCCTGATGATACATCGAAGTGAACTCGAGCCTGCATATCAATTACAATATTATCCGGAACATCATCTTCTCTTGGAATTCTTCTAATTGGAATTACGAGGTAACCCAGATTACTGTAGCTTAATTCTTCTGCTCGCGGTGGCTTATGAGTAATTGCTCCTATACTTACTGGTTTGCCTGCTGGCACTGTTTCTATTTTCAGAACTCTTGGCTCGATTCTTAATATTCTTGGAATAGTGATTGTTGGATTAGTCGGAATTCCACTTAACAATGCAAATACTGTAACACCAGTGTCTTCTAATAATCCTGTTCGTATTACTGTTGGCTGGTACTGATCAACATTTATTATTATATCTTCACCTATAATTGATTCTATGCCTTCTGGAGGTTCTGTGATGCTTTGTCTTATATCTTGAGCAATTGATTTGGCTTGTTCTCCGATATTTGTTTGAACAACTGTGCTAGCTTTATTTTTTAATTTCTGAGATGTGGATTGCTGACTTTCAGGAACTAATTGTGCGTAAACTATTGATTCTGATATCGGTAAAAAGATGAATGCTAATATGATAAATAATGTTAATATTTTCAATTTTCCTCTTTTTTTGTTATTATTCATTTTATTCTAGATCAGGTAATTTTATATTATTTGAATTTTTTAATATCTTATCATCTATGTTTGCTAAATCTTCTACAGATTGCGGAGTTTCTAATCTTAGTGTATACAAAGTTACTTTCTTTGAATTAGATAATCTCAATCTATCAATATCCCAAGTGAAACTTGCTCCTCCAGCATATACTTGGTCTAAGTTTATGCCTTCAATCTTTTGTGTTTTGCATTTCTTTTCTTTTAGTCCTAGAGCACCAAGTAAACCTTCTCTGGGAGCATCAAAGCATGTCTTAATTTCACTTTCGGGTATCGATATTCCAGAATCTGAAGTAACAATAAGATGTGATTTAACATCGTATGAGCCTGCAATCAATCTTATTTTATCTGCGCCCGGATATGTTGCTGTTGTAACATAATCCTTTTCTTTATTCTCAAATGTGAATACAACTTGTTCAGTGGGCTGTATCGGCCTTATGTTTCCATTGTCAATCACCATTGTTTTCAGGTCCAATTCGTATATGGGTTCAAGAACTATCGAAGTTGTTGCTTCTCTTGTTGTGGAAATAAATTCTGTCGATCTGTGATAGCCGTCTTTTTCTGCAATAAGCTGTCCATTGAAACATCTAGGGAAGTTTGCGGTCAGTAATAAATCATTATTTTCTTTTTTAGTGTAGCCAATATCACATACTGCAGTCAGGCATTTGAATGATATTCTTACATTATCCAAAGGCTCCATTGAATCATCGGGTTTTATTCCTAGAGCAAATATCTTCATTTCATTGTTTGGATATTTACATATGGGGGAATCCAGATCTAATGTTGCTGGATCTGCTCGATTTTCTCTGGGTTGATTATTATCTATTATTACTTGAGTAGCAAACTGGAATAGATCATTTGTCTTTTCATCATAAAATGTTATTAAAACTGGGAATTTTAAATCATAAACGAAGTGATATTGATTTAAACAAAAAATATGTGTTAAAAATCTATTCAATGCATTTTCTGTGGTAAATGGTTTGCCTCTTATTATTTCCGAATCTTCTCCAAGAATGTCTATTAAAAATGGCCAATTATCTGAAAAGATAAAATTCACTGTTACATCTTTATAAGCATTAGTTGTATCTATTAAGAAATATTTATCAAAATCTTGGTTCAATCCTATATTAGAGCCTTTTATTTTAATTTGTGGAATATTTATCATTAATACATTTTTTAAATCATTAATTACCTCTTGTTTGGTCCATGTTTTAGGAGAGCATTCAAAATCTATTCCAGAATATGGTATCTTATCACTATAAACCACCATTGAATCAAGAACATAATTTTCTATAAAGAAGTTTATATTTTCTTTAAGGTATATTTCTTTTGCTAAATCGTATAATCTTCCCAGATTCTTTTCCACCGATACTTTAAATCTTTCTATGTTAAATTCTTGATTTTGAAATTTAATTTTAATTGGAAAATTAGTGGTTGCAATAATTTCGTCTTTATTAATTATAATTTTTGGAATAACAATACCAT
>ERZ1292623.4905-Hain-H51-01um-R1-4905-length-10837-cov-8_pt1 | contig 10837 bp, 6 predicted proteins | sample MGYA00564398_ERZ1292623 | MGnify/ENA primary metagenome ERZ1292623 (study PRJEB36523, sample SAMEA6512633) | groundwater metagenome | collected 2019-01-07 | study: AquaDiva: Metagenomics assemblies of 32 groundwater samples
AGATTATGATGATTTAATAGAAAAAATAGATAGAAATGATATTCTTTCTGGAACAGTAACAGGAGATGTAGTTGGGGATATAAACAAGAATCTAGGGATTTTAACAAGATTCTGGAACTGGCTAAAAAGTCTTAGAATAACTGGAAATGTTATTCAGGAAGCGGAATTACAACAAGAAATAATTGAGACACTAGAAAATAAGATTTTAAATTTAGATAATATAGAAAAATCAATAAATGAAACTGAAATTGTTGTTGAATATTTTACAGAAGGTCCAACTGCATTTGAAGAAGTTATTAGTAATGGAAAAAGAGTTATTATTTCTGCTACTGAATTAAATTATACAGATGTTTTGGCTTTTGCTAAGATTCCTGAAAAGTTTGATGTTGGGCAAGAATCTATGATAAAAATTTATTGGAGAGAAGAAAATCGTTATATTAATTTTACAGCCTATGATTTGGATAATAATGAGAAATTAGATTATGTTGAATGGATTGTTCCTAAATTAAGCAATCAAACTTTTGATATTATTTTAATTAGCAAGGCGGAGCATTTAGATGAAAATAAAAATTTCATAAGTGATATTTATGAAGAAGTAAAAGCTTTAGACAATAACTGGAGTGAACTTATAAATGACACTCATTATGTCAGAGTTACTTTTGAAAGAAATCTAACAAAAGATAGAGATATCACTTTATTTCCAAGAACAATAACTGGAAATCCTAGAATTGAAGTTTATGAGATTAATAAAACTGAAATAATTGCAGTGTTTAATAATTTAAATGACAATGAGTATAACAAAGTTTTTTTAACCAATCTAAAAGGAACTCAAGATACATTTGATTTAGGCATTGTCGGGGGCTCTCTAGAATTTGACCATATTATTGATCCATCATCTACATTTTTGATAAATGCTGATACATCAGCTACTGCGACATCTGGAGGAGCCTCTTCAACCTCTCTAAGATTTGATTCAGGAAGAAACATTGTAAGATTAAACTCAAATAGATTAGTTGCATTTTGGGAAGATGCAACTGCTGATGGTAGATGCTCTCAATCAGATAATGAAGGAGCAACCTGGGGTTCAAGTCTGCAAAATACAGGAACTCACTTCGGTCCTGCTCTTGCAACTAATGGCTCTGGTATTGTTTATATCCTTACTGGTGAAACTGGAGCTGGAGATATTAGCTTTGGTTATAATATTTCTAATGCATGCGGAGTTCCAGCAATTATGACCGATATTAGCGCATCTCTTGTATCACAACTTAATATTGCTGATGTTGCTTATGATGGAAATCATAATACATTTGTTCTTTGCTCTCCAGGATTAGATTTTGATTTAGACTATGCTTATTCTACTACAGTTACGGGAGCAACAATTAGTTGGACGGCTACTGGGGCAATAAGCGGAGCAGCAACAATTGAATCTTGTGCAATTGATGTAAATGATAATGGAAATGTTTTTACTGCAGCAAAAAATAGCGGAGCTAATAGCATAACAGTTTATAATTCATCATCAGGAACATTCGCAAGCACTACATCAAGAACAGTATATGGCAAGAATGTTACAGATGTGCATTTAAGCATAAGAGGAACAAATATTTTAATTACAGCAGTAGAAAATTCAACTTATGATTTAGTTGTTGTTAATAGTTCAGATGGAATAACCTACAGCAACACAACACTTGCTGGAACATTTAATGATGCACAAGGTTGTATTGATGAAAATAATAATTTCCATATTATATTTGTAAACAATACAGGAATTGATTATGTAAAATACTGGTCAAATGGCTCTTTTGGAGCAATAGAAACAGTAGCGACAACTGGAACAGAAAGATATCCTTCTGTAAGATGCACCAACTTCCCATCAAATAATAGGCTTGGAACTAGTGAAATGGAATTTGTTTATACAGACATAGGAACAAATATCTATTTTGTTAATTTCACGATTAACACTTCTGCTCCAGCTCCACCAGACACAATCCCTCCAGATATCTCAATTGTTTTTCCAACTAATGACATAGCCACAACAAATATGGGATTAAATGTAAATTACTCTGTATCTGACATTAATTTAGATTCTTGCTGGTATTCTAATGATAGTTTTTCTGTAAATGTTAGTTTACCTGGATGCATGAACATAACAGCAATAACATGGTCAGAAGGTCAACATAATGTTAGAGTTTATGCTAATGATTCTATAGGTAATGAAAATAGCAGTAGTGTGAGCTTTACTATAAGTGCGGCTTTTCCAGAAGTTATTTTTATAAGTCCAATACAAGACCAAACTATAACCGAGAGGGGGATTTCTCTAGTTAATATTAATATTACAGTAAAAGATGATAATGGAGCATCTGATATTAATGATGCAAGTTTGATAGCAAGCTTTAATAGAACGGGGGAAGTTACAAGAATAAATTCATCTTGTACTCATCTAGTTGATTTTAATGCAATCTATGCAAACTATACCTGTTCAATCGGTATTTGGTATTTTGATGATGCAGGAATTTGGAGTGTAAATATAACATTAGAAGATTTTGGTAGCCTTTTTGGAGAGAATACTTCAACAAGTTTTACTCTACTTTCAACAACTGCAATTGAAATCTCTCCAAAAAATCTTTCTTGGAGCACTTTGTTTTCAGGAATTATGGATCAATTAGCGTCTAATAATCCTGTATTAATAAATAATACAGGAAATGCTGAGGGCAGTATTACGGTTAAGGCAATTGATCTTATAGGAGAACAAGATTCATCATATATGATTCCGGCTGGAAATTTTAGTGCTAATACTGTTAATATGTGCGAAGGAACTAGAATGGTCAATGAAACAATCATAACAATTGCGGGTTCAATTCTTCTTAGTGGAAATAATTCTATTAATAATAGAGATGAAACGTCTGGACAAGAAGAAATTTTCTTTTGTATGGAACAAGTTCCTATTGGAACTTTACCTCAACCTTATTCAACAGCTGGAGGAGGAGCATGGGAAATAGGAATATTAGCGGCAGCTTTTATTATTAATGCAAATCACAAAAGGAAAATAAAGAGAAAACTAAGGATTTTAGAAAAGGAGGAACTTCTGGAAGTTCTTGATAAGAAGCTTGAGGAAATATTAAGTTTAGTAAAAATAAATAAAATTAAAAAAGAAATAAAAAAAGAAATAGAAATTCCTATATCTATTTTTAGAGAAAAAATAGGAGCCGCTGAAGTCTTAGCCAAATATTTAAGAGAAAATGAAAATTTGAGAATAACTGAAATTTCTGAATTATTAAATAGAGATAGAAGAACAATAGGAACAAATTATAAAAATGCTAACAAGAAAAAACAAGACGAGATAATTGTGGATAATAAAGAAGAAATTTTCCTTCCAATGAATATTTTTGCAAATAGGGATTTAAGTATTTTAGAATCGTTAGTTCATTATCTAAGAGAAAATAAATACAAAAACTCTGAAATAGCCTTTTTATTAAACAAAGATCCAAGGAATATATGGACTCTTTATTCTAGAGCTTTGAAAAAACTAAAAATCAAAAATAAAAATATTTAAAAAGTATTATGTTTTATCAGTTAAAGGAAAAAGAGGAATGGGAAAACCGAATATTTTTATTACAGGGATAATTTTAATTTTTATAATGTTATCATCATTTTCTTTTGTTTCTGCAGGATTTTTTGATTTTTTTAGGAAAGGGCCCCAATTATCTCCGAATCAACCATTAGGAGTTAATATTACTGTTGGCAATACTGCTCCGCAAATAATATTTGTTGATGTGATATCTCCAGTGGATATAACTGAAGATAGTATTGTTGCTGTTACCTTTTCATTTCTTGCGCGTGATGTTGATGGAGCAAGCAATTTAAATGATGCTAGTGCAACAGCAAGTTTTAACAGATCTGGAGAGGTAACAAGAAGTAATCCTTGTTCTCTTATAGGTGTTGTAGATTCAACAACTAAAAATTATTCGTGCACAATAAATATTTGGTATTTTGATGGAGCAGGGACATGGATTATAAATGCAACAATAGCTGATAATAATGGGTTAAATATAGAAAATACTACAACTGGATTTACTTTAAATCCTACAACAGCAATACAGATGTCCCCTGGAATTTTAACCTGGAACCCTCTTTCAATAATTGATAGAAATCAAACTTCCAACAATGATCCTCTTTTACTTAATAATACTGGAAATGATAATAATTTAGGAGTTAATATCACAGCAATTGATTTAAAAGGAGAGACAACTACAACTGAATATATTTTTGCAGGAAATTTTACAATAGATATTGAAACTGGAGGAGTGTGTTCTGGAGCGTCCTGTATTGAATGCGATGGCACAAGAATGGTTAATGAAACAACTAAATTAATAAATGGAGCTGTTCTTCCTAAAGGAAATCATTCAATAAATGATGGAAGCACTGGGCAGGAGCAATTATATTTTTGTATGACAGCTCTTAATGCTATTAGCTCACAATCATATTCAACGGCAGGAGGAGGAACTTGGACTGTTTTAGTATCGGTACCATAAAATGATAATCAGAAAACATAGCCTAATATTCTTTGTAATTTTTATAGTTTTACTTTTAACATTTATTAGTGCCTTTGGAGTAACTTCTTCTTATTGGGGAGGTGATGATCCAAATCCCTTAACCATAGAACCTGGTGGATCGAAAAATGTTGAATTTAGGTTACAAAATATGATTGGTGGTGAAGATATAACATTAAGAGCAAAACTTGAATCTGGGTCTGAGATAGCTAGTTTGACAGATAGTAATTTAGATTATTTTATTCCTCTTGGAACAAAAGATAAGGCAAAGGTTAATCTTTTAGTATCTATTCCAAAAAATGTTCCTTTAGGAACAAAATATATAGTTAGTGTATCTTTTAAACAAATTGCATCTGGAGAAAATGGTGAAATGCTTAAATTGGCTGCAGCATTTGTCAAATCTTTTCCTGTTATTGTTGATGAAATAGAAAAACCAGAACAAATAGAAATAGCAGAAAAAACAACTAAGCAAAGTTTGGTTTTTATAATCTCAATTATAATAATCTTAAGTATAATAATCATTTTGTATTTTATAAAAAGAAGTAAGGATGTATATTCTTAGTAGAAGCATTTATCTAAATTCTTTATGACCTTAACTTTTAAATTGAGATAGAATATTTTTTAAATTTTAATAAATTAAAGATATTCATTTTTATCTTTTATATAAAAAATCATAACCTTTATAACTTGTTAATTTCTATTTTTCTATGGCAGATCATGAATTAGAAGAAGGGCAGATAGTATTTTGCACTGTAGATAAGATAATAGGGACAACTGTATTTGTAAAAATAGAGGGTAATGGAGAGGGGACTATAACAACTTCTGAAATATCTCCTGGGAGGATAAGAAATCTAAGAGATTATGTTGTACTAGGGAAAAAAATTGTTTGCAAGATATTGAAGATTCAAGGAGATAAAATACATTTATCATTAAGAAGAGTTAAACAAAACGAGAAAAAAGAACTTTTAGAAAAAATTTCTAAAGAAAAATCATATAAAGCTATTTTCAATACTGTACTTAAAGAAAATGCGATGCATATTATCAATAAGATAATGAATGATTATTCATTAATTGATTTTTTTGAAGAAGTGAAAACAAATCCAAAACTTTTAGACAAGTATCTAAATAAAGAAGAGTCTGAGAAGATAAAAAAGATCCTTGAATCTAAAAAAGATAAAGCTAAAGAAATAAAAAAAGATTTTAAATTATCAAGTAATTCCAGCGATGGAATGACTAGAATAAAAAACATTTTAAAAGATTCCTGCAAGGATTCGAAATGCAAGATAAGCTATATTTCAGCTGGTAAGTATCAATTAAAAATCAAAGGGGATGATTTTAAAAAAATAAAATCAGAAGTAAATCAAGTTATGGACAATATAGAAAAACAAGCAAAAAAAAATAAATGTTTTTTTGAATTGGAAAAGAATTAAAAAAAGAAAAATTAAAAACTATGCCTTGCCAATACCGGCTTCTCTATCAGGCTCGCCACTTAAACCAGTCCATTCTTCCATTACTGAAGGACTACATCCTTTCTTAATATGACCTAAACCAACTCCTAAAGCTACAACAATTTGCTTACAAGTACATCCATGAGTTGTTTCCATGTCATAAACTATACTCTGATCATTATTTGGACCGGATTCAAATGCACCGAAATTTATATTTTGTGCATATTGATTTGGATTTAAATTAATGTTGTCTGGTTGGCTATCTAAACATTGGTCTTCGTCGTCACAAATGCCGTCTTCATCATCATCTGGGCATCCAGCTAAAGGACAAGTTCCTGGCTCAACCTCAAAAGCTTCGTACAAACTGTTATATGCATCTTTAGCTAAAATAGCTTCTTTTGGGGCATAAGTTACTGGATCACAAGTAAGATCTTCTACTCTGCCAGAAGTTGTAGCAAATTGAGAGATAAAATTACCAGTTGTTTTGTCAATCCTTCTAATTTCAGCAGCGCCATCTCTACCAATATACAAAGTATTATTTGTCCCTACTACAACACCACTAACTTGACAATCAGAAACACCATTAGCATTTTTTGGAGTTACTGTATTTAATAATGTTCCAGTAGTTGAATTAAAGTGATAAACATTACAATTAACATCGGGACTATAGTATATAGTATCGTCACTTGCATCATAAGCTAATCCATCAATTAATGCAATACCGCCAACATTTGTAGTAAACTGCAATGTTGCAACTGCATTTCCGCTTACAGCTGGATTACCAATATTAATTAAGTAGACATTACCTGCATAAGCTCCCCAAACCTGCCCCCTACCTGCATCCCAAGCAAGTGCACTTACGCTTACAGGATTGCTAGAAGCATCAACAATATTTTTACTAGCTACCAGCACTGCATTACCATTTCCTCCAACTGGAGGCTGAAATACCTGCAATACACTCCCTGCACATCCAACACCAAAACCGCCTTGCATTGTCATATAATAAGTGCCATCAAATGTACCAGCGACGGCGCAATTACCATTTCCAACTAAATTAACTGTTCCTAATAAATCTCCAATAGCTGCCAAAACTAAAACTATAGAAAGTATCACTCCAATTATACCAGTAATTAAAATAATATTTTTTTTGTTAAACATTGTTTTTTCTCTTTTACCTCCTTTCAATTATTTAAAAATAACTTCATATTTATCATTGTTCTTTCATTTTTTTAAATTTTATATATTTTTATGTATTTCACTGATTTTTCTGCAATAAAGCGAGAAAAATTAAAAAATACTCTAATCCCTTGGAGCTCCAACTGCCGCGGCACCTGCAGTATCTTCAAAAATATGTATTTTACAATTATTATCTGTAAGTTGAGCTGGTCCCATGCCATAGACATACTCCCCACTTCTTCCTTCAACTTGTCCATCTCCATCAAAATCAATATTTACAATTCTTCCTGATTGTGGTTCAATGAAGATAATAGTTCCATCTGGAGCATGAACATCTGTAATTGCATGGAATGCTGGATAGCCTGTAGCAAAATTATACCCAGAAGTTGGGCCTCCTGCCGCACATCCTATCAAAGTATAAGTTGCATTATATCCTAAAACAGTAAGATTTCTTTCCAAATCATGAGCAAAATCATCACAATCATAACTTGTAGCATTATATCTAGTATTATTTACTCCAGTAGTCCCCACATCTCTTGTTAAGTTTCTAATAAATTCGGCTAAAGGGCCAGTTGTAACAGATGTATTTGTTGGCCTTAATGAAACATTTGCTTCTGGAGAAGGATCTCCTCCAGTTATGACAAACTCATTTATCCCTAAACATTCCCCAATTACTCCTCCAATATTCCTACATAAATCAATAGTTGTTCTTGAACATCCTGTTTCGGTACAACAACTAAAAGTATCACAAACATCTCCTATACCATTTCCATCACTATCTTCTTGTTCTGGATTAAAATCATTTGGACAATTATCTATTGAATCTGGAATTAAATCTCTATCGCTGTCTGGATTAAAACATACTCCATCTTTAGCCCATCCATTTTGATTTATAAAATTCTGTAAAGTGCCTTGAGTGCATCCATTTTCTAATTCTCCATTGTTATTTCCTGGTTTACATTCAAGAATCTGCTTTACACTGCATCCAAATGTGTCTATTAAACTGAATTCAGAGTCAACAATATTTGGATTATTTTTACTGCCAATATTTGTCTCAAATATCCCATCTCCATCAATGTCTGAGAAATGATTTGGTGATAATCCACTCAAAGAAAGAGGAATTATTTCTGGCAAAATAGTTCCAAGACACTTATCATTATCACAATCATTTACATTATCATTATCTAAATCTAAATCATCAACTTCCCCATCACAATCATTGTCATTGCCATCACAAACCTCTGAAGAGCTTTGATCATTAGAGCCTTCTGGTAAAGTTGAACATCTCGTTGAACTAAGAGTAGCACATTCTAATCTTCCTAACCCACACTGCCCTATCCCTTCACAATATTCTCCAATACTAAAACCATCATCAACACTTCCGTCACAATCATTATCTACTCCATCACAAATTTCTGTTAAGGGTTCTAGAGGAGTGCAAGTTTCCTGTCCTGCTAAGCAGCTAGCTTCAACCCAACATGCTCCTATTCCACAATTATTGCCTGTTGGTGTGTTATCTGGGACTGGAATTGATGCACAACCTAATTCTGAATCACATAGTTCTGCAGTGCAGATATTTCCATCTTCACAGGTTAAAAGATTGCCTTCTGTACACACCCCGTTAGAACATACATTATTTTCGGTACAAACATTCCCATCATCACAAGATTGTCCTAAAGGTACTTCACTATATAAACATCCAAATTCTGTATTACAAGAATCTTCAGTGCACTGATTATTATCATTACAATTTAAATAGGCTCCTCCTATGCATTCACCACCAATGCATATATCGCTTAATGTACAAACATTATTATCATCACATGCTGTTCCATCGTGAGTTGGGATAATTATACATAGTCCAAAATCGCAGAAATTTTGAGTACAAAAATTTCCATCATTACAATCTTCATTTATTAAACAACTCTCTCCAATTGTTACTTCAGCAGTTGTAACTGGAATCAAAAAAATTGCAAATAGAAATAAAAATAATGTAATTAGTAACAATTTTTTGTACATTTTTTATCCACTTTTTTATTTATATTTAAATTTTTCTAGGATTATAAATTTATGTTATTACTTAGATAAGATAAATAATTAAAATTTCTTAAAACAACTTTTTCTGTTCTTCTTTTTTTTCTGTTAAAGGAACTCCATAAATACCGTCATAACCTGGTTTAATTTTGATATTTCCTTCTCTATTTTTGATGACAAGGTCTGCTAATAATTCATTTTTTATAACCTGTGATAACTTTTCTTTTTCAACTCGTAAAAGAATATTGAATTCTGTTTCAAACCTTTCAATTAATTCATTATAGATTTTCCAGCAATTTTTACTGGTTATTGAAACTCCTATTGCTAAACCAATAACTTCATGTAATGGCAATAAACTATAATATGGCCTTTTTTTGTCTTTTGGAGTTTCTTGTTCTTTTTTCAATTTTTCTATTCTATAATCAACTCCTAAAATTAATTTTTTATTGCATTTGGGGCAAACCTCATTTAGCTTTTTGGTTTCTTCTGGAGAACAGGAAAAATTACAGTTTCTATGACCATCAAAATGATATTTGCCATATTCTGGAGGAGTTTCTATTGTGGCTTTTAATCCTTTTCCTGTTCTTATAGCTTTGATGATATTGTCATAGGTTAATTCATTAAATTCAAAAATAGTTGATTCTCTTCCTAAGCGCCAGGGCCAATGACTGTGCGCATCGCTAAAACTAACTATATTAACATTTTCTTTTAATTTCCATAACATTTTAGGATCTGCAGACATGCCAGATTCAATTGCATAAATCTTATCAGTCTGATCTTCAAAACAATCTTTTAATGAATCAAATCCAGATTGACTTCCAAATAAACCAAACCAAGGGGTCATGCAATGGGCAGGAATTATTTCAATTTTGTCGTCGATTTCTTTCAAATCTTTGACTAAATTACTGCAACTCATTCCAAAAATAGGCCTTCCGTCATAATCTAACCTACCTTTACTACCTAAATATTCAGTTATTTTGTCTGCTATTTTTGTGTTTGGAGCAAAAATCAACAAATGAATAGCTCTTCTCTTATCATTTTGAGAAAACATCAAACTAACCTCTGTCTGCCATAAAAATGCAAATCCTGTTTTAGTTTTTAAAATTCCTTTATCATTTTCTTTTAACTTTTCATTGATTTCCTGTCTTCTTAATGGATGCTGAAAATCTCCAACTCCAAGCAAATCCAATCCTTTAATTCTAGCATATTTCTCTAAATTTTCTATACTAATATCTTTACTTGTCGCTCTAGCATATTTAGAATGAATCTGTAAATCAGCAATGATTTCCATATTAAGAAGAAAACAGAAATTGGTTTTTATAGATTGTTATTCAAATCGATTATTAAAAAATTATCTTCAAAATTGAAAATACTCGATAAATAAGCAAACCGGCGCTTAATGATTTAAATTACTTAAAAATAGTCATTTAGTTCTTTTTATAACAAAATAAACTGTTACAACGACAATTAAAACAATTATTAGTAACATTCCAAATAATAAATATCCTTTTTTAGATTCTTTCTCGATAGTTTCCTTTACTTCAGTTTCTTTAACTGCCTCTCCTGTAGCAGTCCCAGTATCTATTACATCTTCTACAACAACCTCTTCGCTTACTTTTTCCTTTATAGACT
>ERZ1292623.4907-Hain-H51-01um-R1-4907-length-10833-cov-14_pt1 | contig 10833 bp, 8 predicted proteins | sample MGYA00564398_ERZ1292623 | MGnify/ENA primary metagenome ERZ1292623 (study PRJEB36523, sample SAMEA6512633) | groundwater metagenome | collected 2019-01-07 | study: AquaDiva: Metagenomics assemblies of 32 groundwater samples
ATTATCTCATTTTTGAGATTCTCAATCTGATGATAGTTCGAATCCTGCACTCTAAAGCCCAGCGCCACTTTTTATAGTTGAAGTGTAGTGCTGGGCTTCTTTATTTTTTATAATAGAGGTAAAAATTCTTGGATGAAAAAAGGCGAACACGCTTGGGTATTCACCTTTGAAGTAAGATAACTTACCTCCTTCTTTTCTTTTTCCCAAATAGTTTTTCAAATCCCTTGTGAAAGGCGTAGAAAACAATTCGGAAAGGCAGTAGGATGAGCCAAACTGCCGCATTAGTTAACTTCTTGATTAGCCAATGGGCGTATTTGTTTGCCCACTCCGGTGACCTGCTAAAAGCTGTATTTCGTAATTCAAGGTATAAAAGTAGGAATGTGCTAGCTACCTAAAAATATAACAAATAGTAAAGTTTGTCAACTTGATTTTTCCCAAAATTTTGTATATTATAACATTATAAATCATGAACCCCGTTAGAAGTCCTAATCAGAAAGAATTTAATCACTAAATTCTTTCTGTCTGGATAAGCGGGGGTATAACCAATAACAAGAGTCTGTTTAAAGTAGAAATGAACTACCATAAAACGGACTTCTAACGGGGTGAATGGTGGTGGCGCAAATTTTACCAATAAAGCGCAAGATGCTATTTTGTCAGCCCAGTCACTGGCGCAAGAAAGAGGTCAGCAGCAAATAGATGCTCTGCACCTGCTTTTTGCTTTACTTTTGCAAGAAAATTCAGTTGTTTTAACTGTTCTCCAAAAGTTGGGAGTTGACCTTGATATTTTAAAAAAGAAGGTAGAATCTCAGATTTCAAAAATATTAACAATTCTAACGCCAACGGCTTTTGGTCAGTTTTATCTTACCCAGGATATGGCAAAGGTTTTAGACAGAGCAAGGCAGGAAGCAATGAAAATGCAAGATGAATTTATTTCAGTTGAACATTTATTCTTGGCATTGCTTGATACAAAGTCAATGGCAAAAGACGTTTTGGAAAAACAGAATTTTTTGGTGTCTGGAGCCAACTTGAGCGCCCAAAAATTAGATTACAATTCTGTATTGAAAAGTCTGTCTCAAATACGGGGAGGACAGAGAATTACAGATCCAGAACCAGAATCAAAATACCAAGTCATTGAGAAATATACTAGAAATCTTACTGACTTGGCAACACAAGGGAAAATTGACCCGATTATAGGAAGGGATAATGAAATAAGAAGGTTGATGCAAATAATTTCCCGCAGGACAAAAAACAACCCAGTGCTTATTGGAGAAGCGGGTGTGGGGAAAACAGCTATTGTTGAAGGGTTTGCCCAGAGGATTGCTAGAGGTAACGTGCCAGAATTCTTAAAGAATAAGGAGGTTATTTCTTTGGATTTAGGTGCAATAATTGCTGGCACCAAATACAGAGGAGAATTTGAAACAAGGATTAAGGCCCTATTAAAAGAAATAAGCCGAGCTTCAACTCGCTACGTTTTGTTTATTGATGAGCTTCACACCTTGGTAGGAGCTGGAGCTGCCGAAGGCGCAATTGACGCTTCTAATTTGTTGAAACCGGCTTTAGCAAGGGGAGAATTAAGAGCTGTTGGAGCTACAACCTTAAAAGAATACCAAAAATATATTGAAAAAGACTCTGCGCTTGAAAGAAGATTCCAGCCAATTTATGTGCAAGAACCCAATATTGAGGATGCCACAGCTGTTTTAAGAGGTATAAAAGAAAAATATGAAGTCCATCACGGAGTAAGAATAAAAGATTCAGCTATTAAGGCTGCTGTTGAATTAAGCTCTCGCTATATTGCAGACAGGTTCTTGCCAGATAAAGCAGTTGATTTAATGGATGAAGCTGCTTCCGCCCTAAGACTGGAAATTGAGTCTGAACCTCAAGAACTGGAAAAATATGAAGAAGAAATTACAAAGCTTGAAATTGAAAAACAAGCCCTTAAAAAAGAAAAAGATTCTGACAGGAGATTGAAAATTATTGCTAAAGAACTGGCTGAAATAAAAGAGAAATCAAGAGAAATTTCAGCCAAGTGGAAGGCTGAAAAAGAGTTGATTGATAAAATAAAAAAGATAAGAGAAGAGATCGACTCTTTATATTATCAGACGGAAATTGCCCAGAGGGAGGCAGACTTAGAAAAAGTAGCTGAGATAAAATATGGAAAAATTCCTCAATTAATAAAGGAACAAAAGCAAACCGAGCAAAAGCTTATAAAACTTCAAAAAGCACATCACTTCTTAAAAGAAGAAGTAACAGAAGAAGAGATTGCCAAGGTAGTTTCAAGATGGACTGGAATTCCAGTAACCCGGCTTATCACGGAAGAGGCCAAAAAATTAGAGACAATGGAGTCTATTCTAAACAGGCGTGTCGTTGGCCAGGAAGAGGCAATTTCTGCAATTTCACGAGCCATACGCAGGGCAAGGGTAGGAATTTCAGAAGAAAATAAACCATTAGGGTCATTCTTATTCTTAGGGCCAACGGGCGTTGGAAAGACAGAGACAGCAAGAGCTTTGGCAGAATTTTTGTTTGACGATGAAAAAGCAATGATAAGACTTGATATGTCAGAATATATGGAGCGCCATACCGTTTCAAAAATAATTGGTTCACCCCCAGGATACGTGGGATACGAGGAAGCAGGTCAGCTTACAGAAAAAGTAAAAAGAAGGCCGTATTCTGTAATTTTGCTTGATGAGATTGAAAAAGCGCACCCAGATGTCTTTAATATTTTACTTCAAATTTTTGAAGACGGCAGGCTTACCGACTCTAAAGGCAGAATGGTTTCATTTAAAAACACAATTATAATTATGACTTCAAATGTGGGGTCTGACTATATTAACAAAATGTCTTCAATTGGATTTACCACCAAAGAAGAAATTGCCCAAAGAGAATCAATAAAAGACAAAATGATGGATTCTTTGGAAGACCAGTTCCGCCCAGAATTCTTAAACCGAATTGATGAGATTGTCATATTCAACTACTTAAAATTAGCGGAAATCAAAAATATTGTTGACTTAGAAATGTCAAAAGTTGAAAAGAGATTAGCAGCAAAAGAAATCAGCATCAAGATTTCAGAAATAGCTAAAGAGCTTTTACTCAAAGAGGGTTTTGATGCCAATCTCGGTGCTCGCCCACTAAAAAGAGTAATCCAAAGATTAATTCTTGACCCTTTGTCTATTAAAATTGTTACGAGCGAAATTATAGCTGGCAGCCGAGTTTTAATTGACGCTAAAAACGGCAAAATCATCTTTGAAACTCCAAAACTTCTGCCAAAAATGCGCGAGCCAGAAAAACTTTCATCAAGAAAATAATAAATCTCACCAAAAAACGCCCGAGGGGCGTTTTTTGGTGAGATTTAATTTTACGGGAAATTTCCTAAGAATACTTTATACCCTATTTTACGCAATTGCGTAAAATAGGGTATAATTATAGCACGTAAAGATTAAAAATACTTATTAATCTATTAATTTGTATGAAGCTTCCAATAACAGATCAATTTCTTTGGGATATATATAATTTTATCGAAGATGCAAGTGATGTAGCTTACTTTGTCTTTCGAAGGAGGCGTACAATGAGAGACATTTTTCCAGAAAATCCTATCTTAAAAAAGTACAGTAAAATGGTAACAAGACATCAATTTAGCAAGCTTGTTTACCGTTTAAAAAGAAATAATTTAATAAAATCCAAAAACCTAAAAGGTAAAAAAGCTATTATGATAACCCCTGAAGGCATGGAGAGGGTATTAAGAATTAGTTTCAAAGTTGAAGATCAAAAGAGAAAAAAGAGAAACGATGGTAAATGGATAATGCTTATCTTTGATATCCCAAAAAGAGACAGTAGAAAAAGAGGGTTACTGCGAGCAATGCTTCGTGACCTGGGGTATAAAGTGTTTCAAAAGAGTGTTTGGGTTACGCCCTACGATGTATCTGATAGGACAGAAAAGTTTTTGCAATTTTACGCCTTGGATCAATATGTTAGACTATTGCTAGTAGAAAAAATGTAAAGTTTTTGTAAGTTATTGAATTAAAATATACCCTATTTTACGCAATTGCGTAAAATAGGGTATATTTTGGAAGGTTATCGGAAGATGATCAATAGAAATTTTGTAAAAAGTTATCCACATGTAAATGTGGTTTTTTGTTGGGATAAATTATACAATTCTTTAACGTGTCGCAATAAAAATTAACATAAAAGTTTAATTTATTTATGATAAAAAAACAAAAAATCTGGCTATGGATTTTCATAGCAATGTTCATTATTCCAGAGGTGTTATTTTCTTTTACACCGTTATCTATTTTATCTATCATGAATAACTTTTCAGAGACAAATGCTAAGCCCTTAATTTTTTATGTAGTTAATTCTCAACTTTTCACAGACAACCCCTCTTATTTGCTTATAATATTATTCATTGAATTGATTGGGGTTGTTGGATTATTGATAATAAGTATTAAATCTCGCAAAAAGTTCTTTACTATTATTTTTGGAATTATTTTAGTGTGGTTATGTTTCCTATTTTTTTTAGGTTATGTGTTTAGTACAATGAGATTGGGTTTATAGTAAATATGAGAAATAAAATAAAGATTTTTCTTACAACTATACTAAGTTTATGGGGAGTTGCAGGATTTTGTTATGCAAGTACAATATTTAAGGATGATTTTAATTCTTATACAATTGATTCTATTTTGGGAGGACAAGGTGAATGGATATCTTCTTCGGGCACAGTAATAGCGAGTAATCCAACAAAAGAAGGAGCTGCGGCCGTTAAAATGACACACTTTGTTGGCTCGGGAGAGAATGCCAAAAGATCGGGTACTCTACTTAACGATGGAAAAATTACAGTTTATTTAAGAAGACATATAGGAGGAACTACTAGTCCTCATTTTGATATATCACTCAAAGGGGGAACTATTGATAGGATAAAAGTAAAAACAGGAGGATTGGATTTTCGTTATTGGAACGGCTCAGACTTTGTTAATTTTGGTCCATTTTTTACGTCAGACACTTGGCATGCAGTGCAAATTCAATGGAGAAGCGTAGACCACAAAGCAAGGTATAATATTGGTGGAGGGACTTGGACGGAATGGGCGCCAGTTTCATCAGCTTGGTCTTCAGGAATAGATACAATTGATATAACTGGAACTGATGGAGTAATGTATTTTGACACCATACAGGAAGACCTTATTGGCCAAGAGAAAAATCCTGTTTTGATTGTACCCGGGTTAATGGGGACGGAAATAGAAAGTGGTGATGAATTACTTTGGATAGATTTAGGAAGGATGCTAACCGATATTGGCGATGACTTCATGGATAAGTTGTCTTTTAACACAAATCTTTCTCCAAGTGACCAATTAGCTTTCATTACAAATGTTATTAGATCAAAAACCTTGGGTCCAATAAAGTTCGATTATACAGACGGCCTTATCGACGAGTTTAGCAAACAAGGATATATAGAGAATGAAACGCTGTTTACTTTTCCGTATGACTGGCGGTATGGAATTTCGGGAAAATTTGAAGATGGAACAACGGCAGTTGACCTATTGGGACAAAAAATCAATGATATTGTAGAACAAACGGGAAGTGATAAAGTTGATGTTGTGGCACATAGCATGGGTGGACTATTGGTTAAAAAATATGTGATGGATAATCTGGCAAATCATCATATTAATAAAGCTGTTTTTGTGGGAGTGCCAAATACCGGAGCTCCGGCTGCCATTAAAACATTATTACAAGGAGATGATTTTGGTATTCCATGGCTTTCAGAGAATGAAATTAAAAAAATTGCAGAAAATATGCCAGTTGCCTATGACCTTCTACCAAGCCAAAAATATTACGATTTTAAGGGAAGTTTTGTAAAAGTTATTGATGAAAGAAATTTTTCACTATCTAACCCAGAAGTAACAGTTACTGATTTAGATTACAGCCAGTTCAAAAATTATATTACTTTAGACCATCAATTAAACTCTAATGGTCTAGCTGGCGCTGAAAGTATTCACATACAAAACTTTGATGATTTTGATTTGAGAACTGCCGGCGTTGATGTTTATGCTATAGATGGCTGCAGGGCAGCGACTGTCACAGATATAATAGAAAGAAAAAGTAAAAATATTTTAGGATTTGAAATTACAAATTATGATGTAAAATTTGGCACAGGAGACAGTACGGTTCCCCTAGAAAGCGCGACTAACTTACCGATTAATCAAAATAATAAATACTATGCCCTTGTTTCTAACCACAGCAGGATGTTGAGTCAGAGCGGAATTCGCCAGCAGATAACCAATCTTTTATCAGGTAGCAATCTCAGTGTAAGCGGAGATATAATTACTCAAAATGTAGAAGAATGTAAACTTAATGGTAATTTAATTTCTGTCTTTAGTCCTATTAATATTAGTGTTTTAGATCAAAGTGGTAATTATCTAGGATTGGCTGAAGATGGAAGCATTACCAATCAAATTCCTAATGCCGCGCTTGAAATTTTGGGCGAACATAAGTTTTTATATTTGCCGACAAATAATAATCAAACTTATGAAATCAACATAAATGGAACTAGGGAGGGTAGTTTTACAATTAAAAATCAGGAGATTATCAATGGCCAAGTAGCAGAAACCGAAGTTTTTAGCAATCTACCCGTTACAAATGAGTTAACCGGGCAGATAAATTTAGGAGACTCAACAACACTTATTATTCAACAAAATTCAACAGATGAGCCGAAAACTATTTTACCATCATCTGTGGTTGACGCTAACCAGTCTCAAGATTTATTACCTCCGATTTCAAACATTGAAATATTAGGAACAACAGGCCAGTCAACTTTTTACAGAAGTGATGTTAGTGTGAATATAAAAGCAGTTGACCAGATTTCTGGGGTTTTAAATCTACGCTATAAAGTTGATGGTTCAAGTTACAATACCGCAGATGGTAATGAAGCAACCATTGATTTGTTAAAAGAAGGTATGCATACCATTTCATTTTTTGCGACGGATAGGGCGGGAAACAACGAACCACAAAAGATACTGAATTTTACCATAGACAAAACTCCACCAGAAGCTATCATTGAATTTGATCCAGTTGTAAAAGATTTAAAGATTATAGGTACGGATAACATTTCAAGTAGTGATTCTATTGTAATTAACGATAAGGATGATGTAATTTTGCTTAGTGATCTGGCAGGTAACACGACTGAAATATATTTAAAAGAAAAAAACAAAGAAAAATCAATGTCTGCTGAAGTTAAGTTACTCAAATACAACGGGACTTCAGTTGATATTAGTAAAAACCAAATGAAATTTTCTTTGTCGTACGATAAAAATCAAAATCTTAAAAAGCTTTTCCAGACAGTCAAATCAAAAAAAGATTATTCAATCCAGGCAGTTTACAATGGCACTCAAACAAAAATTTCAGGAAAAGACTCTTTAGGTACAATTTCAGAAACTATAAATGGGTTGCAAATAATAAAAGTTTCAACTAAAAAAGGTGATTTAATGTGGAGCTATTAGTGGAGCTATTAAATGAATAAATTAGCGATTATAATTTTAGTGGTTATATTTTTAGTAATCGTCTCAGGTATTTTTGCCTATTTTTTATTTCAAGAAAGAGAAGTTTCTATTATGCAGTTTTCAATGGAAGAGGAGATAAAAACAAAGTTGGCCGATTTTTCTGAAGTTAACCAAGAGTTTGATTTTTTAGCGCAAATTCCCATTGAGTTCGAGGCAGAATATATGCCACAGTTAAGTGCAATAAATGTATATAATCCAAGCTCGTCAGAAAACAACAACATTGAAAAATCTCAGCTTTATATTACCTATTTTAAGGCCAACAATTTTTTAACTTTAAGAACAGTGGATATTACAAGGGCCGATAAAATAAGTGTAAATGGAAGAGACGCAATTTTATACGAAATTACAAAGAAATTAGAGGTACCAGGTTTTTTAGGCCAGCCCAAATGGAGGAATTTTATCCATAAAGCGCTTGATATAAGGGTTTCAAACAGCAATCCAAGCATATTTTATTCTTTTGCTTATCGCCCAAGCTTATCGGAAAAGATGTTTAATGATTTTATTAATTCTATAGAGTTTAAATGAGCTCTTCAATAGGAAACAAGAAATAGTTTTGGTTGTTTAGATTAGATATTTAAATTAATTTTTCTATTCTGACGCCGATTAGGCGAATGGGCTTTCTTTTAGGGTTAGATCTCTTATCTAAAAAGGGGAGTAACAGTTTTAAAATTTCTAGTTCAAACTTCTTTTTGTTGCTTTTGTCTATCGCCATTTTAAAGCTTTTGGAACTGGTCTTTGTTTCAAAATCAAAAAAGCGCGCGGTAATGGTTATAGTGCCAAATGTGGTAAAAGCGCTTCGCTCAAAGCTTTTAAAAACGCTATCGGAAAGCCTTTTTAAGGCACTGTGAATAAATATGGGCTCTAAAGTATTTTTACTAAAAGTGGTTTGCTCTCCAATAGATTTTACTTGGTGGTATTCTAAAACAGGGCTATCGTCAATGCCACGAGCTTTGTAGTATATGCTCTCTCCGTTTTTGCCTAATACTTCTTTTAACTCTTCTTTGGAAAATTTAATCAAATCCCCAATTTTATTAATACCTTTTTTATTTAAAAATTCTCCGGTTTTGGGACCAATACCAGGAAGCTCTCTTATACTCAAAGGATTCAAAAAATTTTTAACATCTAAATCTCTAACTAAAAATATTCCATCTGGTTTCTTTATGCCAGCTGCAATTTTAGAAACAAGCTTATTGGGGCCAATTCCTATGGAACAGGTAATTTTTTCTTTTTCTTTTATTTCTTGCTTGATTTTTTGACAAACATCCTCTACTGCCCTGAAAGAACTAGTAAAGCTTAAATCAAAATAAAACTCATCAATGCTTGCCTGTTCTACGTTATTTGAATACTTTTTTATGGTTTGTAAAACACTTTTTGAAACTTTACCGTATAAGCTAAAATCAACTGGTAAAAAAATGACTTCTTCTTTACTCTGCTTTTTGGCTTCTTGTGATAGTCTCCAGGCAATTGAAATTGGCATAGCAGATTTTATGCCATATACTCTTGCTTTATAGTTTGCCGTGGAAACCACACCTCTGCCTTTTCCGTCGTTGGGGTCCGATCCAACTACAATGGGTTTTCCCTTGAATGAAGGGGTCGTAACCTCTTCAACCGAAGCAAAAAAAGCATCCATATCAAGATGTGCTATTATCCTGTTCATTTTATGTCTACTAAATTCTATCATAAAATCGCTTTTCTTGGCACGTGTTATTTTTTGACTTACATGTGCCTTTTTGTTAAAATTACAAAATTATGGAAGAAAATTTTATGAAAATAATCAATGCAACTTATAAGTTGTTGGATTTTTTTCCAGATAACGAACCACTAAAATATAAAGCAAAAGAAAAAGCGCTAAAAATACTGGAAAACTTATCCCTGATTTCAGATGCATCTGGCTGGGCTTCTTTACAGAAAGAAAAGGCGAGGGCTGAACTATTAGACGACATTGAAGTATTAAAAAATTATCTGCAACTTGGAAAATATCAGGGATGGGTTGGGGGGATTAATTTTTTAATACTTTTAAAAGAATACGATAAGATTAAAAGTCAAATTACCCCCCAAAAATACAACATCGGGGATAAATTAGTAATTGCCCAAAGAGCGGAACCAGCAAAATTAGGCCCTTCTCTACAAGCAGGAAGTAAGCCACCTTTAATTTCTGAGCAATTACTGAAAAACAATAAGTCAAAAGAAATTCTGCTAAAAACAATATATTTACAATCCTCAGGGGTAGGGGCCGATGAAAAACAGGATAAAACCTCGGAAAGGCAGAAAAAAATACTGAGTATAATAAGTAGCATGGGTAGAGCTCAGGTTTCGGACATTATCAAGGAAGTTTCAAACGTGACTAAGAGAACTATAAGAAGAGACTTAGATGAATTACTAAAAAAGTCCAAAATAATTAGGAGCGGTGAGTGGAATAAAGTCTCATATCAAATGAACTGATCAAATAAACTGAAGTAGTAAGTAGGACATAAGTAATGTCCTATCTGTTTGGTTTTCCCGTAGGACATAGATGTATTAGAGTAAAAGTATGTCCTATTTTTAAAAAAAGACTTGATTCTGTCCTACGTTTAGTATATAATATTAAACTCATTGCGTAATATACAGATCATATATCCAGCGCTCGTTCGGCAAAAGAGAAATGTGTTTTTCTTCTGCCTCGCTCGCTCGGATATAAGACTTCTACTGCAAAGAATCTTATTACGCAATGAGTTTATTGCTTTGTAAAATGAATAGTCCCAGTGAACAATTTAGTCTTATTTACGACCAATATGTTGAGAAAATATATAGGTTTGTTTATCTCAAGGTAAATTCACAAGAAATAGCTCAGGATATAACCTCTAAAGTTTTTTTAAACGGTTGGGGGTCATACCAGAAAGGACCGGAAAACATTAAAAATACCGGGGCATTTTTATACCAGATTGCTAGGAATATGGTTACGGACCATTATAGGGAAAAAAGTAAGACAAAGATGGTTTCTACTGATTTTATTGGGCAGATAGCAGATAATAGAACAAATTTGCACGAAAGAGCCGTTTTAGGTTCAGATGTTGAGATGGTAAGATCAGCTATGCAGAATTTAAAGAAAGGTTATCAAGATGTCCTAATATGGTACTATTTAGAGGATATGCCGATTGAGGAGATTTGTGGAATTTTAAATAAAAGTAATGGAGCAGTAAGGATTATGATACATAGAGGGTTAAATGCCTTAAAAGGTGAGTTAAGAGAGCAAGTATAAGAGTGCAGGATTCGAACTATCATCAGATTGAGAATCTCAAAAATGAGATAA
>ERZ1292623.1021-Hain-H51-01um-R1-1021-length-27889-cov-8_pt2 | contig 10832 bp, 10 predicted proteins | sample MGYA00564398_ERZ1292623 | MGnify/ENA primary metagenome ERZ1292623 (study PRJEB36523, sample SAMEA6512633) | groundwater metagenome | collected 2019-01-07 | study: AquaDiva: Metagenomics assemblies of 32 groundwater samples
AGCATAGGAATAATACCACAATCTGTAAAAAATTCAACTTTTATCACCCTCTCCCATCAAGGGAGAGGGAATAGTTGTGAAGCTGCGCACCTTTTGCTTCCTTGAATAAATGCAGGCTGTATGGTATATTAAATCCAATGGAGAAGATGCTTGTTTTTCAATCTGCTGCTGCATTCCTGTTTGGCTCTGTTATAGGGAGTTTTTTAAATGTCTGCATATACCGCATCCCGAGAAAGGAGTCCATTGTATTCCCTGCATCCCACTGTCCAAAGTGCGATAAAAATATTAAGCCCTATGACAATATACCAATAATCAGCTATATCTTTCTTAAAGGCAGATGCAGAAACTGCGGAAAGAAGATTTCTTTACTATACCCTTTCGTAGAATTTCTAAATGCTGCCGGCTATGCTTTTATAATCTACAAATTTGGCCTGAATATCAATGGCCTGATTTATGCGCTCCTATATTCTTCCCTGATTATTGTAACATTCATTGATTTGGAGCACCAGATAATACCAGACAGGATAACGCTCCCAGGTATCGTCATAGGCTTTGTCCTCGGCGCAACTGTCCTGCCTGTTGGCTGGCAAAATTCATTAATCGGCCTGTTTTTAGGAGGCGGCCTGTTTTATCTTGTTGCGGTTCTATCACGAGGCGGTATGGGCGGCGGTGATATAAAGCTGATTGCAATGATCGGCGCATTTTTGGGATGGCAGAGCGCGCTTCTGACCATATTCTTAGGCGCCCTTGTAGGCTCTGTTGTCGGCCTTTTTTTAATGGCCTTTAAAGGAAAAGGCAGAAAGCATCCTGTCCCCTTTGGCCCGTTCCTTGCGCTCGGAGCCGTATCAGCGCTATTTTGGGGGAATTATATAATCAACTGGTATATAAACTTTGGCAGATAAGATGATAAACATAAAAGGCCTTATATGGCTTCTGACATTCCTGCTTTTTATCTTTATTGCTATCTTTAGCTTTCACACCCTTTCCTTAGTCTCCTCTGTGCAAAAGGATTTAAATGATGAGTTTGAAAGAAGGCTGCATGTAACCTCTTTGCTCATTGCAAAGGAGATAGAGGCAGATTTTGATAAGCTCATAAATGATCCGGAATTTATTCCCCTGCTTATAACAAGGAACAGCGCACAGCAAATAATAGCCTTGAATTATGAAGGTATTGATATAAGAAATAAAAACGGGTTGAGGGTTGGCATTGATAAATCCATAATAGAGAAGATTGAAAGAGGCGACAAGGTTATATTATCGTCCTACGAGTCAAAGGGTAGAAGGCTGATAAAGAGCGCCTATGCCTCTATAACAAATCCTGCTAATCTGGAAAAAGGTATTGTTATTGTAAAAATGTATCCTCCGTCTGATAAGGGGGAGCAGAAGGAAGAAGAGCCTTTTGATTTTTTCAGGGCGCTTATCGGCTTTGTTGTCCTTGCGCTGATTTTTTATGTAATCCGTTCATTCATGATTGCAGGAAGACCAGCGACAAAAGAGGGAGAAGAGGCAAGGATTAAAGGTGATACAGGTTTTCTTATTCACACCTTTCACTCGCTGATGCAGCAACTAAAGACAAAGGAGCAGGAGCTCCAGAGGCTGCGCACAGAGGCAGAGGAGAGGGCGGATGTTTTTGAGGATTATAATGAGTATGTCTTAAAAAGCGTAAGCAGCGGCGTTATTGCATTTGATAAGAATAACAAGATTACCACATTTAATCAGGCAGCAGAGAAGATATTGGATTTTGGGGGCGAAGAACTTCTGGGCAAATCGTGCAGCGAGGCGTTTGGAGAAGAGAGCGGGCTTTGCCAATTATTAGATTCAACCCTGCAAAGGTCAGAGGGGAGTCCGCGAAAGGAGCTTGAGATTGTAAAAAGGAGCAGCGAGAGGATTTGGGTTGGCATAAGCGCATCAATCTTAAAAAACAGAAAGGATGATGCCATTGGCGCGATACTTATATTCAGCGATATAACAGAGATAAAAAGGCTGCAGGATGAGATAAGGCAGAAGGATCGGCTTACAGTGCTCGGCGAGCTTGCAGGCGGCATTGCCCATGAGTTCCGGAATATGATGGGCACAATACTCGGCTTTGCAAAGCTCCTTTCAAAAAAGATTGGAAAGAAGGACCCAAAACAGGGTATGATAGAGGCAATAATAAATGAGCTTAATACAATGGAGATGATTATAAATGAGCTCCTGAGCCTCGGCAAGGCGCAGCCTATTTCATTAAAGCCTGTTGATATAAACAAGGCGCTTAGAAATGTCCTGATAAAATCCATGGGAGAGGTAAAAGAGCCAAAGCCTAAGATAGATGTTAATATCCCAGTCGATATTCCAGAGATTATGGCAGATGAGCTTTTGATAAGGCAGGCATTTACAAATCTTATACAGAACTCTGTTGATGCCATGTCAGAAGGCGGCGAGCTGAAGGTAGAGGGAAAATATCATGCAGCAGACGGGATTGACAAGATGGTGGAGATAACCATCAGGGACACAGGCGCAGGAATACCAAAAGACAAGATTGACAAGATATTTCTGCCTTTCTTTACCACTAAGCCAAAAGGCACAGGCCTCGGCCTTGCCCTTGTGCATAAGATAATCCTGTCACACAACGGCAGGATAGAGGTGGAGAGTGAAGAGGGGAAGGGGACGACATTTAAAATCTACTTGCCGGTGGCAGATTAACGGAGGTTTTGTGCACACCATACTGGTCATAGAAGATAAAGAGAGCATGGCGCAGATGCTTATGCAGACGCTTGAGTCCGCTGGTTATAAGGTAGAGTCTGCCATGTCTGCTGAAGACGGCATACAAAAACTGAATAATGCAAAAATAGATCTTGTTTTAACAGATTTGAAGCTGCCGGGAAAGAGCGGCATGGACGTCTTGACTGCATCCAAGGAGAAGAATCCTTTAACCCCTGTTATTGTAATGACTGCCTTTGGGACAATAGAAACAGCAGTAAAGGCTGTTAAAGAGGGCGCATACGATTTCTTAACAAAGCCCTTTGACCCTGACCATCTGCTTTTGTTGATAGAGCGCGCTCTGGAAAAGCAGAGGCTTCAGGCAGAGAATATTGTTTTAAAGGTTGAGCTTTCAGACAAACTCGGCCTGCCGAATATTATCGGCAAAAGCCCAAAATTTCTTGAGGCAATTGATAAGGCAAAGAAGGTTGCACAGGGAAAGACAACAGTCCTTTTATTAGGCGAGAGCGGCACAGGAAAGGAGCTCTTTGCAAGGCTTATACATTACCTCTCTCCAAGAAAGAATAACCACTTTGTTGCAATTAACTGCGCTGCAATACCAAAGGACTTGTTGGAGAGCGAGCTTTTTGGCCATGAGGCAGGCGCATTCACAGGCGCAAAGGAGAAGAAGATAGGCAAGTTTGAGCTGTCAGATAAAGGCACAATATTTCTTGACGAGATTGGAGACATGGACCTAAATCTTCAGGCAAAGCTGCTTCGCGTTCTTCAGGGCGATGAATTTGCAAGGCTCGGCGGAAACAAGCCGATTAAAATAGATGTGAGGGTTGTTGCAGCGAGCAACAGGGATTTGCAAAAGGCGATTACAGAAGGAGGATTTAGGGAGGATTTATATTACCGTTTGAGCGCCTTTCCAATAATCATTCCGCCTATCCGTGAAAGGCATGAAGATATACTGCCTCTTGCCGAGCATTTTCTGAATATCTTTGCAAAGGAGATGAATAAAAATATAAAGGGATTTTCAGAAGATGCCAGGAAAATCATATTGAATCATCAGTGGAAGGGAAATGTGCGGGAGCTTGAGAACTGCATAGAGAGGGCAGTGATACTCTGCAATGGAGAAGCAATACAGCCTGAGAATTTAGGTCTGAGCCAGATTGACGCAGAAAAGGCATTGCTAAAAGATATGCCGCTTGAAGGCGGGCTTTCTGATGTAAGCAGCAGGGCAGTAAGGATTGCAGAGTCCCGGCTTATCAAAAAGGCGCTGGAAAAAACAGGATGGAACAAGACAAAGGCAGCAGAAATATTAAAGGTGAGCTATAAAACTCTTTTGACAAAGATAAAGGAGTATGGGTTGGAGGAATAGAGATTGCCTGTAATGCTGACATTTCACCTATTGCCCTTCGCCTATAATAGCCACAGAATAAAACACCTTGACTAAATGATGTTTCATAGTGTATAAATAATTTATGAATCTTACTAATGAACTCAAATCTTCTTTAAAGCGAGAGTATACCCTTTGTTCAAATGCAATTGCCTATTATAAAAAGGCTCTTAAGGAATTAGAACAAAGATATCACATCAGCACCCAAACCTTTCTAAAAAGATTTGAAGCAGGTCAGATTGGAGATGATGCTGACTACTTTGATTGGTATGCCTTTGCAAAATTACTTGCAAGATGGCAAAAAACACAATCTGCTCTCCGCTCCGCTGTCCAATGATGCAAAAATTTGCTGAGAATATTGAAAATATCATTGCCTCAAACCCTATTATCCTATCCTCAAATATCCTAAAACAGTTTGGACCGCAAAGTGAAACAGTTTATTTAAAGGGGAATCTTTTATTCATAGATTTTTCTGTCCTTGAGATTGCAATATTTGCTGCTAAATTCAGAAACGAAGTAATTATTGACAAATACAGATTCCATTATATGAACAAAGATGGCCAGATGGTTTTCCGCTATGACAATGCCCCTCATCACCATGAAATACCCACATTCCCGCACCATAAGCACACATCAAATAAAGCAATACAATCAAGCATGCCTTCTATGAAAGATATTCTTAATGAGATTACCGCTATAATCATTAAAAAATAGCAAATAATCAGAAAACAAAAAAGGGCGTGAAACCACGCCCCCGAAAATAAAGTAGGGACATGCCATGGCATGTCCCTACAGAAGGACAAAGACTTATGCCCGTTTTATGGCGAGCTTTCTGAGCAGGAGCCATGCTAAAGGCAGAAGCAGAAGCATCATGCCTGCTATCGGCGGCAGGGTGTTATTGTTGTCTGAGATAAACCCGCATCCGCCTCCGCCACTGATGATGCTGCTGGATGGCGCAGAAGTTGTTGCGCTTGCCACGCTTGTAGGTGCAGAGTTGCCGTTTGCATTATACGCCCTGATCCTATAATAATATGTTGTGCTTGAGGAAATGCCTGTATTGGAATAGGTTATTACACCAGCGCCTACTGTTGCAATCTGGGTATAAGGGCCGGCTGAGCTGCTGCTCCTTTCTATTCTAAAACCTGTTTCTGTGGAAGAATTATCAGTCCATGAAAGATTTATCTGGCTGCTTGATGCCGCTGTTGCTATAAGGCCTGATGGAGGAGACATAGCAGCGCCGCTTACAGCTTTAAAGGCATTCAGCCTTCCGCCTGTTGCAACCTGCCCTGAAAGCCCTGCCTTGGCATCCACATTATTTAAGATAATATCCCTTGCCTGCGAATATGTAAGTAAAGGATTAACTGAAAGCACCAATCCTGCCACACCTGCCACATGGGGCGATGCCATAGAGGTGCCCTGATAATAAGCATAGTTGTATGAACTAATTGACATAGGGCTTGAGACCAGCGCTACATCATCTAAATAGACACCATCATTTGTAACTGTAGCATTAGTTATCAGCCAGAAACCGAAATAGAAATTTCCAAATCCCTCTGCAGCGCTTGTTAAATCCACAGTGGTTGCTGTAAAGCTTGCAATAGTTGTCGTACTACTTGCCCAGAAAGCGTACCAGTTAGAGTTATTAGGTGAGGCAACTACATACAAGTAATCATAATTGCTTTCAAGATACTGCCTCCTATAAAAATTCAGGAAATATGCCTTATTATAACTACCGGTCCTTGAAAAAAGTGAATTGTTAAGAACATAGGCATTAGTATTATTAGCATAGTTAGCAGCAGGGCTGTCCACTAATGAATTTGGGGCAGAGTTTGAAGATGCATTATTTACCGCCCATGTGCTGTTTGTTCCACCACGGGTCCATCCAGATGGAACACTTCCAACGGCATCTGCATCAAAGTTTCTGCTATAGAGCGTTGTTGCTGCTCCATAAGAAAATACAGGTATGCTGCTGTAGATATTTACACCAGGCGCAGCTAAATCAACAGATGTGGCGCCAAAATTGGAAAATGATGCAAGGGCGTCGGTCTGGGTAGTTGCTGCAACAGATATAATATTATCCAGATTATAGCTTGCAGGATAGGCAGGTGTTGTATCATTATTGGTTCCAGCATTCCCTGCTGCTGCAACAAAAAGGACATTTCTGCTTCTTGCGTAGTTAATGGCGTCATACATTGTCTGAGAATATGGCCCTCCGCCAAAGCTCGCATTAATTATTCTTGCGCCATTATTCGCCGCATAAGTAACCGCAGCAGCAGCATCTGCAGTACTGCCAGAACCGCTTACACCAAGAAATCTTAGAGGCATAATCTTTGCATTCCACATAACACCTGTAATGCCATTATTATTATTTCCAATTGCTGCAATAGTCCCTGATACATGAGTTCCGTGAGTATTATAATCAGTTGGATTATTGTTATCATCTAAGAAATTCCAGCCATTGCAGTCATCAGTATAGCTGTTACTATCATCATCTAATCCATTTCCACAAATTTCTCCTGCATTAGTCCATATATTTGCTGAAGCAATATCAGTGTGGTTGGCAACACCCGAATCTATAACTGCTACTACAACACTGGAAGAGCCTGTTGTAATATCCCATGCCTCTGGCGCATCTATATCTGCGTCACTTGTTTGATTCAGTCCCCATAGATTTGTAAAGTTGGTGTCATTAGGTATCACAAATGCCCTGAGTATGTAATTCGGCTCTGCATATTCCACATCAGGGTCATTTTTGTATTGTGCAATTGCATCCTCAACAGACATATCGTCAGGAATCTTGACGCTCTGAATGCGAAGGTTTGGGATATCCCTTTTCTTAATGGCATTCATCCTCTGATGAAGGCCATTAATGCGCTCCTCAGTCACCCCTTCTTTGTATTTTACAATAACCTCTCCCTTTACATAGTCAAACTTATCAAGGCTGAGATTTTTATCCGTATTTAGCCCTGCACTCCTTACGCTTACAGAAAAAGAAAGAAATACGAAAATAAAAACGACGGTTCTTAATAACTTCATTTTATGCTCCTTTCCATTTTCCTCTGGATATAGTTCGGCTCTGCGTATTCTACCTTCGGGTCTTTTGAGTATGCCTCTACCATATCCTCTACTGACTTGTTGCTGACTATCTTTAATCTATACACTTTTATACCCTTAATAAACTCTATTACCTCTGTTCCCCTCCCTTTATTTATATTCCTTATTTCTTCCTCAGAAACACCCTCTTTAAATTTTACAAGCAGCTCTCCCTTTTTATATTTATTATCTTTTTTTATAATTTTCTTATCCTTTTCTGCTGTATTTTGGCTGCTGTTTGCGCTGGTAATTGTGCAGGAGGCGGACATAATAGACAAAATAATAAAGGAGATAAACAGCGGTGTTAGTATTTTTTTGAAAGGCGCCTTCATATTCCTTGCTCCAAACCCTTTCAGGATATATCTATTTTTATCTTATGTCAATATAGAAGGCAGGAAAATGCTAATCTTCATACTTCAATGATTTTGTAACTGTTTCAATCAGTGGTTGAACCTTTCCCTCGTTTTTGATTGGATACTGGATTGGCACGGCAATCTTTTTTACTCTTCCTTTCCCATCCATCTCTTTCTTATATAGATAGCAATGAACAGCATGCCTGCGCCGAAGAGCAGTAGTGATGCTGATTCTGGAATGCCCCCTGCGCCCCTGCTTAGTTCTGGTGTTATTTCAGCAGCCTCTGCCACTGCTACAGAATAATTTTGAAGCGCAGGCTTTGCAAAGGAAAAGGTTTTTAAAGTTAAAAAGGTTAAAATAGCAATTAGTGCAATAACATATTTTTTCATAATTATTCCCCCCAATCTCCGTATACTTAATAAATATAAAGCAACAACCGTGCCACTTTTAATGAAGTGTTTGAAATTTTGTAACCATTGGAATTTTAAAGATTTTTAGATAGCGCTTTATTGCAGAATAATAAAGGTGAGCAATTCTTTTCCCTATTTTAGGAAAAAAAATACCAATCTTTTCTATTTTTATTCCATTCTATCACCCCGTTAGAAAGAAAACTTTCCATTGGGTAAGATACATTGATAGTGCAGGTAGGGGGTTTTAAAGCGCCATTCATGCTTTCTCACGGGGTCTATCCTCCTACAATACCGCCCACTGTAAGTGATTTTATCCTTAATGTTGGCTGGGCATCAGCAACTGGAACGCCCTGACCATCCTTTCCGCAGGTGCCTATGGAAAATCCTAAGTCATTTCCAACCAAGTCTATGTCTTTCAGCACTTCAGGGCCATTGCCTGTTAGTGTTGCGCCGCGCACAGGCTCGCCAATTTTCCCGTTTTCTAACAGATAGCCCTCGCTCACCTCAAATACAAAGTCGCCGTTTACAGTATTCACCTGACCGCCGCCCATTTTTTTTACAAACAGGCCGGATGATGTAGATTTGATTATTTCTTCTGGAACAGATTTACCGGGCGCAATTAAAGTATTTGTCATCCTTGGAATCGGACGGTATTTATAAGATTCCCTTCTGCCGTTTCCTGTTGACCTCTTGCCTTCTTTTATTGACCAGAGCCTGTCATACATATAGCCTTTTAATATGCCATTTTCAACAAGAACAGTCTTCTGAGACTCAACACCTTCATCATCAAATCTGAAAGAGCCGCGCTTATTTGGCATGGTTGCGTCATCAATTACAGTAATAATCTGTGAGGCGACCATCTCGCCTATCTTTTTTGAATATACAGAAAGCCCCTGCATTGCAAGGTCTGCCTCAAGTCCGTGTCCTATTGCCTCATGTATCATTGTGCCGCCTGCATCTGCTGACAGCACAACAGGCATCCTACCGCCGGGCGCAGGCCTTGCCTTTAGCATCATTACCGCCCTCTTTGCCGCTGTCTCTGCAGTCTTCTCAATCGGGTTTTCATCAAACAGCTCAAAGCCAATCAGGCCTCCTATGGGCTCCTGTCCTGTCTGGATTATCTTTCCATCTATTGCAATCACCTGAATCATTGCAGTAGTATAAATCCTCTCATCCTCAGTTATATAGCCTTCTGTATTGCCGATTGTTACATTCTGGAGCGTATCCCTATATACGACCAATACCTGCTTGATTCTGTTGTCTGCCTTTCTTGCAACCTCGTTCGCCTTTTTTACAAGCTGGACCTTTTTATCAGTGTCAACCTCATCAGGCCTTTTGGCTATCCTGAAATCTATAGTTGGGTTCTTTTTTCTAAGGTCAATATCAGCGCCATTGTGCTTGCCCTTTACAGCAGCGCTGACAGTATTGGCCAATTCAAGGAGTGAATTATCTGACAATTCATTTGTATAAGCATATACAGTCTTGCTGTTAAAGATGACCCTTATGCCTGCGCCATGGTCAATGCCAGAGACAACCTTTTCTATCTTGTCGTCTTCAAGATGGATATATGTCGGCTGTGTCCTTTCAATATAGATGTCTGCAAAGTCGCCGCCGTTTTTAACAGCAGATTTTAGGACTTTTTTAATTAAGTCTGCATTTATTTGCTTCACCTGAAAACCATCCTTTTTCCACCCTCCCCCTACCCCCTCCCGTCAAGGGAGGGGATTAAGGGGAGGGGGTGATAAAATTTATCTGCCCTTTATCAATTCCTCTGCAATCTGCACTGCATTTAATGCAGCGCCCTTTCTTAGATTGTCGCCGACAATCCACATATTTATCCCATTTGCAATTGATTCATCCTCTCTTATTCTGCCAACATAAACCTCGTCCTTGCCAGCGACATCTATTGCAAGGGGATAGACATTCTTTTTTGGCTCATCAAATACCATCACCCCTGCTGCAGTGGATAATACTGCCCTTGCCTCATTGGGTGTTATCTTCTTTTCTGTCTCTATATTCACAGCCTCAGAGTGGCAGCGGAATACAGGGACGCGCACAGTGGTTGCAGTAACGCGGATGGCATTATCCTCCATTATCTTTATTGTCTCATTCACCATCTTCATCTCTTCCTTTGTATAGGCATTGTCAAGGAAGACATCTATGTGCGGAAGGCAGTTGAATGCAATCTGGTGCGGATAGACCTTGCATTCCGCCTCCTTAAAATTAAGCAGCGCCTTTGTCTGCTCCATCAGCTCATCCATTGCCTTCATGCCTGTGCCTGAAACAGACTGGAATGTGGTTACAACAATCCTTTTTATTTTTACTGCATCATGTATTGGTTTCAATGCAACCACCATCTGAATTGTTGAGCAGTTTGGATTTGCAATTATGCCGTTGTGCCTGAATATGGCATGTCTGTTTACCTCTGGAACCACAAGGGGGACATTGGGATCCATCCTGAAGGCGCTGCTGTTGTCAATAACAACAGAGCCGGCCTTTGCAGCAATGGGCGCAAACTCCAGACTCCTGCTCGCGCCTGCAGAGAACAGGGCTATATCAATCCCTTTAAAGGAATCTGTTGTGAGTTTTTTAACCTGAATCTCTTTATCCTGAAAGCCAAGTTTTTTGCCGGCAGACCTTTCAGAGGCATACAGCGAAAGATTAGCAACTGGAAAACCTCTCTCTTCCAGTATGTTAATCATTTCCTGTCCTACCGCGCCTGTTGCGCCGACTACAGCAACATTGTAACGCTCTTTTTTTAACATGAAACAGCGCTCCTTTTTCTTGCGGCTTTTGCAGGCACGAATTTATTCGTGCAAAAGGCACGGTTAAAACCGTGCCTACAGACTTGATATTTGTAAAATCCCTCCTAACCTCCCTTTTCCAAAGGGAGG
>ERZ1292623.2762-Hain-H51-01um-R1-2762-length-15422-cov-22_pt1 | contig 10830 bp, 15 predicted proteins | sample MGYA00564398_ERZ1292623 | MGnify/ENA primary metagenome ERZ1292623 (study PRJEB36523, sample SAMEA6512633) | groundwater metagenome | collected 2019-01-07 | study: AquaDiva: Metagenomics assemblies of 32 groundwater samples
TTGCAAAAAATTGATATATCTGCTAATCTACAAAAGCCGTTTGGCGTTTTTTATTGATGAATCCCGTAGTGAATTTTGACTATAATTCCTGCGGAATCGGTTACAAATTAACATAGTCAAAATCTACTACGGGATGAAATTTATACTGGCTAAAAAAGTGAATATGACCCAAATATTTGGGGAAGATGGCAGGGTGCAACCGGCGACTGTTTTAAGTGTGGAATCTGCTACTGTTACACAAATAAAAACAAAAGAGAAAGACGGGTATAGCGCCATACAAATCGGAGCGGATATGAGGAAAGAAAAATTTAGAGCTTTGAAAGAATTCAAAACAGAAAATTCAGAATTTAAAAAAGGAGATAAGATTTCAATGGATATTTTTGCGGTTGGCGACAAGATTGAAGTTTCGGCTGTTTCCAAAGGCAAAGGTTTTCAGGGGGTAGTTAAAAGACACGGATTTCATGGAGGCCCGCGCAGTCATGGTCAAAAACATTCTGAAAGAGAACCGGGTTCAATTGGTGGTGGTGGTCGTTCCGGTGGTAAAGTTATTAAAGGTATGAGAATGGCAGGACGAATGGGTGGCGACAGGACTACTGTTAAAAATTTAAAAGTGCTTGGTATTGATGTGGAAAGCAATACAATGTTGGTTTCTGGGGCAGTACCAGGACGACGGGGCACAATGGTAGAAGTAAAATCAGAAAAGTAGTAAGGGGTATGTATTAAGTATTAAGGAAAGAAAAAAATTTTAAAACCATAATACATAATACTTATCCCATAATACATAAACAAATGGAAGCAAAAATTTATAACCAAACAGGAAAAGAGGCAGGAACTCTGAAACTACCAGAGAATATTTTTGGTTTAAAATGGAATGAAAAATTAATTCATCAGGTTGTTAATTCAATGATGGGGAATAGTCGAACACCGGTGGCTCACACCAAAACAAGGGGTGAAGTGGCTGGTTCCGGTATAAAACCTTGGAGACAAAAAGGTACTGGTCGCGCCAGACACGGTTCTCGCCGAAGCCCTATTTGGGTTGGCGGTGGTGTTACTCATGGTCCTAGAAATGATCGCGATTTTTCAACGAAAATAAATAAAAAGATGAAAAATAAAGCTCTTTTTGTGGCACTTTCCCGCAAATTTAAAGATGGTGAAGTTGTGTTTTTGGATGATATATCATTGAAAGCACCTAAAACAAAAGAAGCTAAAAATGTTTTGGTTTCTTTGTCAAAAATTAAGGAGTTCGGTGGAATAAAAAGAAAAAACAATGCCGCTTTTATTGCTCTTAACCAAAAAAATACGGATATTTTGAAAAGTTTTAATAATTTTGGTAATTTGGAAATTGGTCTGACTAAAGATTTGAATGTTTTAGATTTGTTACAGTATAAATATTTAGTTATAACTGAACCTGAAAAGTCATTAGCCACATTATCTTCCAGATTAAAATAATTTTATGACAGACTTAAAAGCAAAATACTCAAAAATTCTTCTGAGACCTAGAATTACAGAAAAAGCCACCTTTTTAGCTGAAGCCAATGTTCATGCTTTTGAAATTGCATCTGACGCTACAAAAAAAGAAGTGACAGAAGCTATAAAAGCATTTTACAAAATAAATCCGATTAAAGTCAGAATAGTTAAAAATCCAGCCAAAGAAGTTTTTATAAAAGGTAAAAAGGGGATTAAATCAGGAGTGAAAAAGGCTTATGTGTATTTAAAGAAAGAAGATAAGTTTGAGTAATTGAAACATTGAAAATTTATTGAAAATTGGAAATTTTAAATTGAAAATTATGATTAAAACATACAAACCGACAAGTAAATCAAGAAGACATATGTCTGTTGTGTCTTATAAATCTGTTTTAACAAAAAGCAAACCCAATAAGGCACTTACTTCTGGTTTCAAAAGATCATTTGGCAGAAACAATGTCGGCAGAATAACTGTTCGTCATCAGGGCGGGGGACATAAAAGATTGTTTAGAGAAATTGATTTTAATTACAATAAAATAAATATTCCTTATAAAATTGTTTCAGTAGAATATGATCCAAACAGAACCGGTTTTATTGGTTTAGCGGTTTACAAAGATGGCGAAAAAAAATATGTGCTCTTGCCTAAAAATATTAAGGCAGGGGAGGAATTCTTGACAGCCGAAAACGCCGAAGTAAAACAAGGGAACAGATTGCCTCTAAAAAATATACCGGTTGGTGCTTTTGTTTATAATGTTGAATTAAAACCAAAAGGTGGCGCTAGAATTGCTCGCTCAGCCGGTAATTTCGTGCAAGTAGTCGCCAAAGATGCCGGTTCTGTTGATTTGAAAATGCCTTCTTCTGAAATAAGAAAAGTGAAAGAAAATTGTTTTGCTAGTATTGGCGAAGTTTCAAACGAAGAAAAACGGCTTGAAAATTATGGCAAAGCCGGACGAAGCAGATGGAAAGGCATACGCCCGACAGTGCGAGGCACCGCCCAAAATCCGGTTGATCATCCACATGGTGGAGGTGAAGGCAGGCAAGGCAGAGGCCGTAGGCGCGCTATTTCCCTGTGGGGCAAACCGACAGGCAAAGGACAAAAATCTCGTCACACCAAAAAATATTCTAACAAGTTTATTGTTTCCCGTCGTAAGGTAGGTAAACAAAGATAAAAATATGAATAATATAAAAATTTCATCAATAAATATAGAAGAAAGAAAAAAATTGGACCTACGGTCTGGCGATACAATTCGTGTTACCCAAAAAATAATTGAAAAAGATAAAAAAACTGGTAAACCAAAAACCAGATTGCAGGATTTTGAGGGCTTATGCTTGGCTGTCAAACACGGTAAAGAAGCGGGAGGCACTTTTACTCTGAGAAAAGTGGCCTCTGGCGTTGGTGTTGAAAGAATTTTTCCAATTTATTCTCCTATGATAGAAAAAATAGAAGTGACCAAGCGCTCAAAAGTCCGTCGTGCCAAACTCTATCACATCCGCAAAAAAGCAGCCAAAGAAATCAGACGCCAAATGAGAAATATAAGAGAGGTACCGGAGGTTATGGAAGAAGTACCGGCCGAAACTCCTGTTCCAGAAGGTGACCTTTGAAGATTCTGCCCCTAAGGGTCACCTTCAAATTTTTTCGACCCCACCCCGTTTTCCTTACGGAAAACTGCCCCTCACCTTGCGAAGGTGAGGGGTTTGGAATTTGAAAAAAGCTAAAAAATAGATATACTCTTGTTAATGCTCGGGTGCTGTAACTTAGTAGCCAGGCACGCTTGAGGTGCGTGTGTCGCAAGACGTGGAGGTGCAAGTCCTCTCCCGAGCACTTTTCAAAATTTGGTGTGGGGTGGTATAATTACATATTATGAAAAAGGTCGGGAAAGTAACACATTTTTATGACAACATTGGGGTTGCCATTGTGGAGTTGGAAACTTCGTTGAAAGTTGGCGATAAGGTCAAATTTGAAGGCCACGGCGCTGATTTTGAGCAAGAAGTAACTTCGCTCCAGGTTAATCACGAGCAGGTAGAAAAGGCTTCTGCTGGTGATGCCATCGGTATGAAAACCGATCAGAAGGTTAAAGAAGGAACAGAAGTCAAAAAAGTTTAACCAACGCCCCAAGTTTGTAAATAACGCCCCCTAACCCCCTCTTACAACAAGAGGGGGCTGGCGGAGTATTTGTTTTTATGCCAAAATGTTTTTGTTATGGTGACTATAGTGTAGCGGTAACACGACAGCTTGTGGAGCTGTTTTCGCCGGTTCGAATCCGGCTAGTCACCCCAAATTATTTTTCTCTTTTACTTATCCCCATTTTTATTTTGTTGGATTTGACAGGTTATTTCACTTCTGATACACTATTGTCATAGTTATGAAAAGCAAAAAAAACCTTTTAGAGCAGTTAAAATCATTGCCTCATTTTAACAAAAACACTATATACCAGCTTGGTACGCATTTGGGGTTAAAAGATTCTACGGTTGACACATATATCAGCCGATTTTTGAAATACAAAGAAATTATACCACTCAAAAAGGGGCTGTATGTATCTACGGATTTTTTTGAAAAAAATAAAATGGATATTTCATATTCGTTTTATCTTGCCAATATTATCCGTACACCGTCGTATGTTAGCTCTTGGGCCGCTTTACATTATTACAATCTAGCTACTGAAGCAATTCATTCTATTACATCAATTACTCCCAAAGTCACAAGAGAATACCAGACAAAAGCGGGCAACTTCTCATATCATTCAATCAAAAAAGATCTTTTTTCCGACTTTTCTTTGGTCAATGGAAAATTTGATTTTTACATTTCTTCACCATCCAAAGCGTTGTTTGATTTATTGTATTTTAGGACAAACCAGTTTCGTGGTGTTTCTTTGGAAAATATCAAATTACTGGTTGAGGAGTTGCGAATAGATATTGATGAAATGGATAAAACAGAACAGAAAAAATTTTATGAGAATACTAAAAAATTTATATGAGCGAACAAATACTAAAAAATTTAAAAAACAGACTTAACGAGGAATTGTCTAGCTATATTAATATTAGCCCTGATATAAAACAGAACAAGATTAAAGAAATTTTGCAGTTTTATGCTCTCAATTTTATTTATAATCATCCTAAATATAACAAATGGATTATGTATGGCGGTTCTGCACTCCGCATAATTCACGGACTTGATCGTATGTCTGTAGATTTAGATTTTGAAATTTCTGATACCATAACAGAAAAATTCTTAGAAGAGCTGAAGAAAGAAGTTGAAAATTACTTTACTAACACTTATGGCGCCGGTGCAGATTTTCTGACAATAAAAATTACTGCAGACAGAGGGTTGCTTTTGAAATTTCATGTAGGCAAAGAATTAAGTCTTGGCCACCCATCAAATCAGGTATATGTAAAAATTGATCTAAATCACTTTGTCGCTCCAAAAACAGTAACAGAACACCGGCTGATAAATCGTGATCAGTTGTCATTTGTTATTTTGACATACAATATGGGCACGCTTATGGCTAGCAAGTTAGCCGCTATTTTCTTGCGTGATCAGCGCGGAGTGGATAAAAATATTTATGATTATAAAGGACGCGATATATATGATCTGCTTTGGTATATGGGCAAAAAGGCGACACCCGATTTTGACTATCTTAATGCAAAACTAAAAGAAAAAGGAAAGGAAATATCAGATATAAAAGCGTTATTTGATAAACTCACAATAGATATACTAAATTATGAAAAAATGGATGATTGCCTAAAAGACGATTTATCTTTTCTTTTTGAAAATCCATACCAGTTTGATGGTTGGATAAAAAATTGGCGAGATAATTATTTACGGCTTCTGGATGATTATAAGATTCATAATATTAAAATATTGAGGGAATTAGTTATTTTTGAAGATATGTTAAAAGATATTTTTTGGTTTAAATTTGTTTACGAAGTTGAAGATGGAAAAACAGTTTTAATTAAGTATGCCATGGATGAAGACTGGATTATTTACAATGAGGGAAGTTTAGATATAAAACCAGATGAAAATTTGGTCAAAATAATAACTTTTGCAAGTAATGGATTAAGTAGTCATTCGGCACCACGGGATAAGTTGAATCAGTATGCTACACTTTTTCTTCGAAAAACCGATGATTACTTCAAAAAAACAAACAATATAATACTTGGTGATAGTATTACAACTAAAATTATCAAAACGAATGCAGGCAACCTAAATCCAAAAGAGCAGATCCTGCTTAACAAATCGGCTTTGGAATCTAGTGAGCTTGATGACTTATTGAAATAAATTTTGTTATTCCCAGTTTCTGTTTTTTGGCTTGACATCTTATTTCACTTCTGATACCCTAGGGGGGTATTCGCCACAATTATCAATTTAGAATTTTCAATAAAAGGTAAAAATATGACTACACCAAAATCTAGAATATTAAGAAGATTGGGTATTATAGAAGGGCAGGTGCGGGGGTTGCAAGAGATGATTGATAAGGGAGCTTATTGTATTGATGTTATTACTCAAACTTCGGCAGTCAAAAATGCTCTTTCAAGTATAGAAGATGTTATAATGGAGAATCATTTGGGTTCCTGTATTGCCCCTCATATGAAGGGAAGTAGGGGATCAAAAGCAACTAAAGAAATATTGGAAGTTTATAGATTAAAAAGAAAATAGATATACGAAATAACGAATAGATTAACGAATTGCTACGAATAAAAATAAATTAGAATTATAAATTAATTAAAAAAATATGATGTATGGATTATATGATGATGTTGGTTGGGGTGCGGGAAATATGATGGGCTTTTGGGGAGGTGGCATTATGATGGTTGCTTTTTGGGTTTTGCTCATTGTTTTTATTGTTTGGGTGGTGCGTGAAGTCAGTGGTAAAAATTTACATTCTCAATCAGGTTCGAATGCTCTTGAAATTTTAAAAGAGAGATATGCTAAAGGTGAAATAGATAAAAAAGAGTTTGAGGAAAAGAAAAAAGATTTAACAGGATAATTATTAAAAATATGGAAAAATTATCTTTAAAATCATATGGTTGGAAATGTGTACTTGGTGCTGAAATAGTATATGTTCTCTGCTTGTTGGGTGGATTTCTACCACTTCGTAGTGCTGCTGGTATTGAACTTCACCACTCATTATTTTCACTTCTTCCAGGTTTTGCATGGGGAACAGTCGGTGGAGTTTTAATCGGCGCAATTGACTTGTTTGTCTTTGCTTGGATATTCGGATCGTATATGGTCTGGATGCACAATTCAAGCTTAATAACTAAATAATCGTTATGTCACAATGGATAATTATCGGATTGTTGGTTATCATCTGTCCGCTTTTGCACTTCTTTATGATGAGAAAATCTCATAAGCATTCTGATAATGAGCAAGCGGTTTCTAACGAGAATGACAAAAATAAAGACGACAAGAACGACAAAAATCATTCAGGCCATGGATGTTGCCATTAATAAAATTAATTTATGGAAAATTCTTACGGCCTCTGGTTTTTAGTTATTATCAATTCACTGATTTTTATCATCTTTGCTTTCAGTTTTACCAAACCAAAATCACCGAGAGACTGGCGATCATTTGGTGCGTTTTCAGCATTCATTGTCGCCCTATTCACGGAGATGTATGGCTTTCCGCTTACAATATATTTTCTTTCCGGTTGGCTCTCTGCAAAATTCCCTGGTATTGACTTTTTCGCTCACAATTCGGGACACCTTTTTGAAGATTTCTTTGGTTGGGGTGGTGACCCCCATTTCGGACCCTTTCACATTGCAAGCTATATTCTGATTATTTACGGCTTTATGCTCCTCTCCAAGGCTTGGAAGGTGCTTTACAAGGCTCAAACCGAACACACTTTAGCTGTCGCTGGCCCTTACGCTCGTGTCCGCCATCCGCAATACATTGGCTTTATATTGATTATGTTTGGATTTTTCTTGCAGTGGCCAACACTCCTCACACTCATCATGCTACCGATCCTTATATGGATGTATACACGACTTGCCAAGAGCGAAGAGAGAGAATCTCAAAAAGAATTTGGGGCAGTGTGGGATGAGTATGCCAAGAAAACTCCGGCTTTTATCCCCCGACGAAAAAATTAACAGCCAAATAAAATAACTATGAACAATAACATCGTAAAACCATTCTTGTATGGAATATTCGCAAGTTTAACCTTGCTTGGAGTGTATTTTGCGATACTCTCATTGGTTTCCGGATGGAGCTTCGCTCAAAGTCAGTTCGCAACCTATTGGTATTTTATTGTGAGCCTAGTAACGGGTTTTGGAATTCAAATTGCTCTATACCAATATATTAAAAATTTGGTGCATAGCGGACAAGGCATGGGTAAAGTGGTTAGTATATCTGGAACCACTTCCACGGTCGCTATGATTTCCTGTTGCGCTCACTATTTAGTAAATTTGTTGCCTATCCTTGGAGTGGCCGGACTCGTTACATTTGTCGCTCAATACCAAGTTAAGCTGTTTTGGGTCGGTATTTTCTTTAACATTGTTGGTATTATATACATGACAGATAAAATTTATAAATTCAAAAAACATCATGAATAAATCCATAATAATATTCGTACTGATACTTGCGTTTATAGGAGGCTTTCTGCTTTTTTATAAACCCAAACCTGTTTCCAGTCCGGTCATAGATAACTCTTTAGCATCCAGTACTTCACAATGGGAAACAAAAACCGATGAACAAGCCGGTGTGACATTAAATGTCACCCCCTCTGACATTTCGCTGGGATCTGTAGAATGGAAATTTGATATTGCCATGAACACTCATTCAGTCGAATTAAACCAGGATATGACAAAAGTTGCTGTTCTTGTTGACGATCAGGGCAAAGAATATAAGCCCATCTCCTGGCAAGGAGCGGAAAGCGGGGGACATCATAGAGAAGGAGTGTTAATATTTAATCAAATAACTCCAACGCCAAAATCCATAGAATTAAAAATTACTGGAATAGGCGGTGTTGTTAGAAATTTTGTTTGGTAATTATAAATAAATTTAAAACGGGATGAAAAAAGAAACATATAAAATTCATGGGATACATTGCGCCAGTTGTGTGGCCACGATTGAAAAAGCTCTTTCAAAAACAGCCGGTGTGCATTCGGCTTCGGTTAACTTTGCGACAGAATCAGCTTTGATTGAATTTGATGAAAGCGCAGTTTCCGAACAGAATCTTGCAGATACGGTCAAATCCATAGGTTATCATCTTGAAGTTGGTTCTTCTAAAAAAGAAGAAAATAAAAAAATGTTAAATATGGATATGAATACTCCCGGACATAACCACGCACAAATGGAAAGAGAAGACGAAATAAAAGAAATGAAAATAAAGTTGGTTGTGGGCGGTGTTCTTTCTTTTTTCATATTTTTAGGTAGTTTTCCTGAATGGTTCCCTTTCGTGCCTAAAATTTTAAATAATAACTGGGTGTTGCTTTTGCTGACAACCCCAGTGCAATTTTGGGTTGGTTGGCAATTTTACAGCGGACTTAAGCTTCTCATAAAATACCGCACAGCCGATATGAATACTCTTATATCTGTCGGAACCCTGGCTGCCTATTTCTACAGCGCAGCGGTTACGATTTTCCCCGCTTATTTTATGAGAGGAGGACTAACCCCGGCAATTTATTTTGACACTTCTGCCATCATTATCGTTTTAATCCTCTTAGGGAAATATTTTGAGATTCTTATGAAAGGTAGAGCTTCGGAAGCCATCAAAAAACTTATAGGTTTACAACCTAAAACTGCAAAAGTGGTAAAAGATGGAAAAGAAGTTGAGATATCTATATCTGAAGTACAGGTTGGAGATATGATAATCGTCAAACCCGGAGAAAGGATTCCCGTTGACGGCAAAATAATTGAAGGCGAATCGGAAATAGACGAATCAATGGTTACCGGAGAATCAATGCCTGTTCACAAAAAAATGGGCGGTTTGGTTATTGGTAGCACCATAAACAAATTTGGCACCTTTACTTTTGAAGCGACAAAAGTTGGCAAGGATACGGTTCTTTCTCAAATAATTAAAATGGTTGAAGAAGCACAAGGAAGTAAAGCACCAATTCAGCGTTTAGCAGATCAGGTCTCTTCATATTTTGTGCCGGTTGTTTTTGTTGTGGCTATTTTGACATTTGGTGTTTGGCTTTTCTTTGGACCCGTTCCCGCTTTTACTTTTGCTCTCGTTAACTTCGTGGCTGTCCTCATTATTGCTTGTCCTTGCGCTCTTGGCCTGGCCACTCCTATGGCTATTATGGTTTCTTCGGGCAGTGCCGCCAGCCGTGGAATATTGATTAAAGACGCCGCTTCTCTTGAAATTGCAAACAAAATAGATACCATCATTTTGGACAAAACCGGCACTTTGACTGTCGGCAAACCGGCTGTAACTGATATTTTGGGTGATGTATTGCAAATAGCCGCCAGCGTGGAAAATAAATCGGAACATCCTCTAGCTCAAGCCATAGTCAACAAAGCCAAAGAAGAAAAAGTTAATTTATTGCCCGTTGAAAATTTTAAGGCTATTCCGGGACACGGAATTTCGGCAGAATTAAATAATAAAAAAATTTTATTGGGCAACAGAAAATTAATGACGGACAATAAAATTGATGCGGGAGCATGGGAAGAAAAAATAATAAATTTAGAGAGTCAGGGTAAAACTGTAATGATAGTATCAGTTGCTGACGGGGCGATTGGTTTAATCGCGGTGGCCGATGTTTTGAAAAAAGAATCAATTGGGGCAATAAAGGTTCTTAAGAAAAATAATATAACCGTTTGGATGCTTACCGGAGACAACGAACGAACTGCCAAGGCTATTGCTACCGAAGTGGGTATAGAAAATGTTATGTCTGAAGTGTTGCCAGACAAAAAGTCGGAGAAAGTGCGTGAGCTTCAAAATCAGGGAAAAATCGTGGCCATGATTGGTGATGGTATAAATGATGCTCCTGCGCTCACTCAAGCCAATATAGGCATCGCTATGGGTGAAGGCACAGATATCGCCATGGAATCAGCCAATATTACTCTTATGCGAGGCGATCTCATGCTTATTCCTGAAGTTATTAAACTCTCAAAGAGGACAATGCGCATAATAAAACAAAATCTTTTCTGGGCATTCTTTTACAATATCGCCTTTATCCCTGTCGCCGCCGGATTGCTTTATCCATTCTTTGGCATACTCCTCAATCCCATCTTTGCCGGTGCTGCTATGGCCTTTAGCAGTATCAGTGTCGTCCTGAATTCTTTGAGATTGAAGAAAATTAATTAACCTCACCCCCTCTCGCTTCGCTCGTCCCCTCTCCTAGAAGCAGGAGAGGGGCTTTCGGACTGATTTTTTCCCAGAGGGTGACCCTTGAAATGCCCCTGCCCCAAAGGGTCACCCTCAAATT
>ERZ1292623.4909-Hain-H51-01um-R1-4909-length-10829-cov-5_pt1 | contig 10829 bp, 8 predicted proteins | sample MGYA00564398_ERZ1292623 | MGnify/ENA primary metagenome ERZ1292623 (study PRJEB36523, sample SAMEA6512633) | groundwater metagenome | collected 2019-01-07 | study: AquaDiva: Metagenomics assemblies of 32 groundwater samples
GCCCAAATCAGACAAGAACAAAACCCACAAAGTAAAAGTCAAATCCAGCCAGAATCAATAAATAATTTGTGCCGGGGGGCGGGATCGAACCGCCGACCCTCGCTTCTTCAGAGCGATGCTCTACCAACTGAGCTACCCCGGCATGCGGGTAATCTTAGCACGACTCCATATGGTTCTCAATTATGTCGGTGAAAAAGCTCCGTTGATCACCAGCTTGATCCTAGAAATTACTGATCTTGCCTATCCCCTCTTGAATCTTATTATAACTCTCGAGCAACGTCTTGAGATACGGCTCAAGGAAGTGATATGTTGCCACGGCAATGCCACCAAGAACTACCCAATATAGGATGACGAAGAGGGTATGCCATCTCTGGCGGGCACGCATACTCTTGAGCAAGGCGTGATTCTCCCGTTCAAGTTTAAGTACTTCTTCTATTTTCTCATTCTGATCTACGATCATAAGTATGTGCTATTATAACACGCGAGGCTGCCGTCGTTCAATGGATAGGACGAGAGTTTCCTAAACTCTAAATGGAGGTTCGATTCCTCCCGGTGGCATATTAACCCACTAATGATTTGATAAACAAGCCAACTAGGTAGGCAATTACAGCGGCCGCTCCCCCCACTATCAAAACTTCGAGACCAGAGGTAACGAAATGCTTCTTGGTGTAGTGACTGCGCAAAGCGCCGATAATGAATAGCCCCACGCCCGTTGCGATAGCGGCAACGATGAGCGCGGTATTGCTCTCAAGAGTAAATAGGAAGGGAATAAGCGGCACGAGTCCAGCAATAACAAACGAAAAGAATGTGTAAGAAGCGGAGCGCCACAAGTGAGCTGGGTCACACTCTATTACATTCCCTTCTTTGGCCTCGCATTCGCTCTTGGTGCCGAGATAGTCAGACACGGCCATAGAGAAACCGTCGGCAAGCAGATTGGCGAAACCAACAATGAGTATCACAGTAGAAGGCAAACTAGCCCCTACTACGCCAGCGATAACAGCAAAAGTAGTAACCATGCCGTCGTTGGCACCGTAAACTATATCCTTAATGTATCGCTTGAATTGCATCCCAATTGTCGTTATCAGCCGCTTTATTTTTCTTAATTGTACCACATTTAACACACTTATGCATAATGCTCGATCCCGAACTTGAATACAGATATGAGACAGGCTCCATTAGACCATTGCAATTATTCGCCCTATCACCCGGTTCATTATCTAAGTGCAAACTCCAAAGGCATCTGGGACAGTGATTAGTATAGCCGTCGCCCTCCACCTCTGCGCCACAATATTCACAAGCAAAATCTTCTATAACTCTTTTGAACATATATGTATGCGGGTAGCGAGAATCGAACTCGCGTCTAATGCTTGGGAAGCACTCGTTCTGCCACTGAACTATACCCGCTTACTTAAATAATCTCTCAACCTTCTCTTTGCGTACCCCCGACCAAACCCGGTCTTTAACTCAAGCTCCCTTCTTCTTGCATCTGTTTCCGACAAGCATGCTTCATAATATACTAACTTAATACTCTTGAATCGACGAGTAGTTTGAGTTGCCCCGCTTCTGTGTTTACGCACCCTCTCATTGAGATCGGCAGTGTACCCAACGTAAAAGCAATTCTTATCAAAATTGTCCGTACACGAGAGTATGTATGTATAGTGCATTTGAATTTAGCCCACCCTAATGCCCAGAGGGCTTTAGGCGGGCTACTCTACTATTATTATCACACCCTCGCCGGGCTTGGCTACTTGGAAATTATTGCGCACCTCCTCCTCCCAACCTCGTTCTGTTTTGAGCTTGGCCACACTTTCCTTAAGATTCTCTTTGCGAGTAATCTCTTCCTGGTTGCGTTCTCTCACTTGACTAAGGGCCTGTCGCGCTTCTGACCATCTGCTATACACCCGCCATGTAGCCCTTCCTGCCATAATCATAAACAAAGAAGTCAAAAAGATGACAGGGATAGAATAGGCTACTCGTCGCCAGCCATGATAGATCTTGCCTCGTGCTTGATGTGTCTTCACTATTTTATTATACTCACTATAATGCTTTTCGAAAAGAAAAATCAAAAAAGACTAAAGGCCTTCTGGGCCATCATGGCCATTATTCTAGTAATCGGAATGGTCGTACTATATATACCCTCCCTACTGAGTTAGCTTTTGGTCATTTTCAAGTACACTTCATGCGGGATCTGGACAGTGCCGCGGGCTTGCATTTTTTTCTTGCCTTTTTTCTGCTTTTCTCGCAATTTCATTTTTCGAGTTATGTCACCGCCATATAAATAATCTGTCACGTCTTTACGCAAGGCCGATTTGCGTCTGGCCGCTATAATTCTGCCTAGTGCTTTGGCCTGAATTTTAACCTCAATCATTTGCTTGGGTATAAACTCTTCAAGCTTGTCTACTGCTGAATTGGCTTCGGTTTCTATCCTACGACGCGATACTACGCGCGAGAATGCCGCGATTCGCTCGTCGTTGACTAACATATCTAGCCGCGCAATTTCAGCCGGACGTAATTCGATTAGTTTGTATGAGAGAGAGCCGTAACCACTGGTGAGACTCTTGAGCTCGTCGAAGAAGCCGCGCATGAGTTCGCGCAGGGGCATCTCGGCCTCTATACTCACTCTCTCGCCAGACCAGTTCTCTACGTTGGTTTGCATAACTTCGTGTTCGTGGAAGAGCACCTGAAGCGCGCCTGCATGGGTTGTGGGTGTGATAATGCGTACGCTCACCCACGGCTCGTATACATATTTATAACTTCCTTCGTCTGGGAAATGGGTGGCTGAATAAACTTTTTTTCTCACTCCTTTCAAGTCTTCTATTTCATATGTGATGGTGGGTGAGGCAACAATCAAAGATAAATTAAATTCACGCTTCAATCTTTCGGTAATAATCTCCATGTGAAGCATGCCCAAGAATCCGCACCTGAATCCTCTTCCCAGTGTTCCCGAACTCTCTTCTTCGAATGACAGTGAGGAATCAGAAAGTGACAGACGCTCGAGGGCCTGACGCAAGAGTACGAAGTCGCCCTGATCTTCTGGGTAGACACTTGCCCACACAACCGGGTCTGGCTTACCAAATCCGGGCAAGCTAACGGCGGGCGACTTGACACTTGTGACCGTATCGCCAATACGCGCCACCCCAGGCTCTTTAAGCCCTGTGACTACGTAACCGATTTCGCCTGATTCTAGTTTGCCAGTGATAAGCTCGTCTGGTTTGAAAACGCCCACTTCTATTGCTCCGAATTCTTTGCCAGATGAGACAAACTTCAATTTATCTAATCTTTCTATTTGTCCGTCAAAAATACGCAAAAACAAAATAATTCCCCTATGCGTATCATAGGCAAAATCAAAAATTAAAGCCTGCAGATTTCCGGTTACCGGGTAACCGGAAATCTTAGCTGGTGATTTGGGTGAAGGAATCTGTTCTACTATCGCGGCTAATAATTCTTTCACCCCTTCACCAGTCTTACCGGAGACAGAAAGAATCTCTTCTTTTTTGCAATTAAGTAGATTAACTATTTCGTCTTTTACAGATTCTGGGTCGGCATGTGGCAGATCTATTTTGTTTATCACGGGGATTATGACAAGATTTTGCGCCCGGGCAAGTTCTAGGACGGACAAGGTTTGTGCCTGAACACCCTGCGAGGCGTCTATTAGCAGGATAGCACCCTCAACTGCAGTGAGGGCGCGCGAAACCTCGTATGAGAAATCGATGTGCCCGGGAGTATCTATCAAATTCAAAATAAAGTTTTGCCATTCCATTCGGACTGGTTGCATCTTGATAGTGATACCACGCTCGCGCTCGAGATCCATTCTATCCAAGACTTGATCGCGCATTTTGCGCTTCTCGATAGTGCCGGTAAGTTCCAACATTCTATCGGCAAGTGTGGACTTGCCGTGATCAATGTGGGCGATGATAGAAAAGTTACGTATATTCATCTTGCTTCTTCAGGGCCTGGGATCACTGGTTGCGCTTTCCAGAACTTTCTTTTGAGAGAAACTGCTAACTCTTCTATTTCTTCATTCTTTAGAATTCTTAAGAGTAAAATTCCAGCAATAATACCGATAATGCCAGAGAGCAGACCCTGCATGAATATTCCAGGCAGAGTCTCTAGATTAAACAAATTATCAAAGATAGCAAGGCACTCATAAGACACAAACCCCATTAGGACTGACGAGTAAAATGTATGTCGAAAGGTGCGAAAAAAACTACTTACTTCCTTGGGATAATTCTTCACAAAAAGCAAACAATAGACTAGAGCGTTGCCGATTGCTCCAATCGAAAAGGCAAGTGGCAACATAAGCACCTCGGTACCAGAGAGACCTTCTACTCGAAAAAGAGTTTCAAAAAAATATCTAAACATCTGACTTTCGTTGAAAACAAATTTCAAGCAAAAGGCAAAAATAATAATTGCTATGCCGAAAAACACGTTAACGAGAAGTGGGACTCGAGTATTACCAGAGGCGTAGTATCCCCTGACGAAAAGGAAGGAGAGTCCTTGGGCAAGAGCCGAGAGGGCGAAAATCGCAAGTGAGGCGGCCACCAAACGAGTACTAGTCCAATCAAAGGCACCCGTGCCCAGGATAGTTCTGACGATCTGAGCCCGGAGAACAATGAAAAGGGCCGTGACCGGTAGTGACCAAAAAATTATGTTTCGCGCGGCCAGACCAATCTGGGCGGCAAAAGCAGTACGTTCCCCACTTATAAATAATCTGGATAGTGTAGGGAAGGCCGACATTGAATAAGAGACGCCAATAACCGCAAGTGGAACAGATTGCAGATTTAAAGCAAGATTAAATACAGTTATAGACCCTATGGCAAAAAAAGAAGCCATAGAGGTAATCATAATTAAAACGAGTTGGTTAACCCCGAGTGTAATAGTGCGTGGGATTGAAACAAGGAAAACTTCTCTCACTCTCGACCAAGCGATCCTGCGAATTAATTTAGGGAAAAATCCAACATTTATGACCACTGGCAATTGTATAACAAGATGGAAAAGTGCTCCCAGTACAACACCCCAAACAAGTCCCTTTAAACCAAAGATTGGATAAAGCAATAGTGCACCAAGAATTATCCCGAGATTATAGAATATAGGGCAAAGGGCTGAAACCAAGAAATGTCTAAATGTATGCACGATACTCGATACATATCCAGACAAGCCTAGAAAAAGAGTGGCAAGTAGTAAAATACGCGAAAGTTCTATCATCTCCCCTCTCGCAAACAGGCTAAATCCTGGAGTAACCAGTGGAGCGATATAGGGCATAAATAAAAAAGCCAAAAGACTCAAGATAGTGATCAGGCTAAAGAAAACAGTGAAAATAGAATCTAGAAATTCGTGAGCCCTGTGCGCGTCTCTCTCTATCTCCCGAGTGAAATATGGAATTAAAACTGAAACAGAAACTAAAGAGGCAACGGTAGTGAAAAGTAAATCTGGGATCTTAAATGCGGCATAATAAGTATCGAGGGCAGTGCCTGCTCCAAAGATGTGGGCAAATATTCTATCTCGTAGGAGTGCTAGAATTTGGGAAGCTATAGCAGAGATAGCAAGCACAAGGGCCGCGTCGTGCAAATTCTCTAACGGCATTTGAAAAATTCTTTTTAAGCGCTCGACCACAAATAATTACTGGGCTATGGGGGGCAAACCGGCCTTTAAGTTAGCAATGGCATCCATAATATCTTTATTATTCGGATTAGTTGAAAGAATGTTTTCAAATAGCACCCCGGCTTGATTAGGATCGCCTAATTCGTAATAGGTGAGAGCCAAAAAATATTTGGCGTTGGCGTAGTCTGGATTAATAATGATCGCTTGTTCTAGGTAAAGGCGCGCCTGCGTATAATTACCCTCTTTGTATTCTAGATAACCCAGTTGGAAAAGTGTCGGGCTTGCTTCAAGATAATTGCTCCTCAAGGCAAGAGCCTCACTCAAATACTTTAAGGCATTCTCTCTGTCGTCCATTTGTAAATAAACTCGCGCGAGCTCAAGCCTTAGTGCTGGGCTAGTGGGATTAAGTTCAATCGCTTTTGCATAAGAATCAGTTGCATAACTTGAAGCGTCCGAAACACCAACACTAAGTGCAGCCTGGTAAACCCGACCCAACATAATCCAGTTATTATAATTAGTACCATCGAGTTCCGTAGCCTTCTTAGCCGCTTCGACCGCAAAGTTAAATTGGTTGGAGAATTCTTCTTGTAATTTCGCCTTATCGTCTTCGCTTGTGTCGGCCACTATGGCCTCGAGATCTGTCATATATCTCTCCGAAACAAGTCGCTGGTATGTGTCAGAATTATCAATTGTTAAGGCTTTTTGCACATCACCTCTGCTCGAGTACGCCCACGCGCGGTATTTCTGGAAAAATAGATAAAAAACAGAAATAGCGCCTATGGCCAGGATTACAAAAAGTGTCTGAATCAAAAGTTTTGATTTGGGAAAACTAATATAAGGTATTATAGTTGTGCTTGTCCGTCCTACTAATATACCGCAGGCTATCGTGGCTCCGCTTAAGATAGCGGTAAAAATTATAATCGGCAATGATGGCACATACAGAATGCTGATTACCCAGAGATACATACTGCCAACAGCGGTAGAAATTATATAAACGCTATTTGGCTCTACTAGCGATTTGACTTTTTTTAGATTTGCGAAATTTTCAAAAACTAGTGAAATAATTAACGCAAGCCATGCCAAGAATCCGATCAGGCCGACGGTTATTAAACTTGATGGAATATAACCCACGCCATGATTAAAGTCGGTGGCAAAATATGGACTCTGATTAACGGACGCGGGTTTATACTTTACCCATTGTCTCTGGAAAAGGTTTGGTCCCACTCCCAGCAATGGATTGTCTTTCAATGACTGGATCGCCACTTCAGCCGTGCCTTGCCATGAAGGACGTACATCAAGTGGAGCAGGTGTCACTCGATCAACCAAGTTCCCCAGCAATCTCCCTTGCCCACCAAAAATAATAAAAGCGAGCGCAAGCACAAAAGTTATGCAAGGTAATATCGGCACACTCTTATTCCCCATCGTTAAACTGACAATACCTAGACTAAGTGCGAAGATAGCTACCAGAATCCAAGCCAAAATGAAATTAGTAAAAATAAGCGCGACTCCAGAAATTAAAAAAGTTACTATGCTTGCCCACTTGAAAAAGGTGACCCGCGGGGCGAACTGCCAGGAGGCAAGCGCAAGAGAGGTAGTGAGACCAAAAAAGATTCCCAAGTCATACCAACTGCCAAAAAGATTACTACCACTCCCAAACATCATACTCACTACTTGAGTAATGAACAAAATGAGGGATGAGGCAAATAGAGAGATAAATAACATAGCTAAACGACCGAGGGAGTTAAAGGCCATACTTACCAGATATATACTCATCACGAGAAATAGGATGACCCAAAAAGTTTCTGTATCAAATATAGTCCCTACGAACGAGGCGCTGGAATTAAGAGAAAAAATAGAAGCAACTAAGTAAACGAGCAGAAGTAAAACAGAAATGTAAAACGCGATCGAACGTGGCAAGATAATAATCCCCTCTCGTAATCTACTGATCACAAAGGCAAAAAAGCTAACCAGAACAATTGTAGAAAAAAGAATTAGCTTGTCGGCATAGGCAGAACCTGAAACTCCGAAGGTTACAAAAAAGGACAGGATGAAAGTAAGTAGGGAGAAAGCCCAATATATTAACTTGTGGGCGGGTTTCGGGGCGGGACTAGTAATATTCTCTGCTTCCATATAAAATCATTTTAACATATGGTCCCGTTAGAAGCCTAGCGCCATAATGTCAATACACTATGCTAAACCAATTACAAACAAACGTAAGTAGCTTCTAACGGGATGACAAGCGGCTTGGTAACTATCAAATCTGCGGCTGAAATTCTTAGGGTCTCTGTAGAGACCCTGCGTAATTGGGACAAGGCTGGCAGGCTTAAGGCACGGCGCAACAAGAATGGCTACAGGGTCTATAACATCTCCGAACTTGAAAACTTCGCCCAGAAAGAAGGCCTAAAAAGGCCTAAAAGAGGTCTTAGATTGATTTTGTAGTAGGATATGATATAATTTGAATGTGCGTGTTGGATGCCCGCTCTACGGAGAGGAAAGTCCGGACACATGGCCTTTCGTTAGGCACAGGTAGTGGGTAACGCCCACCTGGAGTAATCCAAGAGTTGAGAACAGAAACGACCCGGTTAAGTCCGGCTGAAACGGTCCCGATTTCGTAAACGAAATCGAGGACTCCGTACTCCAGCGCAAGCTGGCGTCGGAGCAAAATACTTACCCGTGTGCAAGAGTCGTGCCCCGCCCTAATTTTATAAATTATGGCGGGGAGTGCTCGCAAAGAGTCTCGGTGGCAACACTGGACCAAGACAAATGGGCGTCAAAACAGAATCCGGCTTATAGACCCGCACAAACAAATCAAAACAGACTGCGCAAGCAGTCTGTTTTGCTATGCTTTGACTTCTTTCACAAGATCAGACATCGAGACGCCTGCCTGACCGGTAGGCAGGTCTACTTCGCAGACTCCGGATACGCACGCTAGTTCTTTGGCGCCTTGGTTGGCATTGGCATCGTCGTATTCATAGAGTACAAGTTTGGCGAAGTCAATCTCAGGGAACTTCTTGACCAGTTCATCGTACTGTTCGCGCGTGATCTCTTCGTAGGGCGCTAGACGATAGACATGATTAGAACGCGGCAAGAACGAGAGGCCTCCTACCATATCCCAATTGGCATAGATCCAGTTTGCTACCTGCAACCACTCACCATCTCCTACCGAAATTGTAGTAGACGGATTATGCTCGGTGAAATTCTCTTTGACCATTTTCCAATATTCGAGCTGTTCGATAGCCGTCATGTCATCTTTGAAAACAGACTTGTCGGGCGCCTTGATTGGGAACTCGAGCACGAAGGTTGTGGCTGTGTCAACATTCTGGCCCACTTCTGGGAAATAGGGCACGCCTGCTTCTTTAAGCATCCTGAAGATTGGATTATGTCCCTCAATCCTCACACGTCTTATATAGTAAGGTGCGTGTCTCGGGTGCATGCCGGAACTGGAATTAAATAATTGGGATGTGTTGCCGGATGGCTTGACACATGTTATTGCGGCACTTGGTCTGATTCCAAAACGGGCTGCATACTCACGGTTAGTCTCGATGGCCACTTCTTTTAATTTTCTGAAAGTGTTGGGGTTACGCAAAGCCGGGCAGTCCCATTGGCCAGTGATAGACACGCCCAAAAGAGCTTCTTCCTCGCAATTCTTTTTCCATTCAGGCGAAAGGTATCCAAAATTAGTGAGTGTTGCTTGATAAGTACCCAAGATCGCGCCAATTCTCACCTTCTCCATGAGCGTCTCTTCTGTGTCTTCTTTGCGAGCGCAAACTTCTGTAAGATTACAAAATTCTTTTGACTTGAGAACTATTTCACCACAAGGATTGACCCCAGAGCGCCACATATCACGCTCGAATAGCTTCCAACGCCTAACTGGTAACTGCTTCTTGAGCGACCCGCGATTCCAGATCCCCCGCTCACCAGAGCCAGATTTGACCAAATTATTCCATTCGTCTAAGAATACCTCGACCGAAGGCTTCTCGTTATAAGCGGCCGAATTGTTGGCCATGGCTCTTTGCTGATTCTGTAGGTAGAATTGGCCATTTTTGGCATTGCGCATTTCCACATCATCAAGATCAGAGATAGAAATAAGAGCCGAACGGCGAACGCCACCAGCTACCACAATCTCCCCTTCCATGCAAACAAGATCGTGCACATCGAGACTAGTCAGACGCCTACCCTGCCTGGCAAGCAATCTCTCGCGGGCAAAGGCAAGTAATCTGCGTAATGGATCCGGTCCAGACGATCGCCCACCCATAGTCACAAGGCGCGAACCCGCTGGGCGAAGTTTGGAATAATCGAAATCAACGTCAAGACCTTTAGCCCAGGTTCCGAGCCCGTGCACAAGAGAATCAGCCCAACCTTCGCGACTATCCTCGATTACATAAGTTGGCAACTTCTTACCACTTTGACGTTCGATCATTGGCAATAGTCCCACAGTTTGTTGTTCAACCGAGAAGCCCAAGCCCGTGCCACACATGGATATGTACATGATCTCGCCGAAATCTTGCCAACACGATGGCGCAATGAACGAGCAATTATATGCACAAACATTACTCCTGCGCGCGGCAGGCCCCGCCGACCAGAGCAAGCGCATCGAGCCCATCGAACGCATCGAGAGCATCGAGGCTCTGACTTCAGCGTACTCATCTTCGCGCAACTTCTCGCCCAAATTCTCACGCATGAAGTTCATGTATCGATCAACTGTTTCGATCCAGGTCTCTCGTCTACCTTCTTCCGGCATCCACTTCGAGTATGTAGTGTAATAGACTAGTTCTGAAAGTTTGTTTGAGAAATATTTGGAACTCTCGTTCGCAAGTTCTCTAACTTTCTCCGGCACTTCGCGACCCATAGCACGCATCTCGGCATGCTTCTGTCTATATAATATGTATGCTTTGGCCGTAGCTGGGAATTTGTTCAAAATAAGCTGTTTCTCAACGTTATCTTGCACTGTCTCAACCGTGGGAACGAAATTGGGTGTTGAAACATGCACCTTTTGCAACTCCATGATCACTCCGTCACGCACAATTTCGGGCGCTCCGGAACGTAATTCTCCGGCCGCCAGCATCGCTTTAGTCACTGCGGCCACAATCCGCTCCTGATCAAAAGGCACCACTCGCCCATCGCGCTTAACTATCTCCTTGGGCCACTTAACTTTCTTAGCCCTTCCGACTTTTTTCGAATCTGCGCGATTTGTGATGTGTGCCATTTCTTAATAAATTATTTTTAAA
>ERZ1292623.4910-Hain-H51-01um-R1-4910-length-10829-cov-4_pt1 | contig 10829 bp, 1 predicted proteins | sample MGYA00564398_ERZ1292623 | MGnify/ENA primary metagenome ERZ1292623 (study PRJEB36523, sample SAMEA6512633) | groundwater metagenome | collected 2019-01-07 | study: AquaDiva: Metagenomics assemblies of 32 groundwater samples
GAATACGATTAGAGGTGGTAACATTACCAGCCGTCGTTCCAGCAAAAGAGATTGTGCCAGGCACAGGGGCCGCTCCTGCGTGATTGCCGAATGGAAGAATGGTGGTATCAGTAGAAGCCACTATCAAAGTGGTTGATGCCCAGACTCCAGCAAAATTATTTGAAATTTTAGACTGGTTGGTCGCGAAACCCCACCTATTAGTCTGTGGCAAAGTGAAGGTTCCAGCAATGAAATTGCCATCGCACACGAAACGTTTTACCCTTTCTGCCGCTGTGCCAGAGCAACTAAATGTGAAATCGCTGGCAAAAGCATTGTGCGTCACATGAAGCGATGAGGCTGTGGAAGCAAATGCCACTGTACTAGCGGCGCCAATAGAATTGTTGGTTATAAAAACTCTTTGGAGGCTGCTGACGCTAAAACTCAGAGCTCCTCCGAAAGTATTTGATGAGATAGTAATGTCATCAGTAAATCCACTTGTGGCCGTTAATGTCAAACTGCTAACCGTATTAGATGAAACAGATGAGTCTGAAAGATCTAGGGCGGTGATTGCTATTGTAGCCGACGGGCCTATGTTAGCGACGATTATAACCGCTGTGACAGAAGATGATGCTGTAATTGAGATTGAACTTGTTAGAAGATTCCCTACTATTCCAAGACTTGTTGCCGTAGTATTGGTAATTGCCAGTGTTTTTATACGATTGCCCGAAATAGTGACGTTGTCAATCGGGCCTGTAAACACCCACCCGGTAGCACTATCGGAAGAGCTATTTCCAACTACCACAGTGTCGCTAAAATTACCAGAGAAACTCATCTGAACGTCTACGTTCTCTGAAATTACGCACCCTTCGAGTCCGTCTGCTGAAGAAATAGTGGAATTGTTGAAGTGATTTTGCGAGATTAGCAAATTATTGATTACGCCGGCAACTGATGCCGCCAATGTCAATGTTATTGTTGAATCGAATGTATTTCCAGAAAACTTGTTGTCGCTCCCGAGTAAAAGTGTGAAATTTCCTGGGCTAAGAAAAGTATTGTTAGAAATGATGCAGCCGATCCACTCAAGAGCACTGATGCCCGCCAGAGTCCCCGCGCAATCATTTCCTATGAATTTGACTGCATCGAAGTCTGGAGTTCCAGTTGCGGAAAAAACCACCAAAAAAAGATTCTGCCCGACTACTACGTTCGAAAAATTGGCGGCCACAGTAAATGTGCTGAAACGATTGTTCGAGATAGAACCACCACTCACCGGTGCTGAAAAAGTGACCGTTGAGGTTGAATGATTCCCTACAAAAATACATGAAGAAATGGCTGTGCCAGATATCGTCAGGTCGCCCTCTAATTTATTGTTTGAAAAATTAAGAGTGGTGGCGGCCATCAATGTAGTGGCGCTGGCACCTAGCATAAAATTGTCAATGATGTATAGGGAATTGGCGTTGCCCGCTCCTGCAATAAAAGTCGGGCAGCTAAACACGTTTCCTTCAATCGATAGCTGAAATGCTACCGACCCGAGGTTGATGGCATTCGAGGTGCCCGTCCCCTCAAAAACGTTTTTGCTGATGACTGCATACTGGGTATTGGCGCCGCACAGGATTGCATCGTTCTGCACACTTTGGAACCAATTCTCTGTAATAATTGCCTGGCTCAGGAGCCCCGTTGTGCTAGCCTGGCTGATGTCAACGTTGTAACCCAGCGTGCAAGCCGGAAAAACGTTCTGGCTGATGAAAACCGGCCCATCTGTGTTTGCTGTGCCTGTAGTAACGGCGTGCACGCCACGATTGCGCGAAAACTTGCCAGCGTTAAGCAACCTGACGAGAAAATTCCCCGAGGTCGTGCTGATGTTCCGGTTCCCTTCAAAATCACTGCAAATGATAAATGGGCTGGACGTAAACGTGCAAGTCGAAAAATCACAATCAGCAAATTTGAGGGCCCCATTAGTTAGAGTGGCAAGAACAGCTGTCATGGATAGCACGATGGTCTTGAAAAAACACGAAGTGAACGTGACAAGCGCGGCCGAATTGCCAACACTGATGAAATTGCCTGACGACTGGGTGATGTTTTTGAAAAGACAGTTGGTGAATCCTGCGCCAAGAGTTGCTATTGCGCTGGCGCCAGAACCAGCAGCGCCATCAAAAATGCATCCCTCGACAGTAGTTCTGGTAGCTACCGATGATAGGAACCCGCTCCCGCCAGAAAAGATCGTATCAGTGATCTTAAGCACATCTGGGACTGAAAGAAGTTTGGCGCCAGCAAACCTGCACCCGGTGATGAATGCTTCGCCGGAACCGCTCAAATCAAAAGTGGCCCCAGTTGAAAGCTGCGTACAGTTGACCAAATGAGTGTCGTTGCTGCGAATTATGAGGCTGCTAGCAAACCGGCAGTTACTGATGCGAGTTCTTGACGAGGTTCCGGTATCTCCAATCGTTACTGCGCCACCAACACTGATCCGATCCATATGAAATTCGGTACAGGAGGCTGTGGTAGTTAGGCTGCCACGGATATGCGGTATGGCTCGCTCTATCGGCTGAGATCCAATAATGCGGCAGTTGGACGAGGACGTGATCGATCCAACGCTGCCGTCGATCTGCAAAACTATGTTGCCAACTCCAGTTGGAATCGTGATGTTGTCTTGTGTAACCGAAAGAACAGTTATTTTGAACCTTTCATCAAATGGGTAGTTGGCAACGTATTCAATGGCGGCCTCGGCGCTGGCAAAGTTGCCGATTCTGCGATTGGTGGTATCAAGAAGAAGTTCTACCTTATCATCCAAAGAATTGATAAAAAATCTCAAGTCTGTGCTTGTAAGCGGATCCGAGCCGCTGCCACTATGGACGACTTTGGCTACCAATGTGTGTGGGGCAGCATAACCATCCAAGATTTGCTCAAGGCTGTAGTCTGCGCTGTCAATGGAAATGAATCTGCCGGTTATGTCAACGCCCACATAGTAGGTTCCGGCCGCGGCTGGGATCATTGCTGGCGCTGTAGGCACGTCAAGCCTTACACCGGAAACATAAACGACCCCTCCCCGCAAAAGGACTCCATAATCGGTGGAGCCAAAAATGGACAGATCTTGGTAGTTATCTTCTAAAATGTCAAACCCGCGGACGACTCCAGAAGAACGCAGCTCTGCCAGCGGCGTTTCTATGAAAGCCTGTGTGTAATCTTCCCGCACTTCGTCCAAACCAACCGAGCCAAACAATCGCTTGTCTACTATGTTTGAGGCAGTAGTGGCTCCATCGATGCGTACTGTGCAGATTTCAAGCAGCTCTTCTTCATCGATCTGCTCGTAAATGATGATGTCGTTTGCCCCGGATGAGATCGGGGCGCTCAATTCTACGGTCAGCCACTCGATATTGGATTGGCCGTATACTTTGAACTGGCCGCTAATGGTGCTTGGCAGATTGACTGTCTGGCCGCTAACGCCATCACTGGTTAGCCGGAGTGCTAATGAAGTGCCGGAAATCGTAGCAGAGAGTGTGTGCTCGCCTGGCAGGAAACTGTCGCTGGCGTCGACGATTGCCAGGCCGCTTATGTTGTCGCTGTATTCGAATCGCTGATTGTAGCTAGTTCGACCCAAATGATCGACAAAAATGTCAATCAGGCGATCGTTGCCAGAGCCACTTGCATTGAAATCATCGAGAGGCGCAGCATCGGCCCAGATTTCAATGGGGACATTTGATGCCGCAGTAACTCCGGCGCTCTTATGTACGGTCACACTTGTTGACGATACCGAAATGATCATGTAAGTGCCGATCGAACTGGTACTTGTCGGATGGCTCTTGAGATGAAGCAGATGCCCTATCTTCACGCCAGCCACCAATGGACCGACGCCGTTGAGTGTAAAAATCTGGCCCGCTATCGTTGCTGTCGTGTCCACCAGTTGGGCAAAATCTTCCAACTCTTCACCAGACACGAAAAACCTGCCGTTCTCCGTTGGTCTCACTACATCATCTAAAACATCAGCCCCATATCCATCGAAACCAAGCTCGAAGTTCCCCAGCCCGCTCGAAAGAACTGTCAGGAAATAATCGCTACTGTCATTCCAGTTGTGGCACAACATCAGCTCTGAACCAATTCTGTAAGCTGCTGCCGGTATCGCATTTCCATCTACGCGGTTCTGGAAAACCGAATTGACGCGCTCTATGACAGTGTCAAGCGTGACGGGCGAGGCTACGGCGCCACTTCTGTCGAAATGCAGATTGCTGACCGTAATCGAGCGCGTCAAACTTGGGCCAACGCCCAGCTGGAGTGCGAGAGTGGACGTGGCAGTGATGAAATTCGGATCAAACCCTAGAGACAGAACCCTGGCCGCGTTCGGCCGAGCCATCTGGATGCTGTCAACACGTATGTCGCTTTGGTGGATGGTGGGCGCCAATGTCGTCTTGAATTGCTGCAGGCTGCTTTGTTCAAAAATCTGGGCCGTAACATAGCCATCATCTGGAAAAGTCCCGACAATTTCTAGCTGGGCACTTGTGAGAAGGGGTTTGGAGCCGACTGGGTTTCGAGGTCCGACGTCGTCGATCCTGTATTCGCCAGCAGAGAGCGTATCTTGAATAACCAGCACCTGCCCTTGTTTGACGCCAAGAGAGACGAGGTCGAGCGTGATGAAATCCACGATGTTTCTGGTTCCAGACAGAATCAGTGGCGTAGTTGTGCCGCCCAGAGTGGTTGGAACAATTTGGTGATTTTCATTGTACCCGACCGCGTAGTTGGCCCAATTGCTGATGCCATTTGCGTGATGGTCGTCGCGATGTTTTACAAGCGCGGATTCTGCTGCATCATCGAGTGCTTCCAAAGCACCCTGTACTGTCGTTACAGATACGCCGCCAAACGTACCTGAGGTCGCGATATTGCCCGCCTGGTGTGCACCCAAAGTTGATGTGGCGGCGTGAGCGATGACGTCATTGTTGATCTCTGTTAGGGCGTCGCCGACCGTCGTACCAGCAATGCCGGTAAGGACTGCGCCGAGTAGGATGTCAAAACTGTCGTGCTGGAACGCGGTGCCGGCCACATGTTGGTTGAAATCGTTGATTATGTCTGCGAAACTTTCTTGCAGCGCCAGTATATCGACGTCATTGGAGCTGATTTGGTTTTGCAGAACATCAGTGGCTACATCAAGATCCAGCTTGGACTCAACAATTCCAGCGGAGGCACCAATCATCGCATTCGTGATTGGCAACGCAATCAAGCCAGCTGCGACTAGAGCTGAGGCTTTTAGGGTACCATCATCATTGAGTGCTATAGAGAGACGGTTGACCAGTGATGCCAGGCTGCCCTGCGGGTTTGTTCCAAGCGCTGCCTGAACAGCAAACATAGCTTGGCGTAGCGCATCGATGGTTTGGCCACCGATTTCGGTGACGGCGTCATCTACCCGCTGTAGTTCAACATCTGTATCTAATTCTGCTGGGTATTTAGTTGTCATTTTAGTACTTCACATTCACTGAAACCTGTCCTATGTCGACTGTGCCGGTGGCGGTTTTTACGATTTCCAACAGGTAATCGGCGCCACTTTGGACATAGGTCGTGGAGCTTGGTGTAATGGTTATCAATTCGTAGGCAGTTGTGCCATTAAAAACTGCGGAACTGGCCGATGAAGCCGTTATGGTTCCCGCCGGCCTTGTGTAAAATTGCCCTGAAACATTAGCGGGCGTGGCGCTCGTCGATAAAACACCAAGAGAAATTGACGCAATTTGGGAGCCGAGCGGCAACCCGATCAGATTTACCAGTAGTGTGCCGGCCGCAGTAGCCTGCAAACTTTTACTCCCAGTCACGGTCCATGTTCCTGAAACCTGCTCAGCAAAAAGTGACGCCTGCTGGACGGAGCCAGTATAGTTTTTGTTGAATCCGATGTGAAAATTTGGAGGATTGGAAGTGCCGTGGGTGACAAGCAGACCGTTGCTGCTGCCTGCGAGGAAATTGTTGACGATGAAAATATTGTCGGAGCCGGCGGCGAACCCAATCGCCGCTATGGTGGTGGCAACAGCATTTATGTAGTTGTTCGTAATACTTGCGTTGTCGCCGGTCATAAAAATCGCGTATTCGGCACCGGTGCCGGCTATGATGTGGTTTCCGTCTATCAAATGGTGCCCGCTTGTATCGCCAGTGATGTCGATGATCCGATCTGGTACCGTAGACCCACCAAGAATGATGTTGTCTGACACCACAAACAAACCCGCCGACAAAGAGAGGCCAACACTGCTTTCGGACAGCTTCAATATATTTCCAGAGATTGTATGTCGGGCTCCGAAATCCGCACTAGTGTCGATTGATAAACTGGTAGACGTGTTGACACTGCCGAGCAAACTGATGAAATTGTCTTTGATCATCAAGCCATCGCCATCATTGATCCCGGTGACAGTCATTGCCTGTGTCAAAATGTAGTTTGAGCAGATCAGAGCAGAACCACTGAAGGCTATGGCCCTGTTGGTGGAAATCGATACTATGTTGCTTGCAAAAACCGGCGGTGTTAGCACTTGCGTAATTTGGAGTGGAGCGACGGTTGAGGTGCCAAAATCTGTGGAGAAAGTGTTGGCGACTACAGAGCAGTCAGAGGCGGTCATCAAATTTCCAGTAAGCGAGATCACCGAATTATTAGTAACGTTGATTATCGACCGAGCGTTTGCAAGATTGAGCAGATAGTTGTTGGACGTTGTGATGGTGTCAAAAAGATTCTCTGCGATTATGATGCCCAATGGATTGCTTGCGCTGCTTTCAATTTTGATCGCCGAGGTGCCGGTAAAATCTCTGAAAATGTTGCCGCGGATCAGCAGGTTGTCACAGCTTGCCCCAATTGAAACCACGACCAAAGCGATACCGGCAGTAGTTGACTGGGTTTCGAAAATGTTGTTGGTGATCAGATTGTTTTTCTGTGTGGTGCCACCAGCTCCGAACTTGATGTGGTTGTCCCTGATTGTTGAAATCAGATTATTGGTGATTCTGCAGTTTTCTACTTTTTCAAAATATATCCCGACGCCACAATTGTTGATGTTGCAAGAATCTATCATCACGTTATCAAACAAGGTGGTTGAACTTGCGCTACCGCTAATACCCTCTGCGAAATTCCTGAACGTACAATTTCTGATGGTCGAGTCTGTCAATGTTGCTGCACTTGCTAGCCTGAGTCCGCTGCGGGCTACTGTAGACCATCCGGCTTCAGTGATGGGGGAGAAATCCTGCGCAAAAAAACAGTTTTCCAGCGTCAAGCCAACGATGTTCCCAGTTACTTGCAAAATGGTAAAAGCTAGATCTGGCATCGCTAGAAAAACACCGTCTATGCGCAAACCATTTTGTGAAGCAATAATTCCAGTTGCTGCGCCAGTGAAATTGATAATCGACGTTGGGGTAGAACCGGAGCCAACTATTACCGCATCTTGCCCAATAGTTGTTATCTGCCTTGCCACAACCGTGTTGTAGATTCCGAAAATTGCGCCGCCGTCAAGTACGACATTCGCAAATGTCCCCTCGCCAAAACACGACAGCTTGGCATTGAACCCGATTGTAGTTGTGCCGGCGACTGATAGCGTCCCGTAAACCAACATCCGCGCGTCGCTTTCCAAAATCAGCGCATCGGTTATGACCAGATCGCCGTACACCACTACTTCGTGCCCAATCTTAACCGTTATGTCTTCTTCGGTCAAATCCGAAAAAACGCTGATTTGTGGTGACGAGCCACCTGGTCTATTGGTCGCGTAAATTTCGGCGGCCCCTAATGACTGGAATGACCCCGATCCGAAATCACGGTCTTCGATGCGAATTGGCAACTTCTCGTCGAAATTGTTGATGAAGATCCTGGCATCAGCGACTGCGCTGAGCGTGGGTCCTGCGCTGACTGTTGCTTGACAAACCAGAAGCAGGTCCTGATTGAGCAGGATGTCTGCAACTGAAAACCCAGTTGAGGCCTCGTTATAAATCTCGAAATTTCCGAATTTGTTGATGGTCAGGTTGTAGGCGCCGGCCGAAGTAGCCACGCCCGTGATTAGAATCGATTGCCGGCCTTTTGCGATTCGTTTGCCTGCGACATAGGCGGTGCCACCTTCAATGATCAGGCTGCTGCCAGAAATCTGCGCACTGAAACCAACTACAAAACCGTTAGAGCGCAAATCTGCCAGATCGCGCTCAAGAACCTCTCGCTTGAATTCAGAGCCAACTGACGTGAGGCCGACGAGGCCGACATTCCTGCGATCAAGCGGAATTTCAATGGTGGTGCTGGCATTGAAGTGAGCGCTACCAAGCCAGAGCCGCGCTTCAGATGAGCTGGCGGCAAAGGTTTCGAGCGTATCGGTTCCATTGGTCGGGGATGTGTCGGTGATTAGAACGGTTGCGTACGAACGATTGTCTGGCCCACTTACACGAAGCTGTCCCAAAAATCCAGCATCAAATGTGGCCGTTCTACCATCATTGGTGCCATCTTGGATCCTGAGCGCTCTTGATGTGCCCGAAGTGAACAGGGCGATGTAGCCGTCAGAAAAAACCGGGAAATCTTGCGACAGTTCGATGATTTTGGCGCCGCCTAGTCCGCCGAATGTAACTTCGGCCCGCTCTACCGTGATGGGGTTTCGTTCCGAGTCAAGGAACAAATCAACGACTCTGGGGCTGCCAACAAAACCAAACTCGAACGTGTCGCCATAAATCACGAAGTTGAAGGTTGCCGGGCCTGCAATTGTGGTTGCCAGCCCAATTGTCGTGCTTGGGGATGGCGATGCGGGTGAGATTTGTGAGATCCTGTAGGTGCCATTGGCCAACGTCGTAGGGTGGCCCCAAATGTGAATCAGGCTGTTGGCAAACAAATCGAGGCCAGCACTGGTCACATCAGTACCGAGATTGAGCAGCGATGAGGTTGATGTGAGAGTCAGTGAGCCAGTAGAGATGACCTTGAGCGTTGAGAACGGATTGCCGTCGACAGTGAACTGATAGCTGGACAGCGGAGCTACTTCGACCCCAACGATGTCAGCCAGGCCCAGCGCCGAAATCGCAGACTGGACCCCGGCTGTAACTTTGATCGTGCAGTCTGATCTGGCGATGCAGTGCTGCAAAACCAGCTCTCCGTCTGGGCTGGCGAAAGCCGCTACTGGGAAATGCTCGGCGAGGGCGGCTGCCTGTGAGTTGATGCTGTCAACTACCGCATCAAGAGTGACAATGCTGGCAAGTGCAGGATACCGTGCAGTATTCAAGCTGGTGATGGCCAAAGTTCTGCTTATCCCGGCCCCAATCGTTGCTACGATGTTGAATTCGCTCGCGGTGGCTACGATTGCACCCGGCTGGAAATTTTTGGTTTTTATGGAAGCGGCATTGGGATGGCCGATCTGTATGATGTCTTGAGCGCCGGCCGCACTCTGATAACGGGTGAGCTTCAAACTTGCATCGTTGGTGGCTGCTTGCCCACCCAAAACATAGTAGCCGTCATTGGCCACACCATCGTTGTGGGCGCTGTCATTGTGCTGACGTCGATCTTCTGTGAAACCCTCGTCTATGGTTTCAATTGCTGCCTGCACATTTGTGTCTTGGATCAAACCACCTGCCAGTGGGGTGTAAGTGACGGACGCGGCCAGGTGTTCGGATGAGCTGGAGCTTTTATGGCTCAGGAATGTGTCGTAAATGAAATCCAGCGCCGCTTCAACGGTATCGATTTCGGCATGCCCGGTCAGGCCATCAATGTCGATCATGTAGCCGTCATGACGATCATCCTGGCCGAGCACGTGCCGGGACAGATTCACGATGTCTTCGGCCAGAGCGTCTTGCAGCGCCAGGATGTCAACGTGGCTGCTGTCGATTTGGTTTTGGAGGGCTGAAGTGCCAACATCCAGATCCAATTTGGATTCAACAATGGCGGCAGATGCGCCAATCTGCTCGTTGGTAATTGGAAGGGCAATCAGGCCAGAGGCCACCAGAGCAGCCGCCTTTAGCGTCCCATCGTCGTTCAGAGCCTCGCTGAGCCGTGTGGTTAGATTGGTGCGGGTTCCTTGTGGCGAAGTCCCCAGAGCCCGCTCAATGGCAATGGTTGCTCCACGGACGGCATTTAGCGCGTCCCCGCTGACCTCCGACACGCCATCTACGACAGGTGGCAGGTCAGAATCAGAATCAAGTTCTGAGGGGTATCTGGTCAAATTTCGCCTCGCAGGTTTGGGTTTTTATTAGTTGGTGAGATAAAAGATCGCATCAGCGGTCAGCTCAAACCTGCCACCAAAATCATTTACTGGTGTTGACAGGCCGGCCGCAATGCCCAAATTCGAATCAAACAAGGGCTTCAGCAACCTGTAAGTCAAATTTGCCCCCAACCGTGAGCCGGCCAAACTACCTGCAAGCGGGTCGGACAGATCTGGGTTGATTTCGGCGCCAATGCCAAAATTCGCAAAGGGCGCCAGTTGGCCAAAATTCACCAGCTCGACGCCAAGACCTGGAGTTGCCGAGCTGTCGTAGCTGGCGTACAGCTTGGGTTTGATCACATCGAAAATGCTGATTTTCCCCTCTCTAATCGTGTACTCGAAATGACTTTCGACCAGATCAGTGGTTGAACCCTGGACTGCTTCGTACCTGGGTTTGCCGGCAGAATCTTTGCCAGCCAATTTTACTTCGGAAATTTCGATTTTTTTGATCTGCAGATGCCCCTCTTCATCAGCGAACACCCAGCCCTTCAATGAGAGCATCTGGTTGGCTTCAAATGTCTCATTTCCTTGAACAAAAATGTCCGGGTCGGCCAAATGAAATCTGGAGTCTGAGTCGCGCCAATCGTAGCTGATTTGTTTTGGCTGATCTGGCGTAGCTGGGGTTTCAACCACGACTGTCAACACTGATCCGGATGTCTGCTTTCGCGAATCCAGGCACGGCCAACTCAACCT
>ERZ1292623.4911-Hain-H51-01um-R1-4911-length-10828-cov-4_pt1 | contig 10828 bp, 6 predicted proteins | sample MGYA00564398_ERZ1292623 | MGnify/ENA primary metagenome ERZ1292623 (study PRJEB36523, sample SAMEA6512633) | groundwater metagenome | collected 2019-01-07 | study: AquaDiva: Metagenomics assemblies of 32 groundwater samples
GGCCACTTGAGCTTCTGAATCTCCTCTGAGTTCATTTTGGCAATTTCTTCTAACGGCGGCCAGCCGTGGAACAAAGCCCCGGAAACCTGCACATTAACCGGGGTCGAGCTGACTTCGTTGGCCAACTTCATCATCGGCACTTCAAACCACGATTTTTTCTTCGCCTTCTTATCTTTGTCTTTGGACTTTTCTTCCTTGGCTGGCTTGTGTTTTTCGACGAACGCCGGGTCGAGATATTGGCCAGAAAGCGTTTTTGGTTCATGGCCAACCTCTTTGGCAGCCAACTCCAAGGCTTCGTCCCAATCGTGCTTCTTGAGCATTTCTTTCATGATGCGATTGGCGTGAAAACCGCGGAGATCTTTGTTTGTGATATCAAACTCTGCCAGATACCGATTTGCAACTTTGGCGCTCACCGATTTTCCCTCTTCGTACTCAAAAATCAAGTCCTTGCCTTTTTTACCATCGAGCATTTTTTTGATCGCTTTGACTAGCCTGGAGTCAGTCAGAGTATGATCTTGCTGGACATTTGCCTTTCCCAAAAACCTGAATCTGATTTGGCCGCCATTCACCTTAGCGTGTTTTTTCTGAAGGGTCGAGGCACCGAACGTCTCAAATTCATCAGCTGAATCCGGATTTCCTACACGCATGGCGGTCAAATCCATCAGCCCAACCATAGCTGCGACCGCGCTGACCTTCGGGTCATCTGATTTCAGATCTTCGTAGTATTTTTTGCGCAATTTTTTGATGTCGGAGTTCAGTCGCTTCAGCCGATTCACTTTCTTTTTCCAGCGGCTTTTAACGTGCTTGGCGTCGTAGACTCTAACGACCCCGCCAGACTCAGTCTCCCTTTTTTCTACATAATTTTTTTCGTATTTTCTTTTTGCTGTTTTCATCAAAGGAATCTGCGTCATTGGGCGCTCCTGTCTAGGTGGTGCCAACCAAACCCAAGATGCGTTGGTCTTTTCCCCTTACAGACGGCGCTTACGTGTGAAGGATCGAAGCCATCTACCGCAGTTGCATTGACACCGGTGTATTCTTTCACCTCGCCGGTTTTCAGATCAACCCGCTCGACTGGGCGGCGCAATGTTTCTTTAGGAACTCCGCGCTGTGTTTCGGCTGCTTTTTTGTATCCTTCTTTGACCAATGGGCTCTCTCTGATTGCGCGCTTTAGGTTGGACAGATGTTGCTCTGTAAATTCTCGGCCTTTTTGTGTCGCAGAAGATTTTGCCTTAGCGGCTTCCGACATCGGGCGGCGTTTCTGGCCTTTCATTCGGGCCGACTGCGCAGCCCTTTGTTCAGCCGTTCGTTTTTTTGCCTTCCATCCTTTTCTTCGTGGTTTCCCTTTGTTGCCTACAGAAATTTTCGCATTATGTTCAGGAGTGTTTGTCGCGCCGCGCCGAGGGGCGTCAACTGGACCGACCGCATTGTACACGCCGGCTGGCAATAACCGGTAATGATCGACCCAGAACTGCTCGCGCTCTGTCAAACGGCTATCATCGGTGTGAACCTCGATTACCTCGAATTTGAACGCTTTTTCTCCGCCATGATGCGTCCAAGAATTTTGAAATCTTGGGGAACCATAGATCCCCTTGTTGAGATGGTACAGGTAGTGCTTCAACCGTATCGCAAAACCCTGCGTTGACCCTGTCTGTCCGACAAGCACCATCTCGGTCACCAGATTCGTCCACTTGTAGATGCCAAACTCTACCATCTCCGCCCTCCGGCTCTCTTCGACAGCGGCACTTCCGCCCCCGCCCACTTGTCCGTCTTTTTTCCACTACGCTCTTCGACTTCGAATCCCAGCTCAACCAGCCGGGCCTTGAACGGCTCCAACCACAATTCCCTGTACTGCTCTTCGCTGGTCAAATCAGCGTGCGGAGCTTGAGCGAAGTGGCCTCCGTCTGGACGCCCGGCTGGAACAACTTTGGGAACACTGCCCTCATACCATCCGGGCACGTGTGTCATCAGCCAGATGATCTTTTCGCCTGGGTAGTCTTGCTTGAGACGGCGGGCCGCACTATCAGCTGATTCTAGCGCCTCTTTCCGCACTGCTTCTGGGTTCGCTTGCTGCAGAACCTCTTTGGTGACCGTGACGGGGCCAAAAACGGTTTCTGGTGGTTTGCTTGTATGGGCCGGCCCCACCTTTTGTTTCTTGCCCAGCCCTTGCAGTCGCGCAAGTTCATCTGCAATGTTTTCTGGTTTCACTTTGTCCGATTTTGGCTGCACGGGCTTTGGATCGCTGTCATCATCCCAATAACTGGCACGTTTAGGGATGCCACCGATCTCGCCATGCTGTTCGCTGGTTTTGTTGAACGGCCTGCCATTCCAGGACTCGAACAAGACTGCCGCGTACGTTTTCGCCTGCTCGTCCGTCCATTTGAGCGCTACCTTGACGTGCCGGCTTTCTTTTTTGAGGCCAAGCCCGTATTCGACCGCCTCGGTGGGGCTTTGAAAATTTTGGACACTGGTTTTTCCACCTTCAGTCCACTCTACGTGGCCGCTGAAAATTCCGTGTGCGTGAGCGGCAAATTCGTCCGGCCTATCCGCCCAAGGGAACCTGCCTTTACTATAGCCCGCTTTTTTGGTGCGGCGCTTTTCTCTGCGCTTTTCGTTGAATCGAAGTTTTTGGTTTTCTTCTTTCAGGCGCGCAAGTTCACGACGAGCCTCAGTCTCTTCTCTGAGGCGCGCAACTTCTGCTGCCAGGTCTGGATTCTCTTGGCTAACTGGTTCTTCTACCTCGACATCTGCTGGCATTTGCTCGACTGACTCTGCTCCCAAATCCGATGGCAGCTCAACTGGGGCCGGGACTGACTTTCCCTTCTGTGTCTGTATACCGTCCCATACTTGCCCACGATCTTCAGAATCTAGAACCTGGCCGCTCATCCCAAAATGCTTGGCCAGAGTCGAGACAGCGTTGAGCGGGAGCCGATCGAACTGCTGTTTGGTGATTTGGAAACCTCGCTGACGTATGTAAAGGTTGGCTTGCTTAAACATTGGCACGCGGCGGCCTCCTTGTTTTTTCTGCTCTTCTTGATCTCCTCGTCCCTCGGGGGCAAGATCTTCGAGACCTTGTTGGCGAGCTTTCTCGTAGCCGGCGAACCATTTCGCCGTATCGGGGTGGATTTGGTCCGACCCCCACTCCATTGCCTGGAGTTTTGCGCTGAGTTCGAACAGGGCTTGGTAATCGTTTTGGGCCACCGCATTATCTGCAAATGCAAGAACTGAATCAACCCAGTTTGCTATTGCAGATCGTCGATTTTCTGGGAGATTCCAACCAATAAGATCCGATGTGGCCTTCCACGTTTCGAGGCGACATTTCGGCCAAGAAGATTTCCTTGATAGATTTCCTATGTACCGACCATCGTCATCTTCGGAGCCACCAACTATCGTGATGTCATTTGTGTTTCCTTGAACTGATGCGCGGGGGCGAGATTTTAGCCAACGTTCTTTGGCTTCATGATGGATAAACAGTTGGGCCAGTTGTTCTGCAACTTTGCCCCAATCCTCGACATTTTTGATGTAGAGGGGCTCTTCTCCGCCGCCGTGCTTGAACGTCCAAGTGGTTGGCGAACTTATCGCGGATCCTTCCAGGGCGTTTGCGAGCAAACTGCGGACACGACCGAGCACTGAGTATGCGCGTTTTCCTGCCGGACTTACGTCACCATTGACATCCTCAACCAGCATCCGCATCTGATCGATGATTGCCTCGGAACCGTAGCTGGCGTGTTTCAAACCCTGCATCGTTCACGCACCCACTACAATCGCTCTCTAAACCGCCGCAAAACGGTTTGACAACGCAGCAAATTGCCGACCTGGACTGACGACAGGACGGCTTGGTTGGCTGTTTTTTTATTGATAGCGTCCAGCCAGCCCTCTAAAATCTCCTGACTTGCTCGCATAGCTGGCCAATCTTTACGAGTTCGGGTCTCGTCAATGTAGCCTTCCAGGCGCTCAAGGGCCCTAGCTATCGCACTAAATGCACGGTAGTCAAGGGCGCTGATTTGAGCCTGGAGTTGACGGAAACCCAACATTTTTCACCAGATCAGGGTTTTGGCGCCGGGGCTGCCGGGCCTGGGCCGAGAGGTGGCGGTGTCGGGGGCGCTTCTGGCCCTCCCCCCGGCAACGGACCCAAATCCATCATCCCGCCTCCGCCTCCGCTTGGAGGTGGGAGTCCAAGATCCATTGGGCCGCCAGGGGCCGCACCGGCACCGCCTGGTCCAACATTGAGCGGGGCTTGACCTGGGAGAGGATCTTTTTCTGGGGCAATGATCTCCTCTTCTGGGTCGAGTGCCCGCAATTCTGCCAGGCTCATCGACTCTAGTGCCTGCGCTTCGCGTTTTTGGATGGCAACTTCGATCATTTCTTGCCGCATGTTCACGATCTCATTGTGCCGATTCAGACCCAAACTCGCGTCGAGGGTGCGCTGGGAAATCTTGCTGTCTTTTACGCCCTGGCTAACGTGGTTTACGTAATTATCGAGGTCGGTTAGGGACATTTTATTCCACTCAATCTGCGGAACGATCAGCACCTTCTCACCTGCAGTCAAGTTGTAGAACCCCTGAACCTCACTAATTGGCGCAAAAATCTTTTTCTCAAGCCAGTTGGCCATCATTGTGCGGAAGCTGTTGTAGCGCTGACGCATCACATCAAGCGCGACTGAGGCGCTTGCGTAAGTGGCACCTTCTTGAGTAAGCACTGACTTTGGGATCATCAGGCCGATCAGAAGCGCGTCAATGAGTTTCTCGATGTCGCCAGCAACGTCAAGAACGCCACTGTTCCAACCAACTCGTTCAATCGTGACGCCCTGGTGTGTGACGATCTTGTAGTCCTTATCAAACTGGCCGGCTTCCAAGACTGACCTGAAAGCATCAATCTCGTCCTGTCGTGGGTAGTGGCCGTCAACTCCGTTCTCGCCCAATTTCACCAAAGTGATCGGGTTGATCATTGCGTCGAACTGTACCAGCTTGGACTCGTAGATTTTGTCCAGCAGCATCAGCTGCCGCCATACACTGCAGATGATGCTGGTTCCGCGGACATCATAAGGCCGATTCAACATCTTCAAATGACTGATGTTGAAATTGTCGAGCGGGATCGCTTCGTTTCGCTGAATGTGCTCGATGATTGCCGGATCGATCTGCTCGCGCATCCTGATGTGTTCGGGCTCATTGCTGGTGATGATCTTGATCAGCTCTGGATCTGGGCGAAGAGAGATGATAGGCTGGCCGGTCTGAAGCGGCGATGCATGGACTCGGATGTAGTCAGGGTTATGCTGGTAGATGTGATCCCAGCTGCCCGTGTTCTCATCGAAGCTGGCGTAATTGAAGCAGTTGTGAATAGCAATTCCGTTGGCTACGTACGAGTGGTCATCTTCGACCTCAAGATCGTACATGAATGGGTCGCCAAACTCTGCCGTTATGTCTTCGATTTTTTTGACTGTGAGAAGTTGCCAGTTTTCTTGGCGCCCTGAGTGTGGGCTGCACTTCTGGCGAATTTGCAAACGCTCATTTTTGAACGATTTTAGTTTGCCGAGAAACAGTTCGTGAGCTTCATTCGCAACTATCTGGACTTTGAATCCAGTTTTCTCCTTCGCCATTGATGGGTGGGCGCCCATACGACGCAACATCAGCAGGATTTGGTTGGCCAGATCCTTCGAAGCCGTGCAGAGTAGCGCGTGGCCATTGGTTTTATCGACCGAGCCGTCGCCGTCAATAAATCCGGCCAGAATCCATTTCTGCAGCTCTGGGGGAAGCTCCATCAGAGTCTGGCTCATTTTCTTGGTTTTGCTGTACTGGCCGCAATGCTCAAGAAAAAAAGCTGCAATTTCTGGACCATTCTTCCACTTGCCTTGGAGCCACGTGTCAAATTTTTCTTTTGGCTTGCTGTAATCTTCGCGCCCACTAAAACCGTATCTTGTGCTGATGTATGTTTTCGGCTCTTCGTGGAAAACTTTACGAATAAGTGGTTCGAGCACCTCAAAGATGTACGCTCTATCATAGCTACAAAACTTGATCCCGTTGAGAAGCCCGCTACTTTTCCGACTGCCCCTACAGTAGCAGCCCTCCGCAATCCACTGCCCGATTAGGTAGCAGAGATCTGGAGTAAATCCAGCACCAGAATTTTCGTCCTTTGAATAAGGAGCGTACACGATGTCGCCCAGCCCCAACTCTCCTGCAGGTACGAAATCCGGCAGCGCGTCGTTTTGGTATCCGGTAGTACGGCAATTGCTGCACGTTGTATTTCCTGGCCAAATCCGCATCCCTTTGGCCCTACAGGATTTCTTATTGCAGACGAAGTAGCCTTTGTTAGTTGAAAGCATAGGATGATTGCTGGTGATGATTAACGGGTTCCAGAGGTTAGTTGTCGATATCTTGTAAATCTTGAGAGCTTCCTCAACCAATGTGTTGGTTGGTTTGATGAACCGCTCCAGAACTTTCTTTGCCTGCCCAGTATGAGTCATCACCAGATCTCCAACCTGGACGTCTCTGATGGGTTTTAGCGAGCCATCGGCCATTGTAATCAACGAGTCCCCGCCCACTTTTTCACCGAGTTGCCAAAGCTCGCTCGCGCAATTCTGAACTACCGTCTGCAAATCCAGTCTTTCCGCCATATCCAAGAAAAACTTTTCAACTTTCTTGTCCTCGCATTTGATCGTAAGTTTGCTGACTGGGTAGGTTGAATGAAGATTGATGGCATTGCGCACGTACGGATTGTGGTCGTAGAAGGCTCGATTCCAGGCGTTCATTGTCTGCCGATCTCGCGGCAGCATCAGGTTCTGCGTCAGCAAAAACGGCGAATAGAAATCCGGCCCCATATTGGTTGTATTGCTACTGTTGTGCAAACGACCTTGCGTACTTGCAGCTACTGAGGCGGTTTTGATTCTTGGTGAAACCTGGGCCGCCAAGCCAAGATTCGGCCGCGGGTTGTTTGGTGCTCGCTCTGCCTGCTCTTTCAGGTACTCCTGCCGCGTCTGGCTCAACCTGGATGAGGCTTCGGCGATGATGCCGGTTCGACCACGCTCTCGCATGTAGGCTTCGCTACGGCCCATTATGGTTCCGTCAGCCATCTCGGTGACGGCAGCTGCAACTCCGTGAGGCAGCAGCTTGGCGCGCTTCCTGTGCTCGAGGCCGTAGTGCATCTGGTCGAGCAGGTTGTTTTGTTCACTTGACCAGCCCGTGCCGGAACTCCATTTGTCGTAGTTGCTGTTTGTCATTTTACCTCATCTTTGGTGCGTATGCGAGCGCTGGCATTGGGCGATGGTTCTTCTGCGCGTTTTCGGCATTTTTGAAGCCACCGCTACTGATAAATTTGGCGGCAACCAAAGCGTACATTACGGCCATGAGCCCGTCGTTGGGCACTACCCCTTTAACGAATTTTTTCACGTAGCTGCCGTAGCGTTGGGCGGTGCGGGTTTCCATTCCACAGCAATGCTCGGCCAGCCAGTACAAGTAATCGTAGCCGCCTTTTGCTCCCGGCATCACAATCTTCCCCTTCTTGAACATATTGAAAACATCTTCAAGGACCAAATCCTTGTTCAGTACCACCCGCATGTCGTTCGCTTTGTAGCTGAACTTGGTCCCGAGCGACCCACTGTTGATACAGCCGATGAATTTGTCCCCGTACTGCATTGGGCCTTGGAAGTGCCCAATTACATCACTGCCCCACATATAATCGCCTGCGCATTGGCGGACTTTGAACATTCGCCAAAGCTCGCTGATTACCTCGACCTTGTACGTGAAATCATTTTTCTTGAGCCTGAATGCATTTTCGACAGTGTAGACGCCGCGCCTATCTAGCGATAGAATGGCAACTGCCGTGTATGATTGCCCGCGCTCCGTACCACCCTCTTCGACTGACAACTCGCTGTCGCCCTTGTCGCCCCAATCAATTCCCATTGTGTAGATTTTGTCCGCACTATCACTCACTGACTTCGATATGCCGCGCCCCATATCCCAGGTGATGTCATCCATCTCGAGTGGTACGCCTGCACTATGGTAGAATTCGCCCAGGGTTTCATTTTTCCAGGCACGCTGAGATCGACTAGTGTTTATCTCCGGATCGTGATCCATCACTGATTCTTTTTTGAAAAGCGGGCTAAGCAGAATGTTGATGTGATAGCCAACATACTTACACTCGGAAGAATCTTTGGTTGCCTGCCATCGCCCACGTTCGATCGCTTCGCGTTTGTCTTGAATGTGTTCGCAAACCGGACACTTGATGTCGTACTCTTTAACCCAGATTTTTTTCCACTCATCTGACCCGATTGTGTAAAAGAAGAAGTACTCGTCGCATTTCAAGCATCGTGGCTGGAAAAACCTCTGGTCGCTTGCTTCCCAGATTTGCCAGAAGTAGCTGCCAGCATTTTTTGGTGTTCCGAAGTAGAGCTGGATTCCTTGCTGGGGCGGACCGTATTGTGCCGTAGTTAGAATACGGATGGCGTTTTCAATCGCCGCTTTCGTCATATCTTGAACTTCGTCCAGTAGCAAAACGTCTTGCGACAAACCCCTCAGCCGATCCGCATCTTTGCCGATTGAATCGATCCGCAACTTGCTGAAACCCTGGAAAGTTTTCTCGGTGATCGTGTCATCGTTTGCTTCTTTGCCCAAGTTCTTATCTTTTTTCAAAGCGCGTTTTGCAATGAATCCGCCTTGACTACCTTGCATCATCGGATTCAGCTTGTCCTTGGCATACTTGGCCATAATCCCCAAAGTTGGAAAAGCGTGAAGAACACGCATCGGCGGCTTATCTGGGCCAGTTCCATACAAACCCGATGCTGTGAAGTACAGCGAAAGCACGGCAGCCAAGATCGTAGCGCCAATCTGGCGTCCCTTGAGGATCACCATCGGCTTGGCGGTTTTTGAGGTGGCTTGAGCTGCAACTTCTCGGTACAGCTCGGTCATCCAGCGCCAACCATTGCCAGTCATACGAAACGGCTTGGCGTCGATCATCAGGTAGGATTCGGCAAAAGCCACCGGATCCAGAATCGCAACACTTCTTTTCAGATCCTCGAACATCTGCTGACTATCAAGTACCATTTTCGAACTTTGCATCAGCTACCTTTGGAGAGTTTTCTGTTGTCCCGGCTTCTCTTCCGGCTCATCTCTGAGTTGAATCGGGCTGCCGTCGTATTCAGGGAGGCCTTCAATCATACTTGGCTCTTTCATTTCTTTCTTAAGCTGCCCGATCAGCTCCATTATCTGATCTCGTCCAATTTCTTGTACAACCTCAGTCCCAAATTTTTCCTTCAGTTCAAAGAAAAGCGCTTCCGGCTGCTTCATCGCGTGGGAGGGTTTAAGGTGGTAGGTTTTGAGGAACTGAACCATCTCGGCCAGCACCTTTTTCTTGTCAATTTCCGGCTTTTCTTCTGGTGGATCGAGTGCAGTTTTGCGCAGAGGGACGTGGATGCTGGCAACGCCCTGCATCGCGTCTGGAGTTGCCACCCTGGCCAGAACTTCAAGCCCGTGTTTGACTTCCATCATTACGTCTGCGACCAGGGTTTCTTCTGGAGTGAATTTTTCTGGGCTATCCGGTAGTTTCGATACAAAGTTGGCCCTGACTTTATCAAGCTCGACAAGTTGCTGGTGGACGTACGTGTTGGAAGGAGATTTGGAGCCAATCAGTTCTAACAGGGCGACGGCTGCCTGGTTGACGTGCTGGCTGAGTGGCTGCTTACGCTTTGGCACTGGTTCAAGCACTTTTCCTCCGGCGTCAACCGGCTCTGGTTTTTGCTTACTTGGGTTTCCGAGCAAATCCCGCAATGTTTCGGCCAGCAGTTTGAATCGCTCTTGAACTTCAAGAGCTTGTTTTTGCGGATCTGCTTCGTGCTTGTGTGGATTGTAGGCTGCGTGATCTGGGTTGTCTACGGCGGCGAGTTTGCCAAGCGCGTCAAGACCAACTCGTTTACGGAGATCTTCAACAAAACTCTCCACAGAATGGCCGGCAGTTGCGCTGGTTGAAGCTTTGGCATCCTCAACGGAGCTGTTTGGATCGACGATGCGCCGGAGCATTTCGTCCATCCAAGAAGCCGTATTCTCGTTGCGCAGCTGGCGAGCGGTCGCGTTAGTGCGGTTGAATGCGGGGCTGTTGAGCAGCCAATTGAGCTCCCAGTCTTTCACGCTTGAAACACCTGGGGCCATTCCACGCCCTTGTTATCCCAAACACTTCCCCCTTCCTCGGTACGGCCCAGATCTTTGAACAGTGGCATCCCCTTCTGGAGCAAAAGTTCTTGGATGGACAACTGCTCCCTATCGGTGAAAGCGTACTTTTTCTTCAAATCGCCGTACACGTCTTCGATGTTCCGACCGGCACTCACATGCGCGTCAATTAAAATCCGAGTGATGGCGTGAAGGAATGGATCTTCGAACAGCTGAACTCGTGCCGTGCCAGCCTCTTTAGTCAGGCTATCCTGTGCCTCTTCACCTTTCACGAACATCTGCACCTGCTCATCGGTCGGCTCTGCCAGACTGACCGGCAACAGCTCCTGCTGATCGCCCTGGGCCACGCTGACGTAGTACTGGGGGGCGCCATCGTTGATTCGTGCGACAACGGTCTTGCCGACCCGCACGTAGGAACTTTTCTTGCGACGTTTCTTGCTTTTTTCTTCAGTCAGATTGGCGAGAGCCTCTTCCAAACGATCGATCATGTCGTGGGTCTGATCACGCAGGCCTTCGATTTCCATTTCATCCAGATTGCACTTCAGATCGGTACGGACGGCCCGGCTCAAATCGTTGAGGGCGTCTTTGAGGTGGGCAATTGCTCGTTCGCAGCCTACAGTGGTGGATCCAGAATGCTGGGGGATTTTGGCCATCAATTCCTTGTAGTGGCGGACGAA
>ERZ1292623.4913-Hain-H51-01um-R1-4913-length-10825-cov-4_pt1 | contig 10825 bp, 9 predicted proteins | sample MGYA00564398_ERZ1292623 | MGnify/ENA primary metagenome ERZ1292623 (study PRJEB36523, sample SAMEA6512633) | groundwater metagenome | collected 2019-01-07 | study: AquaDiva: Metagenomics assemblies of 32 groundwater samples
ATCTATAGCCTGACAAAGATATCCGGCCTAGCGGCGCCGGCTTTGCAAGTTATTATCGATTTTGTAATGCCGGCGATTATTTTTCTTTTATCATATTTGCTTTTTAAAAAGATATCAGCCAATGAATATACGGCAGTTTTCTTTCCGCTGGCTTTATATACTGTGGTCTTGGCCGGTTTATTTAAACCTATCCATCCGCAAATCACTTTGCCGCTGCTGTTATTGTTTTTGATTTTTTGGGTGAAATTAATATTGAATGACAAAAATAAGTGGCGGCATAGCGTTATTTCCGGGGTTTTTTTAGGGTTGCTATTTTTGACATATTTTTATCATTGGACATTTTTGTTCGTGGTAATGGGAATATATATTTTAATCATGCTATTGTCTAAATCGTTTGCGGAAATAAAATATCACGCCCTTTTGATTGGTATCGGCGTTTTGATCGGTATTCCCTATATTTTAAGAATGTTGGCGAGCCTGGAGGCGCCTTTCCAGGCCGAAACCATGGTTCGGTTGGGGTTGTATTTTTCGCATTTACCGGAAAGTTATCCGCGATTGGCCGTGGCGCTGGTGTGGCTGGCATTTTTTATCTGGTTCGCCCGTTACTATAAAATTGAACAAGATAAAAAAACCCAGATAGTGGCCACGCTACTAATTGCGAACGTGTTATACCCTAACCACCAGCTGATTACGGGCGTGATTTTTGAAAACGCGGTCCATTGGTCCTGGATGCCGTTAGTTATTTTTATTTTCAGCGGCCATTATATAATTGGCGTTTTAATACAAAGGAATGTTCGTTTATGGAAAAATTTTATAACATTGCTATTGACGTCGGTGTTATTGATTTTACCCGCTTGGCGCTTGTCTACTTTTTTGTGGCCAGCCTATCCGCGCCAGTATAAAAAAAATTTAGTGGAGGATCGCCAATATTATGGCGAGGTATTTGCTTGGATCAATGCTAATACTGAAAAAGACGCCGTAATTTTATCTGACATGCAATTAATGAATTTCATCCCGGTTTACACAGCGGCCAATGTTTATCATTCATATTACGCTTTTGTGCTGCCCGGGAGCGATCAGGAAATAATCGAGCGGACACTCTTCTCCCATTTTTTTGAACCGGAATTTTTTACAGTTGAGGAATTTGGCTTTAAAGATAGGGCGCATATACTTTGGTCTTTTGTGGAAGACACAGAAAAGAATACCCACACCATTGCCAGGAGGTGGACTATTCCTTATGAGCCGGTATATAGTTTAGAAAAAGAGCGGGCGAAAGTCAGCGAAGTTTATGATGGTTTGGTCAAAACCGGTTGGAATGTATCACTTTTAAAAAAATATCGTTTGGATTATATTATTTGGGATAAAAACATTGAGCCAGATTGGAACCTTGAGCATTATAAAGAGTTAGAATTAGTGGTGCGCGTCGGTGATGTTTTGATTTATCGGTTTAAATAATAAACTATGTGTGGGATAAACGGTTTTAATTTTAGAGACAGTGGGCTAATCGAGGCCATGAATGAGAAAACCAAACATCGGGGGCCCGATGATGTTGGTGTATTTATGTCCCGGCACTGGTCGCTCGGGCATAACCGGCTCGCAATTATTGATTTGAGCGCCGCCGGCCACCAGCCCATGGCCAGCGCTGATGGCAAGCTGGTTATTACTTTTAACGGAGAAATTTATAATTTTTTGGAAATAAAAAAAGAATTGCTGGAGCTGGGTTATAAATTCCAATCGAAAACCGATACGGAAGTTATTCTCTGCGCCTATCAAGAGTGGGGCAGAGCCTGTTTGCAAAAGTTCAATGGTATGTTTGCGTTTGCCATTTTGAATACAGAAACCGAAGAACTGTTTTTGGCCCGCGACCGTATGGGCGTTAAGCCTTTGTATTACTTTTGCCAGGGTGGCCAGTTCATTTTTTCATCAGAAGTCAAAGCTATTTTACGGCACAATGTTGAAGCGTCCCTTAATTACGATGCGTTGAATATCTATTTCCGTTTACTGTATGTGCCATCGCCAATGACCATGTGGCAGAACATCCACAAGCTTGAACCGGCTCATTATGCGGTTATTAACAGGCATGGAGAGATTAAAAAGTCTAGATACTGGGAGTTTAAAAATGAATCGCTGCTCACGGATAAAGAACAAATTAAAGAGCAGATTTCTGAATTATTGCATGATTCAGTCAAAAAACAGCTAATGTCCGACCGGCCGGTGGGCGTATTTTTGAGCGGTGGCATTGATTCCACCATAATTACCGGCGTTATGAGCAAATTGTCGAATCAGGTTAATACTTTTTCTGTCGGCTTTGAAGCCACCGAACAAGCGGAGAAGTACAACAATGATTTTTTAATAGCCCGCCGCACGGCTAAGCATTTTAATACCAGTCACCATGAATATGTGTTGTCGGCGCAAGATGTTTTAGGTAGTTTAGGGGCCGATATTTACCATATGGATGCGCCGATTTCTAATCATGTCCAAGCCGTGAATCTACTTTTGGCTCGCCACGCGACCGCAGTCGTCAAAGTTGTTCTGGGAGGTGACGGAGGGGATGAGCTGTTTGGCGGCTATGAGCGCTATTATTACAGCGCCATAATGGATAAAATACAGCGCTTAATCCCTAAAGTTTTTTTACCGGCAAAAGTGAAGGCCGCGCCTGGCGTGGAGCGTTATATGAAATTTTTTGCGCAAAAAGAAAATTTGGTCAGGTCATTCCTGGCTGGCGGAGTTAATAAGCCAGCTATGTTGCCGGGTTTTTTGTCAGAACGATACTTTTCCGAAGTGGATAAACAAGATTTTACGCGCCAGTTTATGCGGACTGATATGGTGAGTTGGCTGCCGGACGAGTCACTGGCGCGGTCCGATAAAATGTCTATGGCTTATGGCCTGGAACAGCGCGTCCCGTTTTTAGACCATCGTTTGGTGGAATTGGCAGATCGCATACCGGTTTCTTATAAAGTCGGCGGTCGCGGGTATGGCAAAGTCATTTTGCGCGAGGCTATGGCTGGATATTTGCCGCAATTTGTTCTTGACCAGCCGAAGTGGGGCTGGTTTTCACCGGCTGCCAAATGGGTGCGCGGCCCACTCAAGCCTATTATGCAAGAAACACTCGCACCGGCGTACTGTGCGGGGACGCGGGATATGTTTGATTTTAAGGCATTAAATGTTATGCTGGAAAATCACAACAGTAAAAAAATTTATGCCCTCAATACGTTGTGGTCGGTCATGACTTTTCAATTATGGTATAAACGATTTATGGAGAAGTAAGGCTTATGTCAAAAAAGATATTAATTATCAGCCCTAAATTTCCTATACCCACCACTGGCGCCTGCGAGCAGGAGCGTTTGGCTGGGTTTTTGCAGCTGCAGCGGTTGGGTTTTGAGGTGCGTGTCGTCGCCAAAGTTTTTAATTGGCAAGATAAAGAGGCGATATATCGTTGGTGCCAAGAGCATGATATTAAAGTCGATTTGCTAGATTACGAATTTCGCCGTCGCTGGAGCTTAAATCCGTTTTATTGGGACGGTGCGGCCAACGAATATGCTTCAGAGGCCACGCAGCAATTGGTTGGGCGGGTGGTGCGTTCTTATCAGCCGGACATAGCTTGGTGTGATTATTCCTATCTTTGGCCGCTCTACCATTTATTCAAGGCCAATGACATTCCAGTTATAACGCGTTCCATAAATTTTGAGGCTACCCATTTTTTGCAGGAAGATGGAATCAGTTTTAAAAATATATTGAAATTTCCACCCAAAGTCATTTCCGAATGGCTCACTATTAAAAAAAGCGATTATTTTTTTACCATTACGCCGCACGAGGAGCGGCTATATAAAAGATTGGGAGCTCGGAACGTGGCTACTTTGCCTTTGCGCAGTTTGCCGGACTTATTAAAAACTAAACGGGAAATCAGAGAGACTAATCAGTTGCATTTATTTTTTATGGGCGCTTCTTATAATGTCCACCACAATCGCCAGGCCGCGGAGTTTGTGATTAAAGATATTGCGCCGGAAGTTGAGAGACGCGCGCCTAGCCGGTTTTTCTTTCACATTCTTGGGAAAAAGCTCCCCAAGGATTTATCGGCTTTGTGTTATGGCAACATTAAAGAAGAAGGTTTTGTCGCGGATCTAAATGAGTTTTTGGACAAAGAAGTTGACGCCGCGGTTATTCCCTCATTAATGGGGGCGGGCATGCAACAAAAGATTTTTGAGCCTTTGGTGCGCGGTATTCCCTCGGTCGTTTCCCCGCGCGGCCTGGCCGGGTATCCGTACCGCCACGGCGAGCACGTGTTGTTTGCGAAATCAAAAGACGAATTTGTGGAACAAATTTTAAGGCTGCAAGACATTGGTTTGCGCCGTTCTTTGTCAGAAAAAGCGTTGCAGTTGAGTCGGGAACTATTTTTTCAAGAAAAACTTGATGATATTATTAGGGAAGGAGTGGCGGTGATATGACAAACTATAAAACACTTCAAAAAGCATACGAGATTTTATCGCCATACGCAGACAAACAGCGTTGGGAGTTTCACAATAACCTGGTGCATTTGCAGTACATCACCCAATATATCCCCAAGTCAGCCACAATTCTTGATGTGGGGTGCGGCATTGGGATTTTAGATGTGGCCCTTAACTTGCTGGGATATCGCGTCAGCGGAGTGGACAAGTATGTGTTTGAGCCAAATACCAGTTTTAGCATTGATGATATTGACGGCCTTAAGCAGATTTGGAAAGAACAGGGCTTATCAATCCTGCCAAAAGATATTTTGCAGGATGATATCGGTCAAACCTATGGTGCGGTGGTAAGTATTGCGACTATTGAGCACCAAAAAGATCCAAAGCGTTTTTTGCAGCATCTATTGGCGGCGGTCGAGCCAGGCGGCCTCATCTACCTTGCTACTCCAAACATCAGCCACTTGTTGAACAGGATTCGATTTGTGTTCGGACGTTCGCCTATGCAGGCGCACTTGCCAAATTTTTTTAGCCGCGGGGAAAATTATGAGGGGCATTGGCGCGAATATACGCTCGACGAACTAGCTACTTTATTTCAGCAGCTTGACATGAAAGTTTTTTTTAAGCACAATGTGCAGAGTATGAAGCCTCGTTTTAAACTTGTTTCTATCCGTTCGTGGTATGTGAGCGTTTTGCGTTTGCTTTCAGTTTTTGTTCCGGGGGCAAGGGACACGAACATTATTATCGGCAAGAAACGATAAACTATGGAAAAGATTAAATGTTCGGTTCCGATATTAACCCTGAATGCAGCGGCACATTTGGAAGAATGCTTAACCAGTGTGCGCGACTTCGCTGATGTTTTTTTACTTGATGGAAACAGCACCGACGCCACGATTAGCATTGCCCGCCAGCACAGCATTCCTGTTCACCGGCAAGTTGATTCCAGCGAATCTAACATAAAAATAAGTAATTTTAGCGCCATGCGCCTAAAGGCTGAGCAGTTGTCCCGCTTTGATTGGGTTTTGGGGTTGGACGCTGATGAATTTGTTTCCCCGAGTCTGGTTGAAGAAATTCGCGCCATCTTGAATAACGCAGATATTAAGCGGGTATTTACAATGCCTAAAGTGGCAATAATGGGCCAGCGGATTGTGCGGTACTCGTTTAACAGCCCTGATCACGCGCCGCGCCTCTATCATCGGCAGAGCGGGGTTAAATGGAAATCGTCAAAGTTGGTTCACGAAAAGCTTTATATTCCTGATGATGTGCGGGTAATTAAGCTAGCGGGCGAAGTTTATAGTTATGTCACGGATTCGTATCGCGCGGCCGTAAAAAAAGACAATTATTATCTTTCATTAACGCGGCAAAAAATGTTTGCCCCGGGGCAAAGCCGGTTGGCAAAAAGGGCCGCTTTTCGTTCTTTTGGCCTCAATTTTTTGCGCGCCGGAAATGTGCTTTATAAATCACTCAAAGTCTATTGGCGCCATGGCTTTCGCCATAGCCTTCCACCGCAGCATGTCTGGCGTTATATTCGTTATCATTTGTTTATTTGTTGGTATTGCCTATGGAAAATAGCAACTTATCATTAATAAAAATCGGGGTGATTGGAGCGGGTTACTGGGGGCCGAATTTGATCCGTAATTTTTATCATAATGAACGGTGCGTGATGCGCTATGTTTGCGATTTAGACGGTGAAAAGCTGGCTAAGATTAAAAAAGAATATCCGTCAGTCATATGCACGCAAGCGGTGCAAGACATGATAGCGGTTGATGCCGTTGACGCGGTGGTGATTGCCACGCCGGTTAGCACGCATTTTAAATTAGCGCAATTGGCGCTGGCTGCCGGCAAGCATGTGTTGATTGAAAAACCTTTGGCCACTTCGGTGGCCGAATGCGCGGTTCTTATCCAAATGGCGCGCGAGCGGAATTTGGTATTAATGGTTGACCATACGTTTTTATATACAGGCGCTGTTCAGAAAATTAAGGCTTTAATTCAAGAAGGGGTTTTGGGTAAGATTTATTATTTTGATTCGGAACGGATTAATTTAGGATTAATACAGCCGGACGTGAACGTGCTCTGGGATTTGGCGCCGCACGATATTGCCATTATGCAATATATTTTTGCTGGCATGCGGCCGGTGAGCGTTTGGGCCGACGGTTCTAGCCATGTCAGCAGCACTTCGTGCGATGTGGCGCATGCTATCATCCAATTTGATACCGGCGTAGTTGGGCATATCCACGTCAGTTGGTTGGCGCCGCTTAAGATTAGAAAGACGCTGATTGGCGGCAGCAAGAAGATGATTGTTTATAATGATATTGAACCATCAGAAAAGATCAAGATATATGATAAGGGCGCGTCGATTGATTTCGGCTCCGAAACGGCAATGAAGCCTATTTACCGCAGTGGTGATGTATATATTCCGGCGTTTTCCGACGAAGAAGCGCTCAAGCGGGAAGTAAATCATTTTCTCGATTGTATTACTTTGGGAGAACAGCCGCTGTCCGGCGGCGCCGTTGGTTTGGAAGTAGTAAAGATTTTAGAAGCTTGCGACCGCAGCCTGCGGGAAGGCAAAAAAATAACCCTCTAATTACTATGAAGCGAATACTGGTAAGTGGCGCGGGCGGCGCGCCGGCCACAAATTTTGTCCGATCCTTGCGGCTTATGAAAGAGCCGGTGTATTTAGTGGGAACCGATTGCAACGTCTATACGCTGCAACGCGCGGAAACCGACGTTAAGTTATTGGTGCCGCGGGTGGGTGAAGCGGATTATTTAGAGATCATAAATGGAATTATTACGGAATATGGCGTTGAGTTTTTGCATGTGCAAAATGATCGAGAACTGGAATTTATTTCCGAAAATAGGGACAAACTCAAGGCCAAGGTTTTTTTGCCCGCGCTCACAACCATGCGTTTATGTTTTGACAAATACGCTTCTTACCAGGCTTGGCGTGAAGCTGGCATTAAAGTGCCGGAAACAACACTGCTTAAAACAGTTGGTGACTTGCGCGTAGCCATGGGCAAGCTTGGCCCCAAAATTTGGCTACGGGATATTAAGGGCGCAGCTGGCAATGGTTCTTATCCGACCAGCGATTTTGAAGAGGCTTTAAGTTGGATAAACTTTAAGAAAGGCTGGGGACATTTCACCGCCGCCGAATGGCTGACTGAACAATCGGTCACTTGGAGGTCCATATGGAATCACGGTGAGTTAATTGTGGCGCAGGGACGAAAAAGGGTTTATTGGGAATTAAGCGACCGGGCTCCCTCGGGCGTGACTGGCGTCACGGGGACAGGAGTCACTTATGCCGATTCTAATCTAGACGAATTGGCGATCCGCACCATTTTAGCTGTGGACAAAAAGCCGCACGGGATTTTTAGTGTCGATATGACTTACGACACCAAGGGCACGCCCAATCCCACGGAAATCAATGTTGGTCGGTTTTTTACCACGCATTTATTTTTTTCCCAAGCTGGCTTAAATATGCCAGAGATAGTGGTAAAACTGGCTTATGGCGAAGATTTTCCTAAGCCGGAACGGGTATTAAACCCTTTGCCCAACGGTTTGGTTTGGGTTCGGGGGGTTGATTTTTGTCCGGTTTTAACTACTACTGAGAATGTTTTAACTTCGGAAAAAGCTTTACAAATTCGCCGGCAAGACTAGGGCCTTGGCGCGCTTTTTATATTTATTTATGCTGAAAAATAAAATATTAGCAACTGAGAAAAAAAGGCTATCAAAAATTGGCTCCAGATTCTCCATGCGCGCTGGTTTTAACGGCCGTTTGGAAAAATATCGGATTTTGGCAATTAAGAACAATTTAAAAAATGGCGAAATTCTTGATGTTGGTTGTGCTGATGGTGTTATGGCACAAGCTTTGGCTCCACACTTTAAGTATATTACAGCCATTGATGGATCCGCTGAACTTATTGCCAAAGCCCGAAAATTGAAGCTTAAAAATGTTGATTTTATATGCACGCTTTTTGAAGAATTTAAACCAAAAGAAAAGTTTGACAGCGTTATTCTGTCTGATATTCTCGAGCATGTTAGCAATCCGGTGGCTTTATTGCGACTAGCGCGCCACTGGTTGAAAGCTGACGGCCGGGTAGTGCTTTTGTGCCCGAACGCAAATTCAATTCACCGCCAGATTGGCGTTCTAGCCGGCCTGATTAAAGACGTACACGACCTCAACTCTACTGACAAAAAAGTTGGCCATCGGCGCGTGTACGATATTGCTCGATTGAAAAAAGATATTGCTAAAGCGGGATTGCGGGTCAAAAAAGTCGGCGGTATGTTTTTCAAACCACTGGCGAATGATCAAATGGATGAACTTGATGATTCGGTGGTTGAGGCTTTTTACCAGATTGGCAAAAGCTTGCCGCCTGATTATTTGACGGAAATTTATGTCCAGTGCGGAAAATAACAGGCCAATGATTTTTTTTGATTTTGATGGTACAATTATTGATATGACAGAACGTTGGTGGCAATTACATCTTGATGTTGCCAAGGTTTTTAAATTACCGCAATATGAACAGCGGGCGGATTATATATTTCAAAAACGAAATGGCGTGCCAGAAATATCTATAATGCAGAAGATTGCTGGTAATATAGAAACCATCAAGGATTACGAGCAAGAACGGGTAAGGCGCATTGAATTGCCAGAGTATTTGCTCTATGATAAGCTTTTTTTTGACAGCATTGCCACTTTACGCACCTTAGACAAGCAGGGGCATGCGTTGGTAATTATTACAAAACGGCGGTCGCAGGAGGCTTTTAACCAGCAGTTAAATCAGCTTGGTTTGCAGACGTATTTTCAAAATGTATTAGTGGCTGAAGGAATTTCTAAACAGATCCTGCTCGCACAAAATTATACAGCGGACGAATTAAAACAATCCATGTTTGTTAGCGACAACATGGAAGATATAGAAATAGCTTGGAAATTTGGCATGCTTGATATCGCGGCCGGCTATGGGTGCCGAACAAGTGAATTTTTAGCCTCCTCTGGCGCGAAAAATATTATTTCTTCATTGGCGGATGTTTTATCTTATGTCTAAAAAGAAGATTGCATTTTTAAATTTGGCTAAACAAAGCGAGCTTCTGCAGGAATCTATTTTGGAGGGATTTAAAACAGCCATTAGCGCTTCCGCTTTTGTTTCCGGGGAACGGGTGCGGGATTTTGAAGATGCGTATGCGCATTTTATTGGCGTTAGACATTGCGTAGCCGTTGATAATGGCACTAATGCTTTATTTTTAGCATTAGTGGCGCTGGGGATAGGGCGCGGCGATGAAGTTTTAGTGCCGGTAAATACCTTTATTGCCACAGCCGAAGCCGTGTCTTTGGCCGGCGCCCGCCCGGTTTTTATTGATATCGAAAAAAACAGTTATTGTTTAGACACAAATTTGATAGAAAAAAGCTTGACAAGCAAAACTAAGGCAATAATACCGGTGCATCTCTATGGGCAATGCGCTGACATGGATGTTGTGCGGGCCTTGGCCCAAGCGCGCAATTTCTATGTTATCGAAGATGCTTGCCAAGCCCATGGCGCGCAATATCAAGGCCAGATGGCCGGGGCGATGGGAGATATGGCAGCTTTTAGTTTTTATCCGGGTAAAAATCTTGGCGCTTGGGGAGAAGCGGGAGCCATCGTGACCAATAATGATAGTCTGGCCGAAAAGCTGTGCCTGTTGCGTAATCATGGATCACCAGAAAAATATGTCCATAAAACGGCCGGCGGCAATTTTAGGATGAGCGAATTCCAAGCCATTGTTTTAAAAAAGAAGCTAGGATATTTGCCTCAGTGGAATAATTTACGCCAAAAAAAGTCCGACATTTACCGTCAGAGGCTAGGCGCCCTGCCCCAGATTAAATTGCCCGCGGTTGGGACAAAGAATAATCATGTTTGGCATTTATTTGTTATCCAAGCTGATAATCGGGACGGGCTAAGGCAGTGGCTTTTTACAAAAGGCATAGAAACAGGCATCCACTATCCGACGCCGTTGCATTTGACCGGCGCCTATGATTATTTAGGCTATAAAAAAGGGGATTTTTCCGAGGCAGAAAAAGTTCAAGCCCAAATTTTAAGCTTGCCTATGTATCCGGAAATACCCGATGAGGATATACATTACGTGTGCGATGCTATTAAGGAATTTTATGGAACCTAGAAAATTTAATAAAAGATTTAAAATTTTATTAAGCGTTGCTTTCCTGGTAATTGGCGTTGTTTATTCTTTGCCCCACTTAATTCGCGCGCACGAATTGGCCAGGCAAAGCCGGCCATATTTTGCTTGGACGCAAGCCGGCAGTTTTGACATGTTTAATGTGCACGCCGCCCGTTATCAAGGATTGATTGACGGCGACGGCTGGCTTAAATACGACGCTACTTACGACCAGCAAGGCG
>ERZ1292623.4914-Hain-H51-01um-R1-4914-length-10824-cov-8_pt1 | contig 10824 bp, 5 predicted proteins | sample MGYA00564398_ERZ1292623 | MGnify/ENA primary metagenome ERZ1292623 (study PRJEB36523, sample SAMEA6512633) | groundwater metagenome | collected 2019-01-07 | study: AquaDiva: Metagenomics assemblies of 32 groundwater samples
CGCCCACGGTCAGGCCATCGATGAGCAGGGTCGGCTGGCCGACGCCGACCGGCACACTTGATGCCCGGGGCCGCACTGCGAATAGACGAAGGCCTCCATCACTCTCGCGGCTTGATCAAGCTCGGCCAGGTCCAACTCCGAAGCGAGTCGCGCGCGCGCGGCGCGCGCCTGTACATGATCGGGTATCACTTGGAGGGTACGGCTGAATGCCGCTAAAGCGCCGACTTTGTCACCGGTGCGGAGCAGAGATATTGCTTGATTGAAGTGAGTTTCGCCGGTTTGTTGGTCGGCAGGGGTATGGGTCATCTTCGGTTTCCAAGGGTAAGAATATGCCGTGCCACCTTACAACACGCCCTTGGGGGCGTCTTCCTGAACCATGGCGTCATCGCTGCACTAGGTTAGGAGTATTTTGCCATCTTCCGCGTGATTTTCTCATGCACACGCTGCAATGCGGATTGCACATGGCAACTGGCTGATCTGATTTCAGGTGGTCGCGAGAGCTGATGGCTTTCCAGACATATTCCGAGAATGCTGGATCATCGAGGTGCATGGCGACACCTGCTGCAGCTAATACAAGCGCCTGACCTGAATCGTGATCGAAAGGGGCGGCCTTGCCGCTGGCGTTGTAAATCACCTTGGCCACGTTCTCTGCCAGCAAGAGCAGAAAGACATGGATATTATGATCTTTGCCTCCCGCATTGGATTTTTCGACGGCCAGTGTTTGTTTCCGCAAGGCATGAAATACATCGTATGCCTCTGGCCAATTTTCCGGGGTAGCGGCAATATTGAGCAGGGCGCGCTCAATAACCAAATGCAACATTTTTGGGAGAGAATGTTGCATGGGAAAAATCTACCAGCAGTTGAGTATTGAAGAGCGAACGATGATCCAAACGCAATTGGAGATGGGCATCAGGCCGGCGGCGATTGCCGTGGTACTGAATCGTTCGGCCTCCACGCTTTCCCGCGAACTCCGCCGAAACGGCTGGGTCCGCCCGCCGGCACGTCGCCGCCCGGGACGCCCGGCGGCTACCGTGCCACAGCCGCCCATCGGCGCGCCCGGGCGTACACGGTCACGCCGCGCGGTTCCGCGTCGCCTGCGACCCGGAACCGCCTTGTGGAAGCAGGTCCAGCGCTACCTCAAGGCCGGCTACTCGCCCGGGCAGATTGCTGGCACACTGGCGCTGGTGCACTCCGAGACGCCCACGTTGCAGGTTTCTCACGAAACCATCTACACCGCGATCTACGCCATGCCGCGTGGCGCGTTGCGCACGGCGGTGATTGGCTGGCTGCGTTTCGGCCATACCAAACGCCGACCCCGTGCGTGCGGCGTTGACCGGCGCGGACAAATCCCGGACAGGGTCAGCATTCATGCGCGCCCGCCGGAAGTGGAAGAACGGCTGATCCCGGGCCACTGGGAAGGCGACCTCATCAAGGGGGCGCACAACCGCTCGTCCGTCGGCACCCTGGTGGAGCGCGCCACCTTGTTTACGGTACTGTCCCGAATGAATGACGCCAGCTTTGAGGCGGCACTCGACGGCTTCAGCCATGTGCTCAATCGGATCGAGGCGCAAAAGCGTCTGTCGCTCACTTACGATCGGGGCCGGGAAATGGCGGCGCATCAACGACTGACGGAAGCCACCGGGGTGAAGGTCTACTTCGCCGATCCGCACAGTCCCTGGCAGCGTGGCATCAACGAGAACACCAACGGCCTGTTGCGGCAGTACTTGCCCACGCGCCGCGACTTGAGTGGCTTCACCCAGAGAGAACTGGATGCGATTGCCTGGAAACTGAACACCCGGCCACGCAAGACGCTGGGCTTCAAGTGTCCCGCTGAACTGTTTACCCCGGACGCCTTCGATTTCAGGCAGCATCATGCTGCGCTTTTTGCACTTGGTCATTGAAACCGCCCTTATAAGAAAAGGGAATTACCACACCACATGGCCGTCACCCCTGAAGTTCTGATCATCGGCGCCGGGCCATCGGGCCTGGCGGCGGCGCTGCGCCTGGCGCGTGCCGGTGTGCGGGTGTTGGTGTTGGAGGGTGGGGAATACGCCGGCGCGGAGAATTGGTCCGGTTGCGTCTATCACGCCGACAGCCTGGTGCGCGAGGATGTATTGGGCCGGGCGGTGTGGGCCGAGGCGCCGAAGGAAAGAAAGATCGTCGCGCGCAGCCTGTTTGTGCACGACGGCGTGCATGCCGCGGGTTTTGAGGCGCGCGCCCATGCGGAGAATGATTACGGCGAGGCCTGGACCGTGTTGCGGCCCAAGGTGGACCGCTGGCTGGCGAGCCGTGCCATCGACGCCGGTGTCACCCTCATGACGGGCACCACAGTCAGCGGCCTGCGCTACGATGACTACGCGCGCGTAGTGGGCGTTTACACCAACCGTGGCGCCATCGACGCCCCCCTGGTGTTTATTGCCGAGGGGGATGCCGCGGGTCTGTTGGCACGGGAAGGTCTGGAAAAAACCGATCGCCCGCACTACGCCCAGGGGGCCAAAGCGGTGTTCCAGCTGGCGCCGGCGGAGATCGAGCGGCGCTTCGGCGTGCGGCCGGGGGAGGGTGTGGCGCAGGAATGGATACTGCGCAACGGCAAACTCGCCGGACGCGGCGTGCCGTTGAACATCACCGCCTTCCTTTATACCAATCACGCCTCCCTGTCCCTGGGTTTCGCCATCCCCCTGGCGCATCTGGCCAAGGCGGGCGTGGCGGACCACCCGCATCTGCTGCAGCGTGTATTACAGACTCCGGGTATCGCAGGCTACCTGGAGGGCGCGCGCCAGGTGGCCTATGGCGCGAAGGTCATCCGTGCCGGGGGTGTCACGGAGACCCCGCAGTGGGTGGCGGACGGTCTGGCGGTGGGCGGCGGCGGCCTCGGTCTGGGTCAGGAGATCCCCTATCCCAATTTCATCGGACCGGCCATCACCAGCGCGCTGACCTTCGCCGATGCGGTCTTGCGCCTGCGCGATCGCGGCGCCGACTACACCAGTACGGAGCTGGAGATCGAGTATGTCCAGGCCCTCAAGCGCACCGACGACTACGCCAGCGCGCAGTTGATCCGCCGTTGGCCGGAGGCGATCCACGGCGGCGGTATGTTGTTCGAGCATTTGCCGGCCCTGCTCGGTCAGATGGTGGATGCGGAAAAGTTGCCGCCCAAGCAGGCCGCCGCCCAACGGCGTCGTGCCCTGGCCATGCAGCTCGGCCAGTTGCGCTCGGACCTGGGACAGACCCTCGGCATGGCCTGGGGGATGTGGCCGCGCCTGAAGGCGCCGAGTGAGCGTCCTACCCCCTTGGCGGTGACCTTTCTCGTGGCGCGCAACGGCGCCAAACCGGTGGCCGTCGACGCACAGGGCAATGCCCTGTTGCGCCTGATGGCGCGCGCCATCGGCCATTTTTATGGCCGGCGCCTGCCGCGTTTCGGCGATCGTATCAATATGGTATGGCGCGATCTCGGCGCCTTGCCGGGGGCCATGTTGCGGGTCGGCGGTCTGGGGGTGAGCGCCGGTGCCGGTGGCCTGGCCCTGGTGAGCGATCTCGCCGTGTATAAATTCCGCTCCATCCCGTTGCGCGATTTTCTGCTGCGTCCCTACCACCGGCACGACGAGGCGACACGTCAACGCCTGGACTGGGCCAAGGCGCGCCGCACACCCGTAACACCCACGGACTGGATCGCGCCGCTTACGCGTTTTCAACCGGACGCGCGTCACCTGAGCGTTCCGCTGACCGTGGGCAGCGATGCGGCGCAACAGCTGCGCAATGTGTGTCCGGCGGAGGTCTACAGCATCGCCAGCAAGCTCGGCGGTGTGGCGAGCCAGTTCGAGAATTGCATCAAGTGTGAATCCTGCCGCGTCACCGTGCCCGGCATCGACTGGAACCGCACCAGCCGACACCGCCTGGCCTATCGTGTACCCGGCGATGGACGTTATGGCTTTGATGCCTCGGTCAACACGTCGATACAGCTCACACCGGCGCCGGTGTTAACGCTGGCCCAGCACGCCGTAAAATCCTGGACCGATCTGTATGAGTCGCTGCGCGCCCGCCCGGCCATGGTGGGTGACGAGTGGATACAGGCGTGGCGTCGTGCCCTCGAGGGAATCCCGCTGGACGAGGACGTGGTGCCCGGGTTGCACGGACGCCTCAGTCACTGGCTGGAAAAAAATGCCTATGGTTGGATGGAGGCGGAGCTGCACGCCCTGCTGGAGCAGGCGCAGTGTCTGCCGCCGGACACCACCGGCCTGCGCGCTCCCGCGGTGCATGCGCGCAACCTGCGCGAACACCATTGGCAGTGGTTGCGTGAACAGTTTACGCCGGAACACCTGAAGCAACTCTCGCTACAAGGCTGGGACGATGCCAGCCGCACGCACCTGCGGCGCTGGATCGAAGAGGCGCGGGGGCAGGCCGTAGAAGCCGTGGAGTGGCTGGCCGCGTGGTCGCCGGCCCTCGCCTGGGTCGCGGCCAATCATTTTCTCGCGGAGTCTTATAGTGGAAGGCCGCAGACCGACGTGCTGGTGGCACCGGTGTGGCGCGAACAGGATGGTCAGTCCAATTGGTTGCCGGCGGCGGCTGAACGGTTGTACGACGCCCAGGGCAACGGTGTGCGCATGGGCGAGGTCCTGGCCCATGGCGCCGGCGGCGATGCGGCGCAACCGGCACGCATATCGGTGGACGCGGGGCTCAGTGGGTTCAAAGCCACGCCCGCCATGGCGCATTTAAGTCTGGCCTTGGCCCTGGGTCAGGCCATGGTGTTGCGCGCCCGCGCCGCCGAATACGCCGGACAACGGGTACAGTTCCGCGGCGAACTCAAGGACGCCGAGGGGCGTGACTCCATCGCCAAGTTCGGTGGTGTGAAGGCCATGCTCGCGGGCATCGAACAGGCCGTGGCCCTGTTGCAGCTGGCGCGGGACTGGTGTGAACCCGAGCCCAACAAGGTGCTGGCGCTGGTGCGCGAGCACATGGGTCCGTGGATGGACGCGGTGCCGTGGCTGGCGGGACAGATTTTCGGCGGCATGGGTTATTCCGAGGAAGACATCCTGGCGCCGCGCTATCGCGACTCCATGTTGTTCAGTCAGTGGCCGGGTGCCGGCGAACTGGAAACCGAAGACCCGGATTTCGCCTGCCGCGTGGCACAGCAGGCGCAGGAGCAAGGGCTGCGCGAATACGTGTACGCGCGCAATCTGTGGCGCGCCAGTGACAACCGACGCAAACTGCGCGCCCTCCTGCCGCCCCAGGTGGAACCGGCGCCGGTGAAAAAACGCCGCCACAGCAAAGCGCTCACCTGGGATGCGCAGGAAAAATTTACCTATCACAGCGGTAGTTTTATCAATGGCCAGCTGCTCGCGCCGGAGCAGGTGCTGACTATCGAACACTATGCGCGCGATGCCACCCTGCGCCGCACGCGTGCCGATGTGTTGCGCCTGTTGCGTGGCGGATTCAATGTGCCCGCCGGCCATTTGTCGTATGGGCGTTACATCGACGCCCTGCACGGTATGCCGGAGCAGGATATCCAGCGGCTGCGCGACTTCAATGCCTTCGCCACCATCGTGCCGACGTCCCTCGGCGGCAAGGGTTGGAGCAAGGCGCAGTATTCCGTGCTGACCAATCTCGGCATGGGCCGCATGGACACCGCCTTTGGTCTGTTGATCATGGCCAGCACCAGTATCGGCACCATGCCGGTGATGCTCGGTCGCGACAAGGACCTGCCGAGCCTGCGGGCGGAGTTGACGGCGTGTCTCGCCGACCAGGCCGCGTGGCGCGGACTGCGTGGCGGCATCAAACGCATTATCCGCATGTTGGAGCACCCGGAGCCCAAACCCTTCCGGCAGGCCATGGAGCAATGGGGCAAGCGCATCCAGCACATGTTTCTATTTCCCGGTTCGACGCTGAAGTATCTGGCGCGCACCTATTTGTTGCTGGTGCAGCAGACGGTGGAGACGGCCAAGAGTCGCGACATGCAGGCCTTGGCGGTCAAGCTGCGCGCCTGTCAAAGCGGGCTGGATGATCTGCATCGCCTGCTGGTGCAGGAGTTGGACTCCCTCACGCTGCGCGAGCAGGCGCACGCGCGTTTCTTAAGTTTCCTCGCCTGTGGTCAGATCAGCGCCTTTGCCCTGACCGAGCCGTCCGCCGGTTCCGATACCGGCGGTATCCAGACGCGCGCGGTGCTGCGCGAGGTGGAGGTGGTGTATGACGGCGTGGGTTTCTATACCTTCACCCCGTTCGGTAAATCCAAAGCGCGCACGCTGCTGGATGGGTCGCGTCTGTTGTTCAATGACCGCAGTGTCACCTATCGCCTGGAAGACGGGCATGAAGGTCTGCTGGACGACAGCGCTTGGGATCTGTACCGCAACAGCGGGCGGCGCGGGATACGTACGCTGGATCGGGTGTATGAATTCGACGACATCGGCACGCCGCTGCAACGCAACGGCAAGAGCGTGTACCAATACTGGGAAGTGTCCGGTAATAAAATGTGGATCACCAACGGTTCCGTGGCGGATCGTTACAGCCTGTATTCCCAGAGTACCGACGGTGATGTCGGTTTCATGTTGGAGCGCCGCTCGGAAGGCCTGCGCATCGGTCCCAACGAAAACAAACTCGGTCAGCGTGCCTCGCCCACCAATGAGTTGACCCTCGACCGGGTGCGCATCAGCGCCGACCAGGTGATCGGCTTCCGCGGCCACGGGCAGGTGAATGCCCTCGAAACCCTGAGTGTCGGGCGCGGCGGCCTGGTGATGAGCTGCGCCACCCTGGGTGAGCGCCTGTTGCAGGACTATGCGCCTTTATGGCGCCACAACCCGGCCCTGCACGAGGCCGCGCAGGCGGAACTGGATCGCATCCAGTGTCTGGCGGCGCGCCTCGTGGGTCTCATGGACCGCGCCGATCTGCGTCAGGGTGATTTCCGCATCGAAGCGGCATTGTCGAAATATGTCGCCTCGGAGGGCGCACACCGCATCCTCGGCTGGCTCGAGACGCTGCTCGGTCCGCAGTCCGCCGCGCGCGAAGTGATTATCGAAAAATGGCGGCGCGACATCCGCATCCTCAATATCTACGAAGGCACCAACGAGGTGCAACGCTTCCTGGCGCTGAAAGACCTGCCGAACCTGCTGCGCGAACCGGTCATGCCGATCAGCGACAACCCGGCCTTGGAGTCCGCGCTGCAGGCGTTCCGCGAATTCGCCACGCCGCGGGTGGCCGCGTTGGGGGCGAGTCTGTGGCAGAACCCCGATCTGCAGACACGCTGGTTCCCGGTGGTGGATTGGCTCGCCGATCTTTACAGCTGGTGCGCGCTGCACGAGCGCGTGCGCCTGCTGGTGGACAATGCCGATCCGGTGGATGACGGGCTTCTGGTACGGCTGCGCGGGGTGGAGAGCAGTCTGGCGGAACACGTGCAACGGCGTGCCCATTGGGTGCGCTCCAGTTTTACTGCCGGCGAAGAGGGGCGTTGTTATCCGGCGGATGCCAGCCTGGTGCTGGCGCGTGCGGCACTGGCGCCGACGCCGGAAGCGGACCCCGGTCCGGTGGTGGTCGGCAACCTAAGCGGTGATGTTGCGTTGATGCTGCGCAGCCGTGTGACGCTGAGCGACAGCGGCCTCGTCTGGGCCGGCTGGCACGATGCCGACCTGGCGGTGCTCGAGCGGATGTTGGCGTGGGCGCGTCATTCCCCGCAACTTAAGATAAAGCTTGCCGTCGTGGCGCCCCGCGGGGTGGAAGACCGGCTGCGCCAGCTGCTGGCCACCGGTGTGGAGTTGCTGCACGTGGTGCAGCCGGCGGGCGCCATGGACACCGCCGCGGTGGCCGACGCGGTATTGCGCCGCTGGCCGGCGGTCACGCGCTGGGCCTTCGGTCGACGCGGCGCGAATGCGCACGACCAGACGTTTGTCGCGCAAATGGCTCAGTGGTTGGCACTGGAGGTGGCGCAGGATATTGTCGCCTTAGGGCAGGACGAGCACGGCCCGTGGATCGAGAACGTGCGTTATCAACGCCATCGCGTGGCGCGCGAGCGGCGATTGGGTTTTGTGTGGGACATCAAACCGAGTGGTCACAGCGAACACTACAGCGCGGTGGCCTGGCTCGCGGCATTGCAGGCCGAGCTGCCGGAGGTGGCGCCGACGTCCGCCACCAAGGTGCTCGCGCCGCGTGCCGCACCGCCGCTGGCCGCGTCGGATCTGCCCGATAGCTTTGCCACGCCCAAGGCCCTGGCGCAGTGGTTGAAACAACGCTTCGGTAGCGCTGCCCAGCCGGAGCCAACCGCCCGCTGGCAGGAGGCCAGTGCACCCCTCACGAGTTCCGTATTGTGGTTGGCGGCGGCGGACACCTTGGCGACGGTACGCAGTCATGCCGCGCCGCGCCTGTTGCGCGATATGCACGCGGAGGATTGCGGCCTGTTGGTGTGGCACGACGCCGCCTTGCCGCTGCCGCCGATCTCGTCCCGCGTGCAGCAACCGGGGGTGCGTGGTGTCTGGGCCTTGCCCTTGGATGGGGTGGTGGACGCCAATGTGTTGGCGCATGCCTTGAAGCCGCACATCCGCCTGCCGCGCCGCATCGTGGTGGAGGAGTCGCAACGCGACGTGGGCGCGGCACTGGCGGCGTGTCTCGGTATCGCCCTGTTCGATCGGATCCTCAGCCTGGAGGGTGATATGGTCACCTGCGCGCACGATGGTTATGTGGCGGATCACGAACTGCCCGAGTCGGCGTTGTTGGTGGTCGGCACGGAATATAAAGACTCTCCTCTGGCCGAAGCGCGCGCGGCAGATCTGCCCCTCACACGCCTGCCACGCAGCACACTCCAGGACAACGCGCTCACGCGCTGGCAGGCCCAGGCGACACAGGCCGGTCCGGGTCTGGCCACGGCGCGTCTGGTGCTCGACATCGGTCTCGGTATCGGCGATGACGCGTACTACCAGAAACTGGTGCCGCCCCTCGCGACCGCGCTCAGCCACTTGAGCGGCAGCGATGTGGCCCTGGGTGCGACGCGCAAGATCACGCAGGAACTCAAGTTGCTGCCGGTGCAGCAGCAGATCGGCCAGACCGGCATCGGCGTGGCGCCGGAGCTGTTGTTCGCCCTGGGTATTTCCGGCGCGCCGCAACACATGAGCTGGATCGACCCCAAGGCGGTGGTGATCGCCATCAATCGCGACGCCGCGGCGCCGATCTTCACCTGGCACAAACAGAACGCCGGTCCGCGCGTGATCGCCTGCGTCGGCGATCTGCAGGTATGGTTGCCGGAGCTGGCGCGTTTACTCTCAAAGGTATAGGAGGTATAGGAAGGATAAACCCCTCTTCCCTGAAAAACCACCCGCACTCAACAGGCTGTTCACCCCGCTTTTCGCCACTCAACAACGCACGATTCGGCGGCCCTGCCGGGAAGCAGCGGCACTGCATCGCCAGCGCCTCGGGTTGTCTTGTCCTTACGGTGCGTCAAACAGGACGGCTTGCGGGGGTGCGCGGCTCTCGTGCAGCGGAACGGGTTTCGCGGCGGCGGTTTGTTTGTTCAGGTGGGTGAGTATCTCCGGCAACTGCTCCATGCGTTGCTCTACCTCCTGCATCCATGCAGTCGTTTCGATGACCATTGGGTCTTCGATGCAGGGCCGGGCGCCACGTTTAATCTGCCGGTGTATCTCGATGCCCATGTGCTCGAGTACCTGGCCGAGCGCGCCAAGGCCAGGGGCGTCCCGCTCAATGAGCTGGTCAATCAGCTGCTCAAGAAGGACATCGAGTTGATTGAGGCGGGGCGTTGATCCATCCGGCGGGTTACGGCGCTTCGCGGCTAACTCGACCTATGCGAGCTGATCCGGGGTACGCGGTGTCGTTTTAGTCGGAGATTAATAGCTCCTGGTATTTGCCATCTTTGTAATAGAAGAGCGTTGCCGTTGCCTCCAAGTGCTCGTAGACGAATACATCGTTGGTGACCTTGGTCGTGCTCTCGCGATCGTAGAACTCACGATAGACCCCGGGCGGTTCTTTGTGGACCACCGGATAGCTTGGAACCTCATTCTGCTCGCGCAGCAACTGAATCGCGTAACTCGTTTTTTGTTTCTCTATAAGTAAGAGCTTCGCCTGTTTGATGTCTTTGGTTTGTCTCACGATCACAACAGCGTAGCCGACCTCGCCGGTCCCTCTAAATTGACCGACCGCGACACCGGGGCACCTAGCACCCCAGATTTCATGTTGATGCGGGTACAGCTGGTCATGCTCAAGAACGTTCCAACCTGAGTATGCTGCCTCAAGTTTCGCCTTAGCCTCCGCCGGTAACAGCGCCACACACGCCGTAGCTTTCGCTGATACGCTGTTCCCTGATGCAGTTGCTGATAGCAATTGTGAGCAGAGCAACACGGTTGTGAGGAGATAACGCTTCATCGTTGTTCCCTCACTGACGACACTTGTCGGGCTCACAGTTGGGTGGCAAATCACCGCGGCCTCCTCTTCGACCTGGCGGTATCTGAATGTGGATGTGTGGTCCTGACGCACCTGGTGACGGATTGCGGTACTCATCCAGGCCGAAACCAGCACCGCAGCCCGCCGCGCAACACAAGAAGTTGTTAGCACTGAAGGGGGTACTTCCAGGGCCTCGATATCGAACATCCGCGGCATTGCCGCCGCCGTGGGCGCCCGGATCACCTGGCCTGGTCGTTGACGTGACTGTGAAGCTGAGACCGAGACATGACTCGATGCAACTCAACACGCCGCCCATCTGAGGTGACGGTGCCGGTATGCCAGGAAGAACTTCGTATAGACCCCAAGGATCAACCCACCGGAGCGGGTTGTTCGCGCCGTACACGAACGGGTTGAGTCCGTTCGGGTAATACAACCCAATCGGATCACTCGTAACGTATC